>SDBS01004921.1_pt1 | contig 13070 bp, 13 predicted proteins | sample 2277091 | NCBI WGS metagenome assembly SDBS01 (sample SAMN10404972, study PRJNA504765) | marine sediment metagenome | isolation source: marine sediment core GS10_PC15, 163 cmbsf | place: Arctic Ocean: Southern Knipovich Ridge | collected 2010 | reverse complement strand
GTTTACTCTTTCCTCCTGAAGGGAAGCCTTCCTTTCGGCATCATCTCCGATATAACGGCGATGAAGGATGCTAACAGCATCAACTTTTCTCTTTTCCTTTTTCATGGCACTCATCCTCCATATTTGTGCTTTAAAGGATCTTTCTCATATTTTTCTTTCCTTTCAACCGCGAGATCAATATCTTTTGACGGGACCTCATTCCCGATCTTTATTAGCCCATGTGATATTACCCCCAATTTGTTGTGGAAAAAATAAAGCATCCTGTATTGAATTCCTTGTAGAGCTGTTCTTAGTTCATAAATCTTATCACGAAGAAAATCTGCTTCTGGCCTGCGTAGCTCGTGCCCCATCTCTTTTAGCCGCTCAATCTTAACAATACACTTGTCCTGAGCATTAGGGGGAAGTGTGTCCATCCATTCTATTAACGGACAACCCCCATCCTCTTCTGCAAATATTACGACTTCTGTTTCTGGCATTCTGCCCTTTCTCCCTTTTTGCTCAAAAGATAGCAATTTTGCGATATTTTGTCAAGAAAAAGATAGCAATTTTGCGATATTTTTATATCTGTGTCAAAAATTCCTTGTATTAATGGGGCCAGCCCTTGATGTTCGACAAATAGCCAGTGTTATTTTTTTTCTTATGAATCTACAGGCAATAAAATGTAAATTGTGGAGACCTGACCCCTATGTTTTTCCAGCAGACCAAAATGCGAGGATTCTATTCGGTGTTTCCTGGGGCATGCTCGGCTAATCGTTTGAGTTGTTCACTTGAAAGATTGCCTGTTGTGTCACACTCACTATAAGATGAGAGGTCTCTAAAGGCGCATTAGTTGCCTGAGACAAGGCAGGTATTAATAGACCGGCAACAAACATTGATAAAACTATCACTATTCTTATCATCGCTCCTTCCTGGTATTCAATTTTCCCATGTCTCTAATCTCAAATGTCTTACGGCCCAACGTTGCGGATAACCAGCGGGCCTGATGCCATTCGAGCTATCACAACCTTTTACGATAAACCCCGCAAGTTATTCCCGTCTGGTTCATCCGCTTTGTTAGACATAGATACAATTTCATTAACAATGATATTCGACAGCAATATTAGAGAAAGGCGAGTAGTGCCTTCCTATCGATCGACGAATATGTTCTAAAACTGCAGTTTCAAAACCAGGATCGCCGAAATCAATCTCTAACCACATGTCGTTTGCGCCTGGATGTGCGGCAAAGGTATATTCCTTATTTGAGAACCGTTGCAATTCAGCAGATATAGTTGCAATATCGATTCTGACGTAACGCTGGTCGGGCTTTCTCATCTTCTGGATTGATCCACAGGAAAGGTCTCGATGCGCTGTAATGTGGGGATTTGGGTAATTCACATACGCTTTTAACATCAAAAAATTCTCCCATATGCTGATAGATTTTATAATGGATGTCTAACATTTAGTATGTTGAAGTCAAAAATATTAAATAATATTGATATCCATATTAAACAATATTTGAATTCTATATAGTGCAATAATGATGCCCATGTAAAAAGTCCTTTTTACATGGATTAAGGAATTTAGGGATTAAGGAATTGCGAATTATTTAAAGACATTATGAATGCGTAAAATTGAATAATTCAGCAAGTTTTGACTTTTTACGAGTTTGCCAATAATAAAGTACCATATATGGACTCATAATGAAACAAAATTCGAATAAAGTGAAGCTCCCCGACCCCTCAAATAGTTTCCGATTGATTAAGAGAAAAGATTTTTTACAATGACTTCTATGTGGCTTTCCAGCATCTTACAAAATGTTTTTCTCCGACTTTCTCGAAGATGATCTTATCTTCCCGGCAACGGGGCTCTTCAATGGAGCACCTTCCCTGGAAATTGCATCCAGGGAGCAAAATCAGGGAATCAGGAATATCCACTTCAGGGAGTTTTATTTCCTGCTTTTTACCCGGTTCAGCGTCAGGAATCGCCGAGAGTAACGATATGGTATAGGGGTGACGCGGGTTTTCAAAAAGCTTATCGGCAGGTGCAGACTCAATGATACGGCCTTTGTACATGACAGAGATCATGTCGCACAGATAACCAACGACATTGAGATCATGGGAGATGAAAAGATAGCTTAAGCCCAGCTGATCCTGAAGGTCTTTTAAAAGGTTTATGATTTGGGCCTGGATAGAGACATCCAGGGCCGAGATGGGTTCATCACATATAACCAGTGAGGGTTCTACGCTCAGGGCACGGGCGATACCGATGCGCTGGCGTTGGCCTCCACTGAATTCATGGGGATAGCGATCCCCGCTTTCCGGAGACATGCCCACCATTTTCAGGAGTTTTTCAAGGCCCTCTTTGCGCTTCCTGCTGCTTTTAATATTTAGAATCCGAAGGCCCTCCTCGATGGATAGGCCGATGGTCATCCGGGGATTCAAGGACCCGAAGGGATCCTGGAAAACGATCTGCATATCTTTTCTATGCGGCTTCATATCTTTTTCGGTAAAATTACTGATATCGAGTCCCTGGTAGATGATTTTTCCTTCATCCAGCTCTAAAAGTTTCAGGATGAGCCGGGCCACGGTTGTTTTTCCACAACCACTCTCCCCCACCAGCCCCAGGGTCTTTCCCTGCTCGATTTCAAAACTCACACCATCAACTGCTTTTACCCACCCGGAGATTCTCTGAAAAAAGCCTCTCCGTATTGGAAAGTATTTTTTCAGGCTTTCGACCCGCAAGATGATACGATTATTTCTATTCATTGATTCCATCTATTTGAATTTATTTGATCATAAAAAATCTGGTCCTTTGGGCCAGGTCAGAGATAAATGTCTCTGCCATGCTTTGGTAGTTAATAGAAATGCCTAAAATGCCTAAAGTTTAAAGTGCCTAAAGTTGTGGTACGCCTCCGGCGAGCCAATTTTAGACGTAGACCCAGTTATTTCGGCCAAATCGCTTAGCAATGTTTAGAGCGCGTTTGAATAAAATGGCAGAATACCTTAACTTTAGGCATTTTAGCTCACTTTAGGCACTTTTGGATGTCCGCAACACTTGGCCCCTTTCGAGGGGGGCAAATCAAAGCCGGGTCCTCTGGGCCCCGGATTCTTTACTTCTATCTTCAAATAGTACCGGGCAGCGGGCCAGGTGACCTTCGCCGTAATCGCACATCTTGGGATATTCTTTCCGGCAGACAGGGATTGCATAGGGACACCTTGGATGAAAGGGACAGCCCCCCGGCTTGTGGGCCGGGTTTGGCACTGCACCGGGTATGCTGTAAAGCCTTTTTCCCCGTTTTGAACGGCTGGGCAGGGATGCCAGAAGCCCCTGCGTATAAGGATGCCGGGCATCATGAAAGATCTGAGCCGTATTCCCCTGCTCCGTAATAATACCGGCATACATGACATAAACCCTGTCGGCGATGTTGGCCACTACGCCGAGATCATGGGTGATATATAGAACCGACATGGATCGCGTTTTCTGAATAGACCTGAAGAGCATCAAAATCTGTGCCTGTACGGTCACATCAAGGGCGGTCGTGGGTTCGTCGGCGATAATCAAATCAGGATCACATGCCAGGGCCATGGCGATCATGACCCGCTGTCTTTGCCCGCCGCTGAGCTGGTGTGGATAGTCATCGAGCCGTTGCTCGGGTGAGGAAATACCGACGTCTTTCAGGAGCTGAATGCAGCGTTCATGGAGCGCCTCGGCCCCTATGTTTTTGTGGATGCTAATGGCCTCTCCGATCTGGTCGCCGATGGTAAAGACAGGATTCAGCGATGTCAGGGGTTCCTGAAAGACCATGGCAATATGATTTCCGCGAATCTTCTGCATCTCTTCTTCGCCGAGTTCCATGAGGTTTTGGCCTGCAAACAGGATTCTGCCGCCCGCTATTTCCCCGGGTGGTGTTGCAATAAGGCCGAGTATGCTGAGTGCAGAGACCGTTTTACCGCATCCGGATTCACCTACAAGACAGACCGTCTCTTCTCGCCGAACATCAAAACTGATACCGTCCACGGCCCGGGCGCGCTCGTCGTTACTTTTAAAGTAAACTTTTAAATCCTGTATAGAAATCAGGCTATCATTGGTCATTGGTCATTAGTCACTTGTTACTTGTCAATCTTCAATCGACAATTCAGCGTCTCCCCCTCAGTTTGGGGTTAAGTACATCCCTGAGACCCTCACCAAAAAGGTTAAAGGACAGCACAACGATCAGAATTGCGATGCCTGGTATAAAGGTGAGCCATGGCGCATCGAAGATGAAACGTTTGCCGTCTGAAAGGATATTCCCCCAGGTGGCGTGTGGCGGCGGCACCCCGAATCCAAGAAAGCTCAAGCCGGCCTCCGTTAAAATGGCCGTAGCAATACCAATGGTGGCAGAGACCAGCACGGGCGCAAGGGCATTCGGCATCATGTGGCGAAAGATGATTCGATAGTTGCTGACGCCAAGCACCTTTACAGCCGCCACGAAATCCTGTTCCCTCAAGGAAAGAAATTCAGCGCGGACAAAACGTGTGGCGCCCATCCAGCTGGTCAATCCGATGACAATCATAATATTGTATATACTTGCAGGGAGAATCGCCACCACCGTTAGAATCAGAAAAAAGCTCGGAAAGCAGAGCATGATATCTACTATTCGCATAATCAGTGTGTCGATGGAAACAGCGTTTTTATGGAGAAAACCCTTCCATGACGTCACAGCTTTTTCCCCTGGTCTTTTTTTCGTAAACAAAGAATAAAAGAAGTACGCCAGGCCGAAAAATAAAAGTGCTGCCCCGGAATAAAAAAGTTTGGCTGCTACCAGGCCGGCGCCCGAAACCAAAAGACACGTCAACAGAATATGGTCGACCCGGATATGATGTTGCCCAAAGTAGCCCGCGATTCCACCCATAAATATCCCAATGAGCACGGATATCCCCACGGCCACAAACCCGACGGTAAGAGAAACCCAGGCTCCCTGGAGCATTCTAGCAAAAACATCCCGTCCCAGATCATCGGTTCCCATGAGGTAAACGCCCATGTAGGGGACCTCTTCAGCTCGCAAAGAATCAAGATTCGGTTTGGCAAGCGGCGGGCGCAACTTTTCCTGGAGACGAATCAGGGCTGGATCGATTAGAGGGTCAGGACCGGAAGTCAGAAAGAGACCGATAAGCGCACAGCAGAAAAAAAGGATGAAAATAATGAGTCCCAGAATTGCAAGCCGGTTTTGTCTTAAGAGGACCCAGAACTCCTGCATCCTTGTCCGCTTAGGAGCAAGGGGTTCGTCGAATTGAAAATCCTGGTTAATTCCTTTTTCTCCCATGTTAATCACAGGCGTATCCTCGGATCTACAACAAGGTAAAGAAGGTCAGAAATAAAAGTGCCCGCAAGCACCAGCACGGCTGAAGCAAAGTTGACCGTCAGAATAACAGGGTAATCTCTGGCCAGAATTGCCTCATAGGCCATCCGCCCCATGCCGGGCCAGGAAAAGATGGATTCGATGATGACAGAGCCTCCGATCAGACCCGGCAAAATCAGGCCGAACATGGTCACAAAGGGGAGCAAGGCATTACGCAGGGCATGTTTATAGTAGACCTGCTCCGCCGGAAGCCCCTTGGCACGGGCGGTGCGAACATAATCCTGGCCTTCAACCTCAAGCATCTGGCTTCGAACATATCTGGAAAGAACCGCAATACCACCGGTCGCGCCCAAGACGGAAGGAAGGACTAGATGCCAGATCCTGTCCATGAATATGTGAGGCACGGAAGCGTCTCCGATCCCGAAAGTCTCCATACCGATGACCGGTACATGGAAGTGGGTTACCACCAATATAATCAGAATATAAGCAAAGAAGAAGCCTGGAATCGAAATCAGAAGATAGGATAAGAATGTAGCGCTGCGATCGTAGAGTCGACCCCTGAAAATTGCCGAGCGAATCCCGACGGGAAAAGAAAGGGTCCAGGTGAGGATTGTACCCACAATAAAGAGAGGGAGACTATTTAAGAATCGTTCCCATATCTTTTTAAGGACCGGTTGGTTGTCTTTCCATGAAACGGTTTTTCCTGTTAAAAGATTCTGATAAAAGTAGAGGTACTGGACATGGAGGGGCTTATCCAGATGAAACTCTTTTTTAAATCGTTCCACTACTTCAGGTGTGAACTTGGGATTAAGAGGATCCACCTGGCCGGGCTCGCCGGGCGCAAGGTGAATAATTAAAAAAGATACTATTGAGACAAAAAATAGGGTGATGATTTTCTGTACAGCGCTGCGACCGATAAATGATATCATGGGTTATCCTTCATCCAATAAGATGGGAGCCTCCGGGAGCTTTATCCATCTATTAAAATGGAAACTATAACTACCGGTTTTGGTGGGCTTTATCTTTTCATACCTTACATTCCCGGCATCATCGACCTTCTTTATGACGATGCGTTTGTCTAAAACCGCAGTCCACTTGCTCACATAGAGAAACGTGTAAGGCTGTTCTTCGGCAATAATTTCGTGAAGCCTGTGGCAGTATTCGGCCTGCCGATCGTGATCATATTCCTGCCTGATCTTGATGATAAGATCGTCGGCTTCATGATTCTTGAAACCGATAAAATTGAGCTGATAAGGATTTGTCTGGCTCGAATGCCATATCTGATACAGATCAGGATCAATTCCCATTTGCCAGCCCAGGATAAGGGCGTCAAAATCAGCCTTGTTCACGCGTTCCTGGATAAATACTGACCATTCTAAAAGATCGGTTCGAACATCAATGCCGATCTGTTTCCACGCGTCCTGGGCAATTGACAGCATGGCTTTGCGGAGATCGTTGCCGCTGTTGGTGATGAGGGTGAATTTTAATCTTTCACCGTCCTTTTCAAGCCACCCCGCTTTATTGCGCTTCCAACCGGCCGCCTCCAACAGCTCTAAAGCCCCTTTCGGATCATAGGGAATTGGCTCGATATTGTGGTTATAATAATCGGTCTGTTTGACAAAAGGGCCTGTGATCCGTTCTCCCTGGCCATAAAGCACGTAGTTGAGGATCTTGTCTATATCGATGGCCATGCCCAGAGCCTTTCGTATCCGGGGGTCATCAAAGGGCTTTCGCCTGATGTTGTAACCGATATATGTATAGCCGAAAGCAATGCCGGAAAAGCTTTGGAACCTGGGATCTTTTTCCAGGCGTTTTACCTGGTGCGGTTGAACACTGTAGCTGTCAATGGTGCCGGCATAAAATTCCATTTCCTGGGTCAGAAGATCGGGTATCACTCGAAAGATATATCCTTTATAGTTCGGCGGCCCCTCCCAGTAGTCATCAAAGCGATCCAGGACAATGTACTGGTCTGATTTCCATTCGCGGAACTTGAAAGGACCGCATCCGATGGGCTTACGGTTGAATGTGCTCTGGCGCATGGAAAAAGTGTCCGAATCTTTTCCAAGGCGAAGGGCTTCCTTTTTGAGTACCTGCTCGTTGAGCAGATGCTCTGGAAGGATTCCCATGCCCCAGGTTCCGATGGCAGGAGAATAGAGTCGCTTGTAAACGATCTTGATGGTCAACTGATCAATCACTGTAACAGTTTTGACCGGTTCGTAATCCGCGATGCGCGGGGAGAGATTTTTCGGATTCATGATCGATTCATAGGTAAATTTGACATCATATGCATCAAACAGGTGGCCGTCATGAAATTTCACCCCGGGCCTTAAGTGGAACATCAGAGTTGGATTGTGCTCAAACGCGGGAAACAGTTCGTCGGCATATGCTGCCAATCTTTCCTTTCCGAGCCGTGGTTCTGTTCGCAGGTAGTCCTCGCCTTGAAAAGATTCAAAGTAATCCTTGCCCAGAAGAAGTGAAAGGTTTTGAAAAAGACCCTGATCGACCCGGTTCAGAACCAGCTTTATTCTGGCAGGCGCCGCTACGCTGATTTTTATATCTTTTTTCTTTTTTCCATTATTTGGGTCTTTCTCGTGTCTGATCACCGAAAAATTTTGGGGAGGAATGACTGAAATTTCAGTAATACTGTCCAAAGAATCTCTGAGCCCCGGCCATGCTGCGTCCCCCTTTTTCTTGGCTTCTTTGATATAATCCGCCACCTCTTGAGGGCTTGCCTTACCGAGTCCCGGTATGCTAAAGGATTCATTTACGTAAAAAAAAGCTTCTTCATAGACATCCCAGGAGGTGGCCAGGCGCCCTCTAAAGCGCAATTGCTCATCCCTATCAATGAGCCCCTCGAAGACCATGGTTTCGATATTGCTGCTGGCCGAATCGGCCGAGAGGATGGAGTTCAGGATGCTGGCATCACCAATGGATCCGATAATGTACTCATCGAGACGTTCGGGATTTCCCCGTGTCTGTTGTTCGTAGGTGGGCACCCAGAAATAGGACTGAAGCAAAACAAGGATCAGAAGCACGGGGGCGAGTATTAGGACTCGTCTTGTGGTCATGATGGTTGCAAAACGCCCCCTTTTGCCCAATTTCTGTGTCAGACTCAAATTTTAATCCTCAAAATACTAAAAGTATTCCTGTGGTTAAAATTTTCGCCTTCCTTGAACTTGAACAAAATTGAGCATTTTTCAAAGGTCTCAGAATATTGGTATAACTGTAAGTTATTCAGCCGGCGCTGGTTCTGGCAAAGCTTGTGTCTTCTTTGGTTGAAGGTTTGCAATCATATCATCAATGGCGTCAATTTTCTGTTTGATCATTTCAGCCTGGAGTTTATCGACGTCAAGTTTGGAAGCCTGTGTAAGATAAACTTTTGCATCCTTAAGATTGGAAATGGTTACTTTGCTGGCAGCCACATCAGCCTTGTACAGCAGAATCATCAGCTCGATGTTGTTCAAACGGGTATAAGCAGCCTCGATGGGAGTATCAAAAGTTGCATACGACAGCGCTCTGTTCAAATATTTCTTGATACCTTTAAAATCCGGCATGCCCGACACTTCAAGCAGCATATCGGCCTTTGCTACATAATAGTCGAAAATAAGCGGAAAGACGTCTGTTTTGGAATAAACATCTTTGATTGGATCCGGAGGCTGAGCTCCGGGGAGCGAAATAAGCAGCTCTTTGCCCATTGGGGAGAATTTTCCCTGCCATATTTCAAGTGCGCCGTGTGCGGCACGAAGATAATAGTTGTTCATGTTTTGCATGCTTGTATGGACAATAAGTGCGACCAGAACAACAAAAGCTGCAATCAGATATTTTACGGCCTTTTTCAAGGGATCGGGACTTATTGTATCATCATAATCAGGAGGGCCATATGTTACGGATACATCCGGCTCGGCGGCCTTTTCAGCGGCAGCTCTTTCGGCAGCGGCCTTTTCTGCGGCAGTCTTTTCAGCAGCGGCCTTGATCTCCGCTGGATCAAACTTTTTAAACAAAATTTCCTTGATCCGTCTGGTTTCTTCTTCTGATCCTGAAACTAAAGGCGGCGCAACAAAATCCTTAAGATACTTTTCATCCGGACTAACGGTGAAAACCTTTTCAGGCTTCCAAATATCGAATTTTTTATGAATGAGATCTTTTGCAGAAACTTTCTTCTTTTTTGGTCTGGGAGCAGCTTTTTTGGCTCGAACAGCGGTCGTCTTTTTGAGTTTTGTTGGGGCCTTTGCTTTCGGAGCGGCCTTTGCCTTCGGAGCAGACTTTGCTTTCGGAGCAGGCCTTGCTTTAGCAGCCGCTTTTTTTGCCGTTGCTGTCTTTTTCTCGACTTTTATTTCTTCATCTTTTTTTGTGGATGCGCTTTTCGTTTTTTTTGAAGTCGATTTCAGCAAACTTTCTTTTCCCATAAAAAACCCCTTTGATATTATGAAACATTAAGCATATAATGGCAATTTATAAAAAACCGCTCATGCCAAGTATCGTATATATTATCAGGTCGATTTTGTAAACATTTTTATGGATGATTGATTACTTGAATGCGATAATGTTTTCAAAGGACTAAAATGTTACGAAAAATGAAGAAAAATGCCTCCTGATAGTTTAAAAACAAAAAAGGAACGCCTGGTTTCATTGCTGAAACAATTCGAGGCACTGATTGTTGCATTCTCAGGTGGTGTTGACAGCACATTTCTGTTGGCCGTGGCCCATGAAACGCTGAAAAAGAATCTGGTTGCAATAACAGCAAAATCACCTGTACATCCGGCACGGGAAAACCAAGCCGCAACAGCCTTCGCTCAAAACCTGGGGGTTCAGCATATGGTTTTACAATCGAGGGAGATGAGCCGACCAGACTTTAAGGCCAACACAAAGGACCGATGCTACATATGCAAAAAATATCTTTTCGAGGATTTGTTGAAGATTGCTGAAGACAGGGGGATTGAACATGTGGCCCATGGCGGCAATGTTGATGATCTTGAAGATTTCCGTCCCGGGTTTGCCGCCGCTTATGAGATGGAAATTAAGGCACCGCTGGTGGATGCGGGACTGAACAAGGATGATATCCGCGCGCTCTCAAAGCAGATGAATCTAAAGACCTGGAACAAGCCGCCCATGGCATGCCTTGCCACCAGAATTCCCTATGGAACGCCCATAACAGAAAAAGCCCTTAACATGGTGGATCAGGCCGAACTTGCCATATTGAGCCTCGGTTTTACTGCCTGTCGCGTAAGGCTGCACGGCAATGTGGCCAGGATAGAGGTCGATCCCGTGGAAATTGAAAGGGTTCTTGAGAAAGGCAACAGATCCGCCATTATCGGGAAATTGAGGAAAATCGGCTTTTTCCATGTGGCTCTGGATATGGAAGGCTATCAGCAGGGGAGTATGAACAGAGTTCTTTAGGTTAAAATCATAAATAGCCCTTTTGATGTTTTTTCGGTTTCAATATTAATCCTATTGTAATATAGACAAAATTCAGCCAATATTAATGGGCTTCCTGCTCGGAGAGATTCGGGCAAAAATAAAATGAGAGGAGTAAAAATATTATGAAAAAGCTTTTGATTTTCCTCATAGCAGTTTTTATGATAACTTCCGAATCTGCTGCGGCCGATTTCTACCAGTTTCACTTAAGTGCCGGCGGGTCATCTATCAATGCCGGCCTTGATGCAAAGCGGTATATCAGCTCGGGGTATTTAAAAACCGGCATTGGCGGCATATATGTTAGTAATGATGATGAAGAATACACTATCGCCAACGTTAAACTGGCGGTGGGGAATGAAACCTTATATCCCGGTCTAAGATGCGATTTGGGATTTAAGGGCTTGATAGGAAGCGTAGAAAAGGAACAAACTGAGGGTGATATAGGGGCCATCGGCTTTTTTGGTTCAGTAGCATATATCCTTTCCGAAAGAATTTCGCCCATACCCATAGAAATTTCAGCAGGTGTTTGCTGGGTCCCGGACATGCTCTCTTTTACAGATCTGGTTAACTACCTGGAAATAAACGCCGGTATCGGAGTTTATATTGTTGATAACGCAGCTATTGTCCTTTCCTACAAACACTTTGATATTCATATGGATAATGACCCTGGGGAGTGGAAAATGAAAGATGGGGTGGCATTGATCGGGTTAGAGCTGACGTTTTAAGAAATGGCATAGCTCGCTTTCATGAAATATTCAAGTTAGTTAAAGAACTATAAACAAAAGGAGGAAGAAATGAGAAAACTTATTATTGTTGCATTGTCGATTGTATTAATTATTGGTGTTGGTACAGGCAGTGCGTCGGCTCAACAAAACAGCCTAAAGGAAGGGGTCATCGGCATTTCTGTTGGGCTGGGAAATAGTGCTATCGACGCTGATTACGGTAGAGTCATCGACGTTACGGGCAAATATCTGATTTCTAATGATATTGCCCTGCTTGCCGGAATCGGGTTCGAGACACACAGTGGAGATGTTGACGGCTCATATTTAGGTTTTACCTTCGGAGCAAGAAAATACCTGGATACAGATGATTTTGTTCCGTTTATTGAGGGTAAGCTGTCGTATATCACACAAGATGTGGAGGGTGACACAGATATCATTGATATATCGGTTGGCTTCGGCGCGGAGTATTTCATGCACAAGCAGTTCAGCGTTGAGGCAAGTGTAGGTATCGGCTTTGGTGTTGAGGACGATAATGCAAACAATATAGATGATGTTTATCTCGGCACCCGTACAATCGGAGTAAAAGCGAATTTCTATTTCTAACCCGTATTTCTCATCCTGATTGAAGCGGGATTCACTTGCAAAGCATCAGGGGTGAAGCTGCCTGGCGGGACAAATGGGCGGATCAGACTCGTAAGAAATATGGATCAAGCTGATATTTTCAAACTGAATTTTTTGGTTTTGGGATCGAAGGACACTGCTCCGTCTGAAACAAATGTCCGTTCCATAAAGGTAATCCTTCCATTCCTTTCCATTAAAATGATCGAAGATGAATGCGTTCCGTAAAATCTGCTTGTTATAAACAGAGAAGAAAGAATGCGTTCCCATTTGTATCCAACACCGGTGTCCGGCAGCGTGCTGTCCGGCGGGGAAGAACTATCCTTTAGAATGCCGAATATGTCTTCAGGGTTTATTTTTTCTTTATCCACAAGCAGTCTTCCAAGATCAGCCTTTCCTTTTTCGACCTTGGGCCATGGCGTGTCAAGAAGGTGATTGCTTAGTCCGTACATGCCGGGTTTTATCCTCTGAATGCTGTCTCCCCTGTTTGAATAATATAAAAGTCCGGACATGTCTCCCACAAGAAGGTTGAATCCATTATATCTGTGCCCTATCGATTTGACGTGATCAAGATAGCTTTTTGGAGATTCTTTTGAGGCCAGAAAGTCGCTTACAAGAAAACCCCGGGAAGGCGCATTCGCAATCCGTACAGCCGGTTTCCTGAAATTGGTGATGGCGGCAATACGGCCGGTTCGGGTTATCCCGAGCCACGTTCCATTATGCTTTAGATCGCGGCCGGCAAGGATATCAGGCGCATCATCCCGGAAAGCAAGCGGCTCTGTCGGGCGGTTATAAAATTCGTCCCGGTTGGCAGCTAACACCATCCGATAAACAGGATGCATGTCATAGGATAATAGGATCAAACACATTTTGCCTCCATTGACCTTAAGAGTCTTTGCATGATATTAGATCCGGCTTTAAGAGTCAATGCTTCCGATACTTTGCTCGGAAAAGGCGACCCATCAACTTTCTCCGGCATTTTGGCATTTTAAACAAAC
>SDBS01004920.1_pt1 | contig 13074 bp, 16 predicted proteins | sample 2277091 | NCBI WGS metagenome assembly SDBS01 (sample SAMN10404972, study PRJNA504765) | marine sediment metagenome | isolation source: marine sediment core GS10_PC15, 163 cmbsf | place: Arctic Ocean: Southern Knipovich Ridge | collected 2010 | reverse complement strand
TGTTAAAAGGCTCTAGAAGATCAAAATTGAATCTAGTTTGTCTGGAGACTTCTCGAGTTTGAACGTAGCAGCAATTGACTCATTGAAAATTAAACGCGTAGCTGCCCTAAATAATAAGATCACCGCCGAGCGGATCGAAATACAGGATATTGACCTGATCTTCCTTACTATTATTTGCGGCATGTTGGACGACTACAGCGGAAAAGACAATGAGTATATTGGCATGTGCCTGGATTACTCGTTCTACCACTTGAACGAGCTTCTGGAATGCTACGCTATCCTCAAGCAGGGAGTTGAGGATCCCCACGACACCTCTCGCCTCGACCGCATCGCCGAAATGCTTCCGCTGCCCGACCATCTCAGGGACGAGTGCGCGGACAAAATTCGCCGCTTCAAAACCGAAAAAGGAAAGTTGAGCGTGCTTAAAAAGTATTCGCAGAAGGCCGATAATACTTTGATGCGCCTCAAAGAAAAATTAGAAAAAATCAAGCGGGATTTTAGGGCCCGCAAACAACTGAGTAAAGAGGAGGTGCAAACAGCTTTGGATTTTCTCTACGAGGAGGTGCCACTGATCGCCGACATCTTTTGCGACCGAACTGACTTTGTCAAGCGCATCCTCAAAAAGAAAAATATTTACCGGCGTTTTATGGGAGAGGACGAATATGAAATTAACGGAAGTGACTCCGATGGCGATACTTCCCACGCGTCCAGAACCCAAAAAGTAGAGGCCAACGAAGTAGTGAATATGTTAGAAAGCATCGCAGGCTCCTCCACCGGCTATACTTTGGTCAATGGTTCGGTACAAAGCGGAAAAACGGCCGTTTTACGCTGCGTCACCCTCTTCGAAATTATGCAGGGGCAAACCTGCGTGGTCATATTGCGCAATTTTACGGCCGATTACCAACAGATGCGCAACGGGTTGAAGATCTTCAATGCCAAATACCAGGCTTATATGAAGGAACGGGGCTACAAGAAACCCAAGGCCCTCATTAAAACTCTGTACGGGGGCGACGTGATTAATTCGGAGGAAAAGTTCGTCAAAGCCTTTACGCGAGAGCCAAAACTTATCATCCTTCTGGCCAATAAGATTCAAACCACCAGGCTGAATGAGTTACTGGACGAGCACGAAGAAATCGAACATTTTTCGGTTTTGATTGACGAAATCGACATCCACGGCTACCCCTCAGATACCGACGTTTGCACGCACGAGCAGATTCAGGCCCTGATGAAAAGAGCGACTTCTGTTTTTGGAACCACAGCCACGGCGTTCGACGTCATCTTCCAAGCAGACGACTTGAAGAACAGCCGTCTTTTCTCCTTACTGGAAACTAGAAATTATCGAGGCATTCCCAATATCATTTTTAAGAAATTGGCCCAAGAGGCTAAATCGCCCTCGAGAATTATGGCGAAAAATAGAGAGGACTACGACGTGTTCGAAAGCGACGGTAATATTCAAAAAATATATTACGAAATGGCCGAGAAACGCCCTTCCTGGCAAAAAGATTTCAATTCTTCCCAGCCCATAATCTGCCTTCACAAGACCACCGAAAATACCGAATACCACTCGCTCCTCTTCAACTGGTTCGTGACGGACGAAAAGCTCAACCGAGCTTACGTAGCCATCATCTTTAATGGAAACGGTTGCCGGGTCTACCACCACTCCTTGAAAAACAAGGCCGTGGTTATAGACGAGATAGAATCCTCGAGCTCGGAAGAGGAACAAGAACTTGGGATTCACCTCTTTAAAAATACAAGCATTCAAGAGGTCTACCAGTGGTTCAAAGATAATGGGGGCACCAAGAAGTTTAAAAAAATTGTTACTATTTCGGGCAAGATGGCAGCTCGTGGAATTAACTTTGTCTCGGCCGACTACGGGTGGCACCTCACCCACATGTATTACTTAGCGGCCAAAGGAACTCCTATCCCCGAACTTATTCAGGCCATGCGGATCTGTGGAATTTATAAAAACTGTTGCATCCCGCTCAAGGTCTACAGTACCGAAGATACTATCTGGGAGATCAAGAAGGGCTACAATATCCAGAAGGACATTCTGAACCGGGCCCACAAAAACCAAAAAGAAATAAGCACCAAACTCTGGGCGCGCGACCTGGAATTTAACAAAGGAAAAATTCCCAAAAGACAGCTGGCCAAGGGAATCAAAATAAACAAGGAGCTCAAGCAGGTGGAAAATAATGTCAGGGACGGCGGCATGAGTTACGGCTTGTTCGAGAGTAAAATAAAGAACAATATTTCAGAGGACGTGTGGGACGAAAAATATGAGCATTTGCGGAAACAGGAGGAAGAGTATTCTTCGGAGGAGGAAGAACCAGACTGGGAAAGTGGAGAAGAAGGCGATTGTTGGCTTATTCTCCCTAGCAAATTATCTAAGGATGAAAAGGCTACCTATAAAGCGCTCCGCGAAACTGTCCTAGACAAATACGGAAGCGACAAATGGGCTCCTCTGGCTATTATCTGTAAACAAAGTGGGACAATACTTGGAAAATCCCAAGAATTGGTTAGAGCCACCGTGGCTCATTTTTATCAGAGAAATAAAACTCGTCTTTGCAGAGAAGGACAAAGTGGTTTGATCCTCAAGAAAGTTGGAAACTTATATCAAATCAGGGTCAATTAAATATAATTTTTCTTTCCCCTTGGACCAAACCTTGTAAGCATCTTTCGGAGCCTGATATTCCGAAACAAAAACCAGGTTATGCCCGCTCATTTCTCGACACCAATCCCAAAATCCATCCGAGTCGAATTCAGGCATATTTCTTTTGTTGTCAAAATAACGCTGTTCCGTGTTTGTGTAGGGAGGATCACAGTAGATTATGTAATTTTTCAGTCCGCTAAACCGTGAGTAGTCTCCGCTACTAAAATTTACTTTTTCAAGAGTCTTTCCACTTTCTTGCAATTGTTTTTTATATTTTTTAATTTGTGGGGTAGTCATGTCTTGGTCGTACGCAGTTAAAAAAATACCCCGGCGCGCGTAAGTAAAACCATGAAATCCTTTTACGGCGCTGGACCGGTTATTTTCTTTATATTTATAAAAATTTGTTTCTGTACATTTCAAAGGAGGATTCCACCCTCTTTGAAATGCTTTCCACATTAAGATCAAATTAGGGTTAAAATCTCCTGCTTTTAATTGAAGGTTCTGGTCGGTAAAAAAATCGGGGATGTGTTGGTAGACGCCAGCCATGCCCACAAAAGGTTCGCAGTAACCTTTAAACTCTACGCCGTAATCTTCTCTAATTACCTGAGCGATACAATAAATACTTTCGGCAATCTCGTGGCCGTTTTTTTGTTTACCTCCAAAGTATCTTACCATTTATTAAAGTGACAAATTTCGCTTTAAAACTTTTTGGAACAGGGCTAAATTTCTTCAAAAATGAATAAATGTTCTTTTTTATAAGTTTTTCGTCCTTGGTTGTGGGATTTATTTTTTTGAGACCAAATTACCTCAAAATTATCTGGGGCTTGGACCTCGCTAACCAAAACCAGATTATGCCTGCTCTTTTTTCGAACCCACTCCCAAAAAAAATCGTGATCGAATTTTAAGGCTTCCCTTGATTCTTCGACATATCTGCATTCAGTGTCCGCATAAGGCGGGTCACAGTATATAATATAATCTTTCAAATTACTAAACTGTGAATAGCTTCCATATGAAAATTTAACTGTAGGCAAATCCCCCGCTATTTTGTTCACTTTCTTGGAAGCGTGAGGCTGTGAGGGGGATCTCCCGTAATTCCCCACAAAACCAGAAAAATACTGCCCGCCAAAACTGTACTGGTGGCCAATAAACCCTTTGACGGCGGATGTTTTACCGTTGTATTTCAGGTCATAAAAATACTTTTCGCTACAACGCGTGGGTGGTTTCCAACCCTTCTGTGCGGCCTGCCACATTTTGATCACCGATTCATTGACGTCTCCGGCTACATATTTTATTTTTGGTCGGTGGTCCTCTAACAAGGCCGGAATATGTTGATAAACTCCCAGCATCCCACAAAAAGGCTCGCAGTAACCCTTAAAGGTTATGTCATACTCTCTTTCGATTACCCTAACTACAGTGTAAATTTCGTCGGCTATTTCACCTCCGATTTTTTGTTTGCCTCCGTGATACGAAGTCATTTATTAAAGCGAAAATTTTCGCTTTAATAAATATTCCAGGCCCAACCCTAACAGGTCAACTCCACCAGGGCGTTGGCCAAATCCCCGTGGTGATAAACCAAGGCCTCCGCGGCCTGGCTTTCGGTGCAGTCGGTTTGACCCACGAGCATGAGCACGTCCGCGTACCGCTCGCCCGCTCGGTCTAGGTACTTGGCCTTGGACTCCTGTCGTATCTCATCCCTTCGCTGGCGCAGGCGCTCGTGGCTCTCCTCGATCTTTCTTTTATCCATTTTTATTAAAGGGGGCGAAAGCTTTAAATATTATTCTACGTCCATCGTGAGCACCATGATGGCGTTGACTATGTCCCCCTCCTGTGCAACCAGGGCCTTCACCGCCACGTCTTCGGTGCACCCGATTTGCCGCACGATCAGTTCCACGTCCCGGTACAACTCGCCCGTTCGGTCCAGGTACTTGGCTTTGGCCTCCTGGCGTATCTCGTCCCCTCGGTCGCCGCTCACCTCAGGCTCCTCGGTATTCTCGGTCTTTCTTTTATCCATTTTTATTTAAGGGGGCGAAAACTTTAAATAATTCTTCGTCGTCCGTGAGCGTGAGCTCCACAATAGCATTGACTATATCCCCCTCCTGCGCAACCAGGGCCTCCGCCGCCACGTCTTCGGTGCACCCGACTTGACTCATGACCAGTTTCACGTCCAGGTACAACTTGCCCTCTCGGTCTAGGTACTTGGCTTTGGCCTCTCGACGTATCTCTTCCCGCTGTTCCCTTGGGACGCCGCACATCTGAGTCTCCCTGGTCACCGTCTCCTCGAACTTTCTTTTTTCCATCTTTATTTAAAGTGGGAAAGGCTTTAAATAAAAATGGAAAACGTGTATGTGATTTACGACGTGGCGACCACCATGGTGATAGCCACCTTCTCCGACCTGGACCGAGCCAAGGAAACTTTCGAGGAGCTCCGGCCCGACTTTTTCGACAGGATCTTCATCAGAAAAGTCCCCCTCAACGAGCTGTACTTTATCAACGCTTCTTACGACGGCCTGGTGTGGCCTCGGCCGAGTGATTCGCCGATTTAAAATCGAAATAATTTAAAGACGAGAGGGCCCTAAATAAAAATGGAAAATGTTTACGTAATTTACGACGGGCGCACCGAAAATATCTGGGGAATCTTCGCCACCCTAGAGGAAGCCCTGGAGCGCACTAAGGCGAAAGACTTTAGCGACGTTTTTGTTAAGAAGGTCCCCTTCAACGTGGCTCACGACCTGGATTTTGGCCTGCGCGACAACATCGTGTGGGGCCTCTGATTTGAAATAGAAATAATTTAAAGCGAGAGAGCCATAAATAAAAAATGGAAAATGTTTACGTAATTTATGACGGGCGAACCCACGTGATCTGGGGAATCTTCGCCGCCCTGAAGGAAGCCCTAGAGCACACTAGGTCGAAAGACTTTAGCGATTTTTTTGTTATTAAGAAGGTACCCTTCAACGTGGTTCACGAACTGGATTTTGACTTGAGCGACGAGTTAACCGAAACCGATAATTTAAAATCGAAATAATTTAAAAAGGGCCCAAATAAATATAACCATGGCTCTAATCGTCGAAAAAACCACCCTACCAGGAACTTCCAGCGGCTCCGCCGCAAACTCTAAGCCTTTGGGGGCTCCGCCCCCTATGTACTTGCACATCTTCAATACCGAAAAAAGCGGTTTTGAGGGACAGTTCCCCAGTCCCCGCCAAAATCCCACCGAATATAAAAAACACGCCCACTCGTTCCCCGGCGCCCGTAAAAAATCCGTCATGTGGAGAAGGGGCGACGCGCGCTCCTATCACGAGGCCTTGTTCGAGCCCCCCAAGTTCTACAACGTTTATACCCTCCACCGAGCCTCGGAAGTGTTGGACGCTCCCAAGCCCCCGGGGTATTGGGGAGAGTTGATCCAACTCCCGCTGAGCTTCTGTGCGTTCTGCACCGAGGAAACTAGCCTCGGGCTGAAGGGGAACAAGCATATTCGATTTCTAAAAAAAGAAAAGGTTTTAAATGGTTTAGTTTTGTTGCACCTGCAAGTAGAGGTGGAAACGGCTTTCGATTTTTATATACGTTTTATCGAGGGTTCGTGCCAGAAGTATAATTTTCGCAGTTTAATGCCGCTCCCGGCCGCTAAACCCGGTAAACCTGTGGGCGGAGGCACTACAGGTGGTTCTGGGCGCAAGAGCCCAGAAATTTTAATGACCGCGGGTTGGGCTTTCTTTTATTATTTTTTTAAGGCCTACCAGTTCTATTTTGACAAATAAAATAAAGGCCGCCTCTGGCGGCCCTAAAAAAGAATATTTTAAAGCCTTCGGGTTTTAAAATATTTACTTAAAAAAGAAAAGGCTTAAGAATAAATGGAAGTTGAATTTGTGCTTAAAGTGGATCGCGCCTGTCGCGACTTCAGAGGAGTAGGTCGCGGCCTCGAAGGAGACCTTCACCGAATATGCGACCTTCGGCCCAAGGAGTGGGATTATTCCCTGCCCACCTTGGCTCATAATGATAATGTCTTTTTGAAAAAGAAAATCAGGGCGACCGACGCCGAGACGATTAAAGAAAAATTTTTCAAGGAGTGTCCCGTGTTTAGAGAAATTACCTGGGATAATATGCTCGTGGCCGGGGGCTGTATTGGAAAACATTTTTGTGACATCCAGGTGAAAAATGACGTGGATATTTTTTTATACGGGTTGAAAACCGTGGAAGAAGCTGAAGCCAAAATCAAAGAGTTTTATGACTCACTGGTGGCTCATAAAATAGCCGAAGACAAACGAGCCTGGGAAGAAAGAGAAAGGATGAGCAACCTCAGAAGGGGTCAGCTGCCTGCTAAAATGCCCGTCAAAAAAATGCGGGATAATATGCCCGGCCCGGAATGGGTCGCGCCGGAAATAACCTTTAATATGGTCAGAACCCGAAACTGCCTCACCATCGACGGTAAATACCAATTTATCTTTAGATTATACCGCTGCAAGTCCGAGATATTGCACGGGTTTGATTTGGGCAGCTCCGCCATCGGTTTCGACGGGGAAGAAATTTACGTAACCTCTCTAGGTAAATTTGCCTACGAGTACTCCTGTAATATCGTGGACACCACCCGGCGCAGCAAAAGTTACGAACACCGCCTGCGGAAATACTACGAGCGGGGTTTCGAAATTATCCTCCCCGAGTTGAACATCGAAAAAGTTCCGGATAAATTATGGAAAGAAATCCAATACCCGGACCATCTGCGCCTCCCTTATTTAGTGGTCAGCATTCAGGGTAAAAAAGGTAACAAGATTCTGGTGAACGAATTTCATCGTAAAACCGGGGGTCCAGTGAACTCACGGGGCCCAGTGGAAATTAGCGACTATGGTCACTTGGATGATTTGGACGAGTATGCGGCTTTCTACCGAAACGTATATTTTCTGCTCCGAGAACGGTACGAGGATATAATCTTTGTAGGGGAGACCTATTCCGAGGTTTACGAAAAGAATGCCGAGTGCTCCAGGCCCAAGCTGGATTATTTTTTTGGGACTCTGGGACGCAGCATCCTAGACAGCGAGACCTTCCCCACCCGCATGGTTGAAAAATATATCATAACCGACACGCCGGAAGAAATCTTTTTGCTTCGTAAAGACGGGGCGAGGATAGGGACCATACTGAATGATAATAAAACCATCATCTTGTCCCGCTTGGAAAATGTGGACAAGATATCTACCTGGGTCACTGAAAATCCCGGCGCCCAACTGACCGGCTCGTTCAACCCCGTCATCGAGGAGCCCGAAAAATGGTATGGGAAATACTGGAAGGCGGTCGAGCGCCCGAAGGCGGCTCCAAAGCCGGACGGAATTAAAGAGATGTCGTTTCAAAGTATCAGCGCCGTTATATAAAGCGCCGTCCAATAATTTTTTTTAAGGTCAAAATAACCTTAAAAAAAAATTGAATTCTCCGGAATTTGGCGCCCGAAAAGACTTGACGCTGAGTCAAGTCTTTTCGGGAAGGGCGTCGAACTGTAACCGACGTCCTGTTTATTTTTTGGGAAAAGAGGAAATTATAATATTTTTTCTATTAATAAATGATTAGCTATTTTAACCAAAAACGGCCGGCCGCGAAAAACAAACCATTCGCGGCGGCGGCAACCGGCTGTAATCAGCGCGGCACTTCAGTCGACGACGGTTGCCTCTGCGATCTCGCGTACACGGGAGATTCGTGTCAGTACGAACTGAGCGCCCAATGTAATAACCTCGGCTACCTGGGCAACGATAGTAAATGCCACTGCGTTGACCTTATTACCGGGGACCGCTGCGAGTTGACCGCGCCGATCCAGTACTGTAACAATCACGGGCTTATGTCGGGGGAACCGCCGTGGTCCCCGACCCAATGCACCTGCTCGGGCGGCTGGCATGGGTCCACGTGCCAACTAGCCGAAGGCGATTCGGGAGTACTCTGCTGCGACACGAATACAGGGGGCGCCCCCAAACTCGTGGGGAGTAATAACTGCTCGGGCGCCGGTCAAACGATAGTGCCCTCGGCCGACCAGTGCTGGCCGTCCAATAACAGACGCTGGTGCAACTGGGACGGGTCGGATTGCACGCCCATAACAGACCTGCCAACTTGGAACAGCCTTAAGGGCACCGGAGGGAAGCTTGTCGCCGACTGCGGAACCGAATGCAAACAAATGCAAAACTGCCCCGCGACCTGCTCGGACCACGGGACCTGCGTTCCGGGCGCTCCCGGCGGGTGCAGTTGCACCCCAAATTGGAGTGGCCCTACCTGCACCACGTGTGGGGCACCCTTCGTTGTCTCGGGCGACAACTGTATCTGCGACCCGGCCACGGTCTGTCACGGACACGGAGCCTGCGGCGACCCGTCCATTGGGCAACCCACTTGCCTTTGCAGCGGAAACTGGTCCTCGTGGGACTGCTCAGCGTGCCCGCCGCCCAACGTTGCATATGGCGATAACTGCGGCTGCCCCGGGGGCGGGAACTGCTCCGGCCACGGGACCTGTGGGGACGACGGCTCGTGCGACTGCGATACGGGCTATGCGAATGACCCAACTGCAGGTTGCGTCCTCGGCACCGGAAAAGTCTGCCCCGGGGGCGGGAACTGTTCCGGCCACGGCACCTGCACCGACGGTACCTGCGCCTGCCGGAATTCCTGGGAACCTACCGACTGCTCAACCTGTCCCTCGGACAAAACCGGCCCCGACTGTACAAAGCCGCCTCCGGCCCAAGTAAATTGCTGCAACCTGAATACTGGGGTGAGCTCCCCCACGACGAGTGATAAGTGCCCCACGACCGACGGTCAAACGATAGTGCCCTCGGCCGGCCAGTGCTGGCCGGCAAATAGTAAAAGCTGGTGCAGCGACCAGAAGACGTGCACGTTAATAAAAGACCTGGGTACCTGGGACACCCTTAAGGGCACTGGAGGGGGGCTGGTCGACGACTGTTCCACCTCCTGTAAAAAGCCTCCCCCCGCCCAAATAAATTGTTGCAACCCGGACACGGGGGTGAGCGCCTCCAGAACGACCTGCCTGTCGGGCGAAAAGAAAGTGGACCAAGCCTCCGACTGCTGGCCTTCCGACAATAAAAGCTGGTGCAGCTCCGACCAGAAGACGTGCACGCTCATAAAAGACCTGACCACTTGGAACAGCCTTAAGGCTACCGGAGGGGCGCTGGTCGACGACTGCGCAAACGATTGTGCCCAAATAAATTGTTGCAACCCGGACACGGGGGTGAGCACCTCCAGGGCGACCTGCCTGCCGTGCGAAAAGAAAGTGGACAAGGCCGACCAGTGCTACCCGGCCAATAAAAGCTGGTGCTCCGATTCTTCCGAGTGCACGCCCCTGGCCAATTTGGCTACTTGGAAGAGCGCCAAGGGAACCCCCGGGGGGCTGGTCGACGATTGCTCGGCCTGCGTCTCTCCGCCGCCCGACACCGGCCGAGGGGACAAAGGAGGCGGCGCCGGGGCAGCTCTGGCCGTAATAGCCGGAATTACGGTGCTAGCCATCGCCGGCCTACTTATTTACTATTTTGTCTCGCTCAGAAAAAGAAAAGGGAGACCCTGAAATAGCAAAAAAATTGGTTTTTTCACTAAACTTTTCCTAAGAATAAATGAGGCGGTTAAATATTCTCCTGGTGGTTATAGTTTTAATAGTAATCGCCCTGGTAATTCTCTGCTTTATTCGGCGCAACAGGGGGGGCTTCAGGCGCGGTAAAGCTTTGGCGGCGCGTCGCGCCCGCCAGCCCGGCCCCTTGGTAAATTATCCAACTCCCTCCGCTACCAATCTCGATTCTCTGGTTGGTGCTTCAACGACCCTCAGACAGGGCGACGTTATTTCATTCTTCGGCGACAGCGTCACGTGGCTGGGGGGCTGGATAGCGATTATGACAAAAGCTATAAATGAGGGCGCCGGCACGAAAAATTTGGGGATAAAGGTGGTGAACAGGGGCATAAATGGCGCCCACATTAAAGAGGTCATAACTGGCGGTCCATTTTTTGGCGAAAACTACCAGTCCTTCCAAGATGCGACAGCAGCAGACAAATCCACCATTGTTGTAATTATGATCGGTATAAATGATATTTGGGTCCCGGGCCCCGCCGCTTCTAACGTCGTTGGATACTGGAATGGCCTGAAAACTCTCTTATCAATTACTAAAGAGAGAATTCCCCCTCCGTTAGTGGTTCTCTCGTCGGTGTCCGTTATCGGAGAGATGCCCGACGGAAACAGCCGCAACTGCTGCGATAAGGAGTTGGACCAATTTAGGGACGCCGCACGTAAATTTGCCGGCCTGGCGCAAATTACTTTTGTAGATATGAGAGGCGCCTACCAGGCTTATGAAAAGCAATATAATTCCGCCAACCCAGTTTGGAGCGGGGTTTTGACCAACCCACCCGACGGAGTGCACCCCGAAAATGACGGCGGCAGGGGCGAAGCTATGATAGCCAACCAGATGGCGGGGGGCATAATTGCAGCTACTAAGACCAGACAATAAAGGCCCGTGGAGCGGGAAGAAAAAGACGCTTTTTTTTGATTTTTAAAGCTTTTGTCGAGCTTTAAAAATTTCCTTTCGCGCCGGGGGCGCTTTCTTTAGCGGCAGCGGCCGAACTTTTTAGCCATGGCCGCCGTTGAGTCGGCCTTGATGAATTTGGTGACCTTGGTGCCGCACTTGGCGCAGTGGCCCACCAGGGCCGGGCTGTCCCCTCTTTGGTTTTTGTACACCTTGACGCAGATGTCCTCGGCCGGGACCGTGACCCTCTTTTTGCACTTGACGCAGTAAAACTCTCGTTCCGACAACATTTATTATTGGTGGGAAAAATTTGCAATTTTTTTTATTGAAAATTTTTTCTTTTTAATACGAAATCGTATTAAAAATAACTCACTGGCGGTCCTTGAAAATGCTCTTCCCCTTCCAGGTGGGCTCCAGCCTTTCCTCCATCTTTTTTAATTCAACGTAGTACTCGGGCCCCATCTCTTCGTAGTGGGCCAGGGCTATCTTAAGTATCATCAGAACGTTGTCGTGGGTGACGTCCGTGCGGGCGTCGACGCTCCCGTGCTCCAGCTCGACCTCGAAACCCTCCGCGAGTTTTTCGAGCGGGAGGACGGCCAGGTCCACGTTCAGATCCCCGGCGTACCTGAGCAGCACCTGGTCGATTTGTTTTTTCCCCACATAGGAAATTATTTTCTGGTCCATTTATAACTGGCTTTTTAAATTTTTAAGCCCTATTAATTAAATTTTCCGGTTAGACTTATTTAAACTGATTTGAGGGGAAGTTATCGGGATAATCCCCACAAAGCAATGTATAATTAAAATTAAAATTAAACCGCCCGCTATATATTTCATCTATAATCTTAGGTATTTCTTCCAAATCTAGATAGTGTATTCTAATGAGGCCAATATTATTATATTCGCAATACTCTTTCTTGTATAAATCATTGCGACTCTGCTGTAAAAACTGTTTTTCGCCGCCAAAAAAATTTACGGGCTTAAAATGCTGAACTCCATCAAATTCTATGGCCATTCTTTTCTCTGAGATATAAAAGTCAAAATATAAACTTTTACAATTTTTCCATGAAATTCTTTGTTGAATTACGTGCTCTATATTTTTTTGGTCTAATATCTCTTTAATTTTAAATTCTCCCTTATTTATTTTACAAAAAGAGCAATTTCTCCCGTTAGCTCGGTTACTTATCATTGCCGACCATTTATGGCCCTTAGCACACCTCCACCATGCTTTCTTATGAGAAAATGGGGAATATTGGCCCGGGCCCAATTTGTTTTTCTCATAATCCCACTCGACCACTAAATCCGGCCTTAAAAATTCTAACGAATTTGAGCCGTCCGGACATATTTTTTGGTTACAACAATAAGGGCAATTACTGCCGCTTACCACTCTGTGATAGATTTTAGTTAACCACACGTGATTCTCTTTACATTTCCACCAAACTTTTTTATGGGATCCCGACGAAATTTCGCTTGGTTTCAAGTCATTTTTTTCATAATCCCATTCCAAAGCTAAATCCGGTCTTAAAAATTCTAACGATTTACAATAGCACAATTTACCAGTCTTCCTCGAACAATAAGGACAATTAGTGCCCGCATATCTGTTCCCTATCTGCGCTTCCCAATCATGTTTTTTTCCACATACACAATAATGGCTCCATTTAGCTTTAAATTTACTACCGAAAGTATAACTTTCGAAAGGGTTTTTATTCTCGTCGGACCATTCTTTTTTAAGAAGGGCAGTTCGTTCTTCCATTTTTAATTTAAAATTTTTTTACTTAAATAAGGTTAGATTTTAAATTAATTAAATTTGCCGGTTAGCGCGGTGGCCGAGGTGAAAAGTCCGAATCCTTCGGGAGGAACGTCCCTGACCGCAAAATAAAAGATCCTTTCTGGAGGCAAAACTTCCGTGGTCCCATCCTGGGGTATGAAAGGCATCGTCAGGCTAAAACC
>SDBS01004919.1_pt1 | contig 13074 bp, 12 predicted proteins | sample 2277091 | NCBI WGS metagenome assembly SDBS01 (sample SAMN10404972, study PRJNA504765) | marine sediment metagenome | isolation source: marine sediment core GS10_PC15, 163 cmbsf | place: Arctic Ocean: Southern Knipovich Ridge | collected 2010 | reverse complement strand
ATCCTCTTCAATAAACTCCCTCACCTCTCTGCCCCGCTCCCCGATTAAAGCGATTACATTTACATCAGCCGAGGTGTTGCGCGCGATCATACCGAGAAGGGTTGATTTTCCTATACCGCTTCCGGAGAATATTCCCATTCTCTGGCCTTTGCCCACAGTAATCAGGCCATCTATAGCTCTTACTCCGGTAGCGATTTTTTCGCTGATTCGCTGCCGTTTTAACACGTCGGGAGGTTTATTGAATATTGAATACCATTCAGCAGAACCGATATCTCCCCGTCCATCGATCGGTTTTCCCATGGCATCCAGCACTCTTCCCAGCAGCTTGTCGGAAACAGGAATTGAAAGGAATTCACCGGTGGCAATAACCGGACACCCCACCTCTATACCTTCCATCTCATCGTAAGGCATAAGCTGGACTATCCTGTCCCTTAAGCCGACCACCTCTGCCCAAGCAATATGATGCGTAGATCCGGAGAGTCCTCTTCCAGGAATAAGGATCTGGCAGAGCTCGCCTACAACTGCCTGAGGTCCGAGGCTCTCCACCAGCATACCCTTTACTTCTTTTATCTCACCGGTAGATTTTATGGGATCAAGTTTTTTAACCGCACAAGCGTATTTCTCAAAGAATCCCATTCTCCCCTCCCAGAGAAACGGACTTTACTCTTCGCCTTTAGATCGAATAGGCATTAACTCCAGTATTTTTTCTTCAATTTCATGAATTTGCGAAGAGATCCGGGCATCAATCTGCCCAAAATCAGTTTCTATTATGCAACCCCCCCGATCAACGGATGAGTCCTCGAGTATGGAAATAGATTTTACATTTTCCACCATGCTTAAGAAATCATTGGTATGTTCTGTAGTAAGCTCCAGATCTGCCAGATTAACCCGTATTACTACGTCTCCCCTGCTTTTCAACTTTCTTAAAGCCTGAACCACATTATTGATAACCACATTCTTCTGATTTTCCGATATAACCTTAATTACTTTTCTAGTCATAAGTAAAACCAGGTTGATCACCTGGGTTTCAGCCTCTTCTATAATCTGGCCTCTTTTATCAATTGCCTGGGTTATAACTTTGTGCAGCCGCTCGACGAGCCTGCTAACCTCTTCCCTTCCCTCCTGAAAGCCTTTTTCCAGTCCCTCTTTTTGACCGCGCTCTGAAGCCTCTCTCTCTATCTGCTCCACCTTCTGGCTTATCTCACGCTCCAGCTCCTCTGCCTTGCGTTTAGCCTCACTTGTTATCCTCTCAGCTTCATCTTCGGCCTCCTGCCTGATCTTCTGTGCCTGAATATTCTTGCGTTTAACCTCTTCAAAAGCCACATGCTCGGCATTTTTTTTGATAATCTCGGCCTCCTCCTGGGCCTGGGCCAGGAGATTTTTCTTTTCCTCTTCCCAGCCGGCTCGAAACTCTTCAGCCTCACGCTTCAGGTCCTCAACCGTTGGACCAATATATTCAGCAACCGGTTCAAGAGATTCAGCTTCTTCAGTATGCACCCCGGGAGGCTCAATAAAGACTTTCCTTGATTGATACATTATCTCTGAGGCTTTAAAGACATTTTTTGCCAAAACTGATTACTCCTTTACCGATTAAACTACCAGCTCATCCTCGCCTGATCGGGCTACTACTATTTCACCCTGCTCCTCAAGCTTTCTGATTATAGAAACAATCTTCTGCTGCGACTCCTCTACATCCTTCAACCGGATGGGACCCATATAATCCATATCCTCTTTAAGCAGCGTAGACGCTCTTTTAGACATATTCCGGAATATCTTATCCTGTACCTCTGAATCCACAGCCTTAAGGGCTTTAGCCAGTTCAGTGGTATCGACTTCCCTCAACACCTTTTGGATGGCGCGGTCATCCAACAGCACAATATCTTCAAATACAAACATCCGCTTCTTGATCTCTTCAGCCAGCTCCGGGTCATCCTCTTCAAGAGACTCAATTATTACCTTCTCTGTAGAGCGGTCCACCAGGTTCAATATCTCAACAATACTTTCTACACCGCCTGCCGCAGTGTAATCCTCGGAAGAGAGGGTGGAGAGTTTTTTCTCCAGCACCCGCTCCACTTCACGCAGCACTTCAGGAGAGGTTCTGTCCATGGTAGCAATTCTTTTTGCTACATCAGACTGCACCTCGTGGGGAAGGCTGCCGAGTATTACCGATGCCTTGGGCGGCTCCAGGTAAGCCAGTATCAGGGCAATTGTCTGAGGATGTTCCTGCTGAATGAAGTTCAGCAAATGTGCCGGGTCTGTCCGGCGGATAAAATCAAAGGGACGAACCTGCAGTGAACTGGTTAAGCGATTAATAATATCCACTGCCTTCTGACTACCCAGGGCCTTTTCCAAAAGCTCACGGGCATATTCTATACCGCCGGTGGAGATAAAGTCCTGAGCCATCATCAGCTCCTGGAACTCCATCAGCACCTGATCTCTAGCTTCAGAATCAATATTATCATTTCTGGCAATCTCGAAGGTCAGCTGCTCAATTTCATCTTCGCGGAGATGTTTGAAGATCTCAGAGGATATATCATGGCCGAGAGTAATAATGAATATTGCCGCTTTCTGCCTGCCGGTTAAGGCTTTCTTGGGGCCTCCTCCCGTGCTTTTGCTTCCCGGTTTTGCAGCTTGTTGCTGGGCTACTGCGCCGCCGGCTCCCTTTTTTGCCATTATCTTACTCCTCTATCAACCAGGTCCGAATCAGCTGAGCCACATCTTCCGGATGCTCACGGGCCATGTTAATTGCGTTTTCCTGCATCTCCAGACGCGCCCGGTCTTCAACAGAAAGCTCAACATCAATTCCCTCTTCTTCCGCTCTCCTTAACGCCGCCTCACGCATAGCCTGATGCTGTCTGGCCAGCTCCTCTTCACGCAAGCGCCTCCTACGTTCCATCTCCTTGGAAATAAGGCGGAACACAATGGCTGCCACCAGAATGGCCCCTATACCGATTATTATCGAAAGAATGGTGTTGCGCAACTGACTCTGACGGCGCAGCTCCGCATCTTCTTGAGCAAACTGCAACGTACGGTCAAATTGTAAATGCTCCACTGTAACCGAGTCACCCCGGTCCTGACTGTAACCTATTGCATCCTTTATCAAGGCTTTAGCCTTTGCCAGATTCTCGTCGGCAACCGGAATATATTCCCGCTGAATGCTTCCGTCCGGTTCAAAGAGTATATTTCCCGCTTCATCATGCTTGCGCTTCCACATGCCGTCAATTGCCATACCCAGTGAAATCCTGCTAATTCTCCATGGAGACTTCTCTTCCAGAGTATTGGTTTTGTTCACCACCTCGTTCTGAATCAGGGATGCCTTGTTATACTCTCCCACCAGATTGGAAAGATCTTTATAGGTCGGCGGGGTCTGTCCCTCCTGACCGGGGGGGCCTTCAGGATTAAAGCCGGTTCCCTTGAAACTCTCATTGATAGTCTCTTTAGAAAGGGTGATCGAAGGCACTACTTGAGTCTCATCAAAGGGAGTCCGGGGATTATCCTTCTTCATGGTCACCGGGAAATGTTCCTCGGTATTAACTGTCTTCTTGCTCATATCCAGATCAATATCAAGCTTAACAATCTGCACCCGGTCCTGTCCGAATATCTGCCTCAAAGCGCTGAAGATCTCCCGCTTATACTGCTGTTCCAGGTCCTTTTTGGTTTTTATCTCCCTGCGGGCAATCTCAATCCGGTCCACATCACGAAGCTCATCATAGATATTGAGCTGTATGCCATTCTGGTCGGTAATCACAATGTTGTCGTCTGTAAGCCCGGCTACAGCGAATTTTATAACCTTGACTATACCCTCAATTTTTTTTCGATTTTCAAGTAGATCTGAAAAAGGCCGCGGTGTCAGTATTACCGACGCGGTAACCGCTTCCTGATCCTCTACAAAGAGTTCCTTTTTCGGCACAACCAGGGTGACACTGACCGCATCCACATCATCTAAAGCCAGTATGTGCTGCTCTAAATTCTTGGTAATAGCCCGCTGCAAATTTACATCCCTCTCGAAGTCGGTAAGGGTCCAGCGTTCGATGTCAAAGATGGACCAGGGATCAGTTTGAATGGGAATAAGATCTTCCCGTATCAGTATGGCTCTCATCTTTCTGGCTGTATTCTCATCGGCAACCAGGATCCGGCTGTCAGAAGTTACCTGGTACCTGGCCCCCTCCTGATCCAGCCTGGTAACAATCCTGGAGAGATCTCCCTCATCCCGGATGGGTGTGCCGATCAACTGTACCATGCTCGGTGAGGCGCTGAAGGATATGATCAGGATAAAGGCAACTAAGACCACCCCGGCAATTGAAGCAAGTATAATCTTCTGGGTTACACTCCACTTTGCCCAGAGATTCTTAAATTGTTCTATCAGTTTTTTAAACCATTCGTTCATGTCCCCTCCCCATGCGGTTTATGACAGGTTATCGCGTACTAATTATCTCCTTGTAAGCGCGCAGCGCTCTATCTACAATTGCTTTAGTCATAGATAAAGATAGATTGGCTTCAGCCATAGCTATAGTTACATCATGGATATCAATTGACTCCGGATCGGTAATCAGTCGTTGACCGAGCTCCATACTGTTATGCTGAAGTTCATTAACCTGATTAAAGGCCCTGGCTAAAAGCTCTCCGAAATCAGCTTCAGGCGAGACAGCCGCCACGTTGCTCGCTGCGCTCGCTTTGCTCGCCTTACTGAAGCCCCCTAAATGACGAGGGTCGGTGCGGGTAAGCCTGATAGTGTCACCCCTCAATTCTCTGACCGCCAGATAATCCATCTGCTACCTCCCAATTTCCAGCGCTTTAAGAAACATGCTCTTGGAGCCGTTTATCATGGCCACATTGGCCTCATAAGCCCGGGTGGCGGCAATCATATCCACCATCTCATTCACTGTATTTACATTTGGAAACTCAACATAACCCTTTTTCGGACCGCTCAGTATAGCATCCGGATGGGTCGGGTCATATACCAGCTTGTTCTTGGCATCTGTATCCTTCTCAATTTTTATTACCCGTACACCCTTGCCTACACCATTATCCAGGTATTCGGGCAAAAAGGGACTGCGCCAGTAGGGTTGCGAAACCCTGGGGCGGAATATCACCCGGCTGCGCCGGAAAGGCCCGCCCTCTGTGGTTCTGGTGGTATTCACATTGGCGATATTATTGGCAATAACATCCAGACGCAGCCGCTGTGCCGTCAGGCCGCTTGCCGCTGTATTAATGCTCGTAAATATTCCCATCTAAATAAGCTCCTATCTAAGCACCAAATTAACTCTGCCGAACTCACTATTTACAATCGAGACCATAGTTTGATAACGCAGTTGGTTCTGCAGGGCCTGCATCATCTCTTCTTCCATATCCACATTGTTACCATTATTCTTTGCAGTAGTAAGGTAATCCAGTACCCGCCGGGGGGTTACGGAACGGTAATCCATGGGGCGGTAGAAGGGAATATGTCGCGGGTCAGTCACATGCTGGTGCGGCTGCCTGACCTTCTCCGAATCCAAAGCGCGCTTCAATTGAGCCTCAAAGTTGATTACGCTCCGCTTGAAATTGGGAGTTTCTGAATTTGCCAGGTTATTGGCAATTACATTGCGTCTGAGCAGTGCCACATCCATACTCATTTTTAGAATATTAATATTCTTGCTGAATGAACCCTTAATAAACATCTTTTCAATTCACCCCTTCTAATAACTTCGGTTATAAATCCCTCCTCAATTAGCCCTACAGTATAAACCGGGTCAGATCGCGATCTTCAATAATATTCCGCAACCGCTCCTCTACATAATTTTCAGTTATCTGCACCTTCTGTCCGCTGATATCCGTTGCATTAAAAGAAACATCTTCCAGAACCAGCTCCAAAATTGTATACAGCCGGCGGGCGCCTATATTTTCTGTTCTGGAATTCACTTCAGAAGCAATGACTGAGATCTTCTTTATAGCCTCCTCTAAGAACTCCAGCTCAACCTTTTCCGTTTTTAATAATTCAACATATTGTGTAATCAGGGCGTTCCGGGGCTGGGTCAGGATCTTCATGAAGTCCTCGCTGGTCAAGGCATTGAGCTCTACTCTTAACGGAAAGCGTCCCTGAAGCTCAGGAATGAGGTCCGAAGGTTTACTCATGTGAAAGGCGCCTGCAGCAATAAAAAGAATATGCGTAGTATCCACCATTCCATACCTGGTATTTACCTTGCAGCCCTCAACAATGGGCAGGATATCCCGCTGCACTCCTTCACGTGAAACGTCGACTCCGCCCCGGTTTTCTTTGGACGCGATCTTATCGATCTCATCAAGGAAAATAATTCCCATATTCTCCACCCGTTCTATTGCCAGTTCGGAAACATGCTCCATATCTACAAGTTTGTCCATTTCCTCAGCTATGAGTATCTCACGCGCCCTGCTGATCCTGGTTTTTTTCAGTTTTTTCTTGCCTCCGAAAATATTGCTCAAATTGGAAATATTTATATCCATCTCCTCAAAGCCCATGCCGGAGAATATCTCAAGAGCGGGCGCCTGAGCCCTGGAGACCTTTATTTCCACCAGCTTTTCCTCAAACTCTCCATTGCGCAATCTTTCCCTGAACTTTTCACGGGTGGATTTGTATTTATCACCCCCGGTTATCTGCGAAGGAGTTGCCGCAGCAGGCGCCTCTTCACTGCCCGGCTTCAAACCCACAGCCGGCTTAACCGGGGTCACAACTTTTTTACTTCCGGGAAGGAGAAGATCGAGCAGATCTTCCTCAGCCCGCTTCTGTGCCTCCTCCCGCACACCTTCCTGCATTTCATGTTTTACCATGGAAATGGCAACGGAAACCAGATCGCGTACCATGGATTCTACATCGCGTCCCACGTAGCCGACTTCCGTATATTTAGTGGCCTCCACTTTAATAAAGGGGGCGCCGGACAACCTGGAAAGACGCCTGGCGATCTCTGTTTTTCCCACACCCGTAGGGCCGATCATAATAATATTCTTGGGTGCAACTTCATCCTGTAATTCAGCGGGCAGCCGTTTCCGCCGCAGCCGGTTCCTCAAAGCGATAGCCACTGTGCGCTTGGCTTTATCCTGGCCTATAATATATTTATCAAGTTCCGCTACAATCTGCTTCGGAGTAAGCTTATCCAAATCAATTTTCATCCGATCTCCTCAATAATAATTTCTGAATTAGTATAGATGCAGATAGCGGCCGCTATCTTCAATGAGCCCTGCACAATATCTCTGGCAGAAAGATCTGATGCATCCATGTAGGCTTTGGCAGCGGCAAAAGCAAAACTTCCCCCGGAACCGATAGCTATGGTTCCTTCTTCAGGTTCCACGACATCTCCCGTTCCCGAGATCAGCAGCATGGTTTTAATATTTGCTACTAAAAGCATTGCCTCGAGGCGGCGTAAAATACGATCCGTACGCCAGTCTTTGGCCAACTCGACAGCCGCCCTGGTAAGATCACCACTATATTCCTGAATCTTGCCTTCAAAGCGTTCAAAGAGAGTAAAGGCATCGGCAGTCGCTCCGGCAAAACCCACCAGTATCTTTCCCTCAAAGATCTTACGCACCTTGCGTGCCTTTCCTTTCATGATGGTATTGCCCATGGTTACCTGCCCGTCGCCGCCCATGGCTACCTTATTGTCTCTTCTGACAGCGATTATGGTGGTTCCCCTGATCAGATCCATTATTTTCTTCCTTCTTTCTGTGGCTGTGCTGTAAGTGCATGTACTCTACATGCCTGTGCCGCGCGTGCATGCGGATGTGCGCTCCTGTAAACCTCTTTTAAAGTTTCAATACCTACGTGGGTATAGATTTGAGTTGTAGAAAGGCTGGAATGACCCAGCAGTTCCTGTACAGTCCGGATATCAGCCCCCCTGTTAAGTAGATGAGTGGCAAAACTATGGCGCAGGGTATGGGGGCTGACCCGCTTTCCATTTACCGCACTTCTTCCCGCCGGCAGGGATAGATACCGGTTTAGAATAAAACGAACTCCCCGTTCAGTAATTCTTATACCCCTACGGTTGAAAAGCAGAGCATCCCTTAAGCTATGGCTGTCATTCCATTTAAGGTGATATTTTCGTTTTAACAGATACTCCCGAAGCACGTTCTGTGCATACCGGCCGATAAATACAATCCGCTCCTTACCGCCCTTACCCACAACCTTGATCCGGCCGCCTTTCAGGTCCAGATCGGACAGGTTGAGAGCCACCAGTTCAGCAACCCGGCAGCCGGTGGAATAGAGAAGCTCAAATATGAGCCGGTCTCTTAACCCCCAGAAATTATTCTCAGGCAGGCGCATCAATCCTTCAACCTCTCCTTCGAAGAGGAAGGAAGGCAGACTTTTAACAGCTTTATATCCCTTGAAACCCTCCCACGGATTGTGCTTACTGTGTCCGGTCTGTTGTTTAAAGCGATAATAGCTGCGTAAACTGGAAAGTATCCGGTTAACCGAACTCACCTTAAGACCCTTACCCCCCGACAGATAGCTGATAAACAACCGTATCCGGGCAGTGTCAAGCTCTTCCTCGTCCCACTTTTTTTCTTCCAGGAAAGATTGATACTCCCTAATATCACGGGTATATGCGGTTAAACTCTTTGCAGAGAAATGACGTACGGTTTTCAGATACTCCAAAAAAAGCTTAAGCACTCTGGTCTTCCGCCTCCCTGGTATGCAGGTAATTACACTCCTCGTTAATACAGGCTTTATAAGCGCCCCGCTGTTTATCCTCTTTATCCACCAGGAAGTACCCGCATTTGGGGCACTTCAAATTAATGGGTTTAAATTGAGTGATAAAATCACATTCAGGATAATTGGTACAGCCGTAAAACTCTTTACCTCTGCCTCCCTGCTTTCTGCGGGAGATAATCTTGCCGTTGCAACCGGGTCGAGGGCAATCGGCCAGGGGCACGGATCTGGTGCTTCGGCATTCAGGAAATCCGGTGCAGGCCAGAAAAAAACCGAAACGGCCCAGCTTCTTTACCATGGGCCTGCCGCATTTTTCGCAGGTATATTCTGTTTCTTCATCCATTACCCCTTTGACAGACTCCAGGGTATCCATTACGTAGTCAACCTGTTTCTTGAAATCGCCGTAGAAATCTTCCAGCAGGCTGACCCATTCCTGCTTATTTTCCTCAACCTCATCGAGCCGACGTTCCATCCGGGCGGTGAAATTCTCGTCAACCACATCCGGGAAGGACTTCACCAGGAGGTTATTGATAATCCTTCCCAGTTGAGTAGCTACCAGCTGCCTGTTTTTTCTCACTACATAGTAGCGATCAAGCAAAACTGAAATGATCGGTGCATAGGTTGATGGTCTGCCGATACCCTTTTCCTCCAGGATCTTCACAATACTGGCGTCAGTATAGCGGGAGGGGCCGGAGGTGAAGTGCTGTTCAGGATGGAAACGGAGGTTAGTCACCTCTTCACCAATGGTTAACCTGGGTAATTTCTTCCCCTTCTCTCTCTGGGCCAGTACATGCAGGGCCCGTTGATAACCCTTTTGTTTAATACTGGTGGAATTAGCCCGAAACAATGTTTCTCTAACCTTGAAATCAACACTAACTGTTTTGGTTATGGCCATGATCATTTGTGAAGAGACAAACCTCTCCCATATTGCCGCATAGAGCTTGTACTGCTCGTTGGTTAGATAGCTTTTCAGGCTTTCCGGGGTATTGTTTACATAGGTTGGCCGTATCGCTTCATGAGCATCCTGGGCACCCTTGCCCGGAGAATAAAAATTAGCTTTTCCCGGAAGCTCTTCAGGAAATGACTTATGAATAAAATCTCTGACCTCCTGAAGAGCGCTCCCGGCCACCCGCGTTGAATCGGTACGCATATAGGTAATAAGACCGATCCTTCCGGAACCGATATCTATGCCCTCATAAAGCTGCTGGGCGACCCGCATTGTTTTCCTGGAAGTGAAGCCCAGCCGCGTTGCCGCGGTTTGCTGCAGGGTTGAGGTTGTAAAGGGCGCCCTGGGCTTAAGCTGCTTTTCAGTAAACCCAACATCTGTAACCTTGAAAACCGCATCTTTGAGGCTCTCGGATATTTTCAGAACCTCACTTTTATTCTTTATCACCGGTTTCCGGCCCTGGTACTCAATGAGCATCGCTTTAAAGAGGGACTTTCCCTTCTGAAGCTCTGCCTCCAGGCTCCAGTATTCTTCGGGCACAAAAGATTCAACTGAAGTCTCACGCTCACAGATCAACTTTAAAGCCGCTGACTGCACTCTACCGGCGGAAAGGCCATTCTTTACCTTTTTCCAGAGTATCGGTGATAGATGATAACCCACTATACGGTCCAGCAAGCGACGCGCCTTCTGGGCATTAACCTTATCCATATTGATAGCCAATGGATGGCTGACAGCCTCGCGAATAGCATGAGGCGTAATCTCATTGAAGATAATCCGTTTTATCGGCAACCGGGGGTTTTTCTGCTGCAAAGCGTTCTTGAGATGAAAAGAAATCGCTTCTCCCTCCCGGTCATTATCCGAAGCCAATAGAACGGTATCCGCCTTTTTAGCTTCCGCCTGGAGACTCTTAAGTATTTTGGCCTTTCCCCTTACGGTGATATATTCAGGCTGGAAACCATGTTCAATATCGATGGCCAGTCTTGATTTGGGCAGATCGATAAGATGTCCCACAGATGCGGCTATAGAGTAACCATTGCCCAGATATTTTTGTATGGTTTTGGCTTTGGCCGGTGATTCTACAATGATTAATGTCTTGCTGCTCTTCTTTTTCATCTGCCTCTCTTTAACACAAAATCCCCGTTGTTCCTCTCCACTTCTCCGGAGAGTTCCATCTCCATCAGCCGTGCTAATCTGGTGCCGGCCTTTTCCTTGAGGTTATGGCTGACCCCTGCCTTTTCCCCAATACTCCCGAAAGCGCTCCTCCCGGAGTTCCAGCCCCAATCTCTGAACATATCGCCGGCTCCATCAATACAGGTGGCTCCCGCTTCGAAAAGCTGCCGGCTTCCCCTGCCCGACGGCCCGACCAGACCTGCGCTGTGAATATAAAGATCTCTTCCCTGTTCCAGCGCATAATCGGCAGTAATCAACGCCCCTGAGCGCTCAGGGGCCTGCACAACAACAACGGCGCGTGTAAGACCGCTGATAATCCTGTTCCTGGCCGGGAAATTGTAGCGTCTGGGAGGCATACCAGGCGGATACTCACTGATAATAGTTCCGCCCTTAAGGAGCATTTGTCTGGCAATAGGGTTACTGGTAGAGGGATAGACAGAATCGATCCCATTTCCCAGTACGCCAATCGTCTGACCACCGCCGGCCACGCTGCCGCGGTGAAGCTCGCTGTCAATTCCTTTAGCCAATCCGGAAACTGAAGTAATTCCCATTGCCGCCAGATCAAAACCCAGGCGATAAGCAGCGCTCCGCGCCCGACCTGTGGGCCGCCGCGTTCCCACTACAGCAACAAAGGCCCGCTCCAGTTCAAGCGGCATACCCCGATAGTACAGGAGCAGGGGCGGATCAAAAATTTCCCGTAGTTGCGCAGGATAACTACTCTCACTGTAAAAGGTGCAGCCAATTCCATTAGCAGTCAAGTATTTCCTGTCCCTTTCTGCCGCTTCCAGATACTCATCCGGCCTCCATAAGACAGATTTAAGCTTTCTGCCCAGAATATACTCTAAATCGGCAAGTGAGAGGTTGAAAATTTCCCTGGAGGAATCCTGTACAGCGAGCAATACCAGTTTGTCCCCGGATCTTAAGAAAGTAATACGGTTCAAAGCCAGTAGCTGAATATCAATTTCCGCCATGGAGCTCTTCCTCAATTTTTTTCTTATTTGCAGCCGCTTGCCGCGCTCTTTCCTTTATCTTTGTGGTCTCGGTAATGTTGCCGTAGATCTCCAGCGCCTCCTCAAGGCGGCCGCTTCGGTAATATACATTAGCCAGCAGGAACATGGCGTCAGTATTCTGCTTTTCCCTGGCCAGTATACGGAGCAGATAAGGTTCCGCCGCCGGAGGCCGGTTGAGCTCAAAGACCAGCAATACAGCCAGGCCATAGAGCGCTTGAATATAAATCGGGTCCAATTCCAGAGCACGTATATAGAAAGCCTCTGACCTATCCAGCCACTCCTGCCGTGGGGCCGCTTCTATCCTGGACTTTGCCACCCTGGCAGTTGAAACCCCGGAAAGATAAAAAAGAATAGGATTTTCCGGATAGATTTCTATGGCCTCCTTCAGGCTCTTATAGGCCAGTTCATACATCCTGCCGTCCATATAACGTACCGCCAGCATCTTATAATAGATACCGAGCTGTTCATTGGTTTTTACCTTTTTATCAACCTCTTCCTGATAGCTCTTTATGGCTGACTTTATCTCGGTAATACGCTTATCAGAGAGCTCCTGACCGCGATATTCACTTTGTTCCAGTTCGGTAACCGCATCCAGATATTGATCCTTTTCCTTCTTGCAGGCGCTCAAGAGAAAGAGAATAACGGCTAGAAACAACAGTGGTTTTTTCATTGTTTTGTTCTATATAGTTATACTAATAGATAAACACCTCCTGCTTTTATCCCCGGGGATGATACTGCTGATGGAACCTCTTCAGCTCCTCCTCACCGATATGGGTATAGATCTGGGTAGTGGTAATATCAGCATGACCCAGGAGCTCCTGAACTGAACGCAAACCGGCCCCGCCCTGGAGCAGATGGGTGGCAAAAGAGTGACGCAGAGTATGAACCTTGGCCTCGATTCCGGCTCTGGCTGCAATCTCTTTAAAACGCTTCCAGATGCCTTTTCGGGAGAGACCCTTTCCCAGGTAATTGAGGAATAGAGCGCTCTCCAGCCTGCTCTTTCGCAAAAGCAGGGGCCGGCTCCGGTCCATGTAGCTTTTCAGCCAAACTTTCGCTTCTCCTCCCATAGGCACCAGCCTCTGGCGCTCTCCCTTGCCTGATATTCTTATCAACCCTTCTTTCATAAAGATACTGTTTACTGTAAGCTGCACAGCTTCACTTACCCTTAATCCGCACGAATAGATCAATTCAAAGAGAGCACGGTCTCTTAAACCCAGGGGATTATCAAGATCGATATTGGCTAAGAAGCCATCCACTTCTTCAAGGGTGAGCACCTCAGGAATCTTTCG
>SDBS01004918.1_pt1 | contig 13076 bp, 15 predicted proteins | sample 2277091 | NCBI WGS metagenome assembly SDBS01 (sample SAMN10404972, study PRJNA504765) | marine sediment metagenome | isolation source: marine sediment core GS10_PC15, 163 cmbsf | place: Arctic Ocean: Southern Knipovich Ridge | collected 2010 | reverse complement strand
AAGGCGCGACGCAGACATCGGGAAGAAATGTTATGAAATCATAAGAGGGATAGGGATGGAATGTCCCCAGGAAGAGTGCCCCTACCGACAAACATGGGAGACCAAGCAGGTAGGCTCACTCGACCGCTATGAAGCGCGGTTTGACAGGTACTTCTCCATAAAGAGCTCCCCGATATTTGATGAGAATGGAGAGGTAGTAAAATTTGTCGATTTAATGCGCGACATAACTGGGCTCAAGCGAGCCGAGGAGATGCTCGTTAAGATTATTGATGGCTCCTCTATTTCTTCATTTGTTATCGATAGAAATCACAAGGTCACCCATTGGAATACCGCCGTTGAAGCCCTTACCGGCATAAAAAGGGAAGCAATAGTCGGGACCGATGAACAGTGGCGAGCCTTCTACGCCGAGAAGAGGCCAGTGATGGCTGATTTTATCGTGGATGGGGCATCAGCAGATGAAATTGAGGGGTATTATCAGGGCAAATGCCAGAAATCCTCCCTAATTGAGGGTGCCTACGAAGTTGAAGATTACAACCCATCTCTGGGAAGAGGTGGAAAATGGCTACAGGTTACGGCAAGTCCTATCAAAGATGTCAGTGGAGAAATAATAGGCGCCATTGAGACTTTACAGGACATCACCGAAAGAAAGAGGGCGGAAAGGGCACTGCAGGAATCGGAGGAAAGCCATAGAGAGCTATTTGAGGCTGCCCTTGATGCTATTTGGGTTCACGATTTAAAGGGCAATATTCTGAAAGCGAATAAAGCCACCCAAAAGCTCACCGGGTTTAGCGCCGCAGAACTGGCTCGAGGTAATGTAAAAACCATCCTTTCCGATGAGGGCTTACGCCTGGCTAAGGAGGTGCGTCGGAAGTTGATTAGAGGCGAGGCGGTAGCCCAACCCTACGAGCAACACCTTATCCGAAAGGACGGCACCGAGGCAACCTTGATGTTAACCACCAGTCCAATCTTCAGTAATGGCCGACTCACCGCCTTCCAAAACATGGCTCGAGACATTACTGAGGCAAAACGGATGCAGGAAAACCTGCGCTATTATCTGCGGGAGATTACTCGGGCTCAAGAGGAAGAACGCCGGCGTATCGCCCGAGAGCTCCATGATAGCACGATTCAAACCCTTATTGCCCTGCTTCATCAGTTAGAGAGCTTGCTCGGTGACAAGGCAGCACTACCAGTGAGGGAGGCTAAAGCGCTGTGGGGTTTCTATGAAGAGATTAGAGATGTGGTGCGGGAGGTGCGTCGCTTCAGTCGCGACCTAAGACCTTCTATTCTTGACGATTTGGGGTTACTGCCGGCGCTGGAGTGGTTGACCGGGGAATTGACCAAGGAATATGGGGTAGAGACTAACCTAGAGGTGGTTGGCAGCGAGCGAAGGTTCTCTACGGAAGCAGAGTTAATACTTTTTCGCATTGTCCAGGAGGCGCTAAGGAACATAGCCAAGCATGCTCAAGCCACCAAGGCTGAGGTCAAGGTCGAGTTCGACAAGCATAAAGTTCGGGCTACTATCAGTGATGACGGCATAGGCTTTGAACTTCCCGAAAATCTGGGAGACCTAGTACAGGTAGGTAAACTTGGCTTGACTGGAATGCAGGAAAGGGCACAGCTACTTGGTGGTAGCCTGAAGCTCAAGTCTGAAGTTGGTAAGGGGACTACAGTAGTGGCTAATGTCCCGATCTAGCTACCGAATAACTGCCTACGATGATTTGGCATATTCCCCGGTAGTCCCCACAAGGTAACTAACTCATCAGTTAATTGATTTTCCAGCCACGATTATGATAAATCCCGCATCAGAAGAAAAACCTTCCTGTGGCGATTCCGCATACTTAACCTCACCTGGCTTCTGAAAAAGCGTGGCAATGACCCTCTCAATGGAAAACCCCACCTTTTCCAGGAGCCTGGTAACTTCAGCAAAATTACAGAAGGTAGCATATTTGTAGAAACGGTGTCCCCGCTTCTTCTTCTCTTCATAGAATTTACCAAAGGGACTGTCGCTCAAGACCAGTCCCAGCACTAACTTCCCACCTGGCACCAAAATACGGTAAGACTCCTTCAAGACAGCAAGTGGTGAGGTAACAAAGCAGAGAGTAACAATCAAGAATAGCGTGCCAAAGGTATGCTCCCTAAATGGCTCCCCTTCCGCCATGCCCAGAAGAACCGCTATCCCCCTCTTTCTTGCCATCTCCGCCATCTTAATTGAGGGCTCTACTCCCATCTCTATGCCCAAAGCCTGGGCAAACCGACCACTGCCCACCCCCACCTCAAGCCAGGGTTTAGGTAGAAAAGGTAAGATATCCCGGAAGGCATGCACCTCAATATCGAAGATGGTTTCCCCCCCTGCCCCAAACCAGGCATCGTAGACGGAAGCCATAGCATCAAACGGCCATGCTTGGCTATTATTACTCCCCTTTTTCATCTTGAACTCTGGGGCTGAGTATTCCTCATCAAGCACAACATATCCTCTCATTTCACTCAATAGATATTTACTTTGGTTAATTACCAAGTTTGCCCTTAACAGTAGCGGGCACAATACGCCGGCTCTTTACCAACTATGGCCACTAGACATTAGGCAAACGGGTAGTCAGGTGATTTTAGAACCTTCTCCTGATAAATCACCCACTCTTCGTCCGATATCAGCCCCTTCTCCCGGTAATACTCCCGTGCCGCTTTCAATATCTGCCCGATATCCGCCTCCTGACTCGGAGTTAATGGTATTGATACCCTATGGGTAGCCAGTATTTCATCCATCACCCCTCTAGCATAATCAAGGCAGTCTTTTTTACCTGACTGCATCCATTCCGGATAGGTCAGGCTGTCAGCGGCTCGGGGAATAAACTGCTCCTTACGCCACCACTCTCTGGTATGTGCTGTATTGAGGTAGTTACCGGGAATCGGCCCCACCTGCTCTATTAGCTCCAAGGCTATTGTCTCGTCATTTACGGTGACCCCCTCAATAAATTTGCCTATCATGCCAGCGATATCATCATCCAATATGGCCTGGAGGGGATGGGCAGCCATTTCACCATAGAGCGCGCTATGCATGGATATAAGATTAGAGCCGGTCAAGGCGCTAACCAGGGCATTAAGTGCCTTCTCGTATCCGGTTTGGAAATCTGATTTCTTTGAGCTTACGGGGCCGCCACTGGAATCTCTCCTGGGAATTCCATAATGCCGAGCCATCTGGTTCTCCACTGCCTTAACCAAGGAACAGCCAATCCGCCCAAAGGCAGGGGCTCCGGAGCGCATATTCTGGGGATAGGTATCGCTGGCAATATGCACCCTCGTCCCCGGTTTTAGTAGCTGCAGCAGCACTAATAGAGACAGTAGTTCAGCAAGATTAACCACCACCGTCCCGGCAACTGTGGCCGGCCCGGTAGCCCCGAGTGCTGTTCCCTGAAGTAGATACATCGGCCAGCCGGTTTCCAGAGCTCGGTAGACGGCTCTGAGCTGATCATCATACCAGGTCAAGGGAGCTGAACCATATGCCGAAAGAACCGCCTCACCCCCGGCTACTTTTACCATCTTTATATGGAACTGGTCAGCATCACTGGCATTACCCATGATGAGAACCTTGGTTGAATTCCTTATCTTAATGGCAATACCCTCCAGTAGACGCATAACCGGGGGGACACCATCATATCCATAATAGGGATAAGGACCGATAGCATGCATATTAGGCAAGGCATCAAAAACTGTTATCAGGTCACAATATTCCTGCCTCGTAGGGTCTCTTGGCTCCCAGGTATCCGGATCGATGGTCTGCATTCCCGGGAAATTCCGAAAATAAACCGTATCCCCACCAAATATTATGTCATTCTTCGGGTCCCTGGCTTTAACACGATGACTGCTGGGGGTACGGCGGATAGCTTCCTCAACCAGATACTCCGGGAAACGCACCCTCTTCTCTTCATAATCCACCTGACAACCGTGCTTGGCTAAGTCCTTTAACGCCCGCTCACTCTCAAACCTTACCCCCGTCTCCCGGAGAACATCCAGGACGGCTCTGTGAATAGCTCCCACCTGCTCCTCAGACAGTACATTGAGTGGCGGGAAGCGACGGGTAAATCCTCTTAACATCTTTATCCTCCTTTACTTGCCAAGTAGCCTCTTAGCCAGCCCCACTGCCCCGGGTGCGGTGGGGTCATAGCCATCGGCGCCGATACTCTCCGCAAAATCGGCGGTTATGGCACCCCCACCCACCATGACCTTCACCTTCTTCCGGATGCCCCTCTCCTTGAGGGCTTGAATAACCTTCCTCTGCTCAGCAGCAGTCATGGTCAAGAGGGCAGACATAGCTAAGAGATCCGCTTTGTATCTATCTATCGCCTCTATGAACTCCTCAGCCTTGATATTCACCCCCAGGTCATGCACCTCAAAGCCCCCGGCAGTAAGCAGGGTGCACACCATAGCCTTGCCTATGCTATGAATATCCCCAAAAACCGTCCCCACAACAACGGTACCCAGAGACTCTCGCTTCGCCCCGGTTCTCCTAAGCTCTGCCTCTATGAGGGGCATGGCAGCCTGCATGGCATCGGCGGCTCCAACCAGGTCAGGCAGCCAGAGTTCCCCCTTGCCAAAGCGGTCACCGACCTGCCTGATGGCTTCAGTCAGTGCCCCCAGCGCCTGGGCAGGTTCTACCTTTTCCGCAATTGCTCTCTCGGCCCAGCTAACCGCAGCTTCGGTATCATATTCGATGACTGCCCTCCTCAAATTCTCTATGACCTCAAGTGACATCTACATGCCTCCTTCTACAGGTTCTGTCTTTATAAGTAGCTACGTGATGGACGTCCCACGTTTGCCTAGCTTAAAACAAAGGGTAGAGAGCTGTCAATCCCCTACCCCATTGACAGTTTAAAGGCTACCGTATTACAATCACGCCCTAAGCACATACCAGACCAAAGGAGGGGCTAAAACGATTCACATCGGCACTTCAGGCTGGCACTATGGGCATTGGGTTGGGCCCTTCTACCCGTTAGACGTTTCTCAGAAACATTTTCTGACGTATTATGCCCGCCATTTCCACACCGTGGAGATTAACAACTCATTCTACCGACTACCGGAGAAGAAGACCTTCAAGCAATGGCACGATACCGTGCCTTCCGGATTCATCTTCAGTGTTAAGGCAAGCCGCTTCATCACCCACATGAAGAAACTGAAAGACCCCGAGATGGTGCTAGCTACCTTTATGGAACGGATAACGGGTCTTCGGGATAAGATAGGCCCTATCCTTTTTCAGCTTCCACCAAATTGGCGACGGGATATCGGGCGGCTGAAGTCCTTCCTCTCGGCACTGCCGGAAGGCTACCGCTATGCCTTTGAGTTCCGCAATCCCACCTGGTTCCATCCCGAGGTATATCAGACCCTAGCTGAGCACAGAGCCGCCTTCTGCCTTTATGAACTGGCTGGTCTTAAGTCGCCCAGGGAGCTCACCGCTGATTTTACCTACCTACGGTTGCACGGCCCCGGCGATGCCTATTGCGGTTGCTACCAAACCGAAACCCTCACCGAATGGGCTGACGTCTTTTCCAGTTGGGCTAAAGAGGGTAAAGAGGTTTACTGCTACTTCGATAATGACGAATTAGGCTACGCTGCCCAAAATGCCGCCGAACTACTGGAACTGGCCAAGCAGAAGGCAGGGTTGAAGTAGAGATCTGAGGATAGTTTAAGGGGGAAGCCGCTCTTTCACCAGGCTAAACTCTACCCCATGCACTACTTTCGTATACCCAATATATTACTATTGAGCGATTGACATTCGGTTTCCATGAGCTACACTTAGTTATAGCAGAGGGTGGAGAACAGTTATGGGCAAGAACGGGGCTAAGGATAAGGATAATATCATTGTACTGAGTGGGTGGGAGTTTAGGAAGGTTAAAGATGGGTTAGATGAGACTCAGGTAGCATCTCTCCTCAACGAGCTTATTAGCCAACGGGACTCGCTCACTCAGCGTACGGAACATCTTTCATCGCTTACCAAGCTTGCCGAGAGAACAGTTACCGAGTCTGACAAGTTGGCCGAGGAGATGAAGGCAAAGGTCATTGACCAGGCCAAAGCTGAGGCGGCTGAGATTATAACTGAAGCAGAGGCCCGAGCCCAACAGATGGAAGCAGAGAATAAAAGGATTCTGCTCGAGCTCAGAAACTCCGTACAGGAACTATATAGCCAGCTCCTTTCAGGCCTGGAAAGCCTCAAGCAGAAGGTGGTAGCGCTACAGGTAGAGTCTGAGCACAAGCTATCTCAGCCCGTAGCTGAGACCAGCACGGTAACCATGGAGGCGGATGAGATACCTGCCACTTCCCAGGAACCAATCCCAGCCATAGAACAAACAGAGACCACGGCGCTAGCGGAAAAAGCATCGCTAGCCGATGACCGAGACATAACTGCTGGTGAGAGGGAACTGGAGTTAGAACTAGCAATCTTACCCCCGATAGACATAATGAAAATAATGGAAATCGTGACCTATCTTGACAATTTACCTGAGGTTGAAAACACTGAGCTTATACCTAATACCGAGCGGCCCTCAATCATAGTTTCACTACGTGAGCCCATCAACCTGATTGATATGCTGATAACACTCCCGGAAGTAGCCCACATTGAGGAAGACGCTACTGAGACTACCGGTGCCGAGGGCAAACCAAGGAAGATTCAAATAAGCCTCTCAGGAAAATCCGTGCCCCAGGAAACCAAATAGAGGATAAGGCAGTTACCAATATCCCATCCGCTCACCCAATTCCCCCAATTTGAACTAACCTCACATCGAAGAGTTATAGCTTCCATCTCTCAGTCGGCTAACGCTGGTAGGTGCCGGTAAGTTGACCCTGGGCAAGGATATGTCCCTGTATAGCATCAAGAACCTGTTTCTTAGAGGCACCCGCCGTTAGCTCCAAGGGTTGGTCCAGCGCGTATACGGTAAACCGATACCGGTGAGAACGTCCCGGTGGCGGACAGGGACCACCGTAGCCAAGTCTGCCAAAGTCATTCTTACCTTGCTGGGCCCCACTGGGGAGTTGAGCCTGAGCCGGCAAGGCCTCTGGCAAGTCACGGCTATCAGATGGTATGTTGAATAGGACCCAGTGGGTGAACACCCCAACGGGGGCATCTGGGTCATCTACGATAAGCACCAAAGACTGAGTCCCGGCAGGTGGTTCATCCCAGGCGAGCGGGGGCGATACATCCTGCCCCTCGCAGGTATACTCAGTGGGTATTACCTCTCCCTCCTGAAATGCTGAGGTTGACACGGTTAATTCCATTTCTCCCTCCTTTGGTAGCCGTTCCCTGCTAAGCCTTCTTCCTCCCCACCGGAATGATATACAGCGGAACCTCACTCTCGGGCATACCCAAAATGTCCTTCACCCACTCGTCAGAAAAGGCACCAATCGTTACCGTGCCCAGGTCAAGAGCCACCGCCTGGAGATATATATTCTGGGCGACGTGTCCCGCCTCCATATGGACATAGCGAACACCCCAGCTACCATATTTGCGGGTAGTCCTCTCATAAACAGCCGCGATAACAATATCTATGGCTCCCTTTTCTACATAGGCCTGCCCTAAGGCAGCGCTGGCTAACTCAGAGCGCACATCACTATCACCTAACCTGGTTAGTTCGTGACTCTCAGGCCTGTATTTATAGATACCAACCTCCAGATTGTCAACGTCACCGACCACCAGATATATCTCCAGGGGATAGAGTGCTCCCGCGGATGGAGCGGTACGCCCACCCCAGTTACTAGTTATCCCCTGGGCCGCCCACAAAAGCTGGGAGACATCCTCAAGCGACAGGGGGACAGCAGTGTACTCCCTGACCGACCTTCTTTCGAGCAGTGTCTCCTCTAGAGAGACCTCGCTCTCGAACCGTGGTTCAGGTAATGTTATAGAGGATGACACCGCTGATGATGGCACAGGCTCTGATGCTTCTGGAGGCGTTGTTGGCAGAACAGGCACCGCTGCTGCGGGAGGTGTTGGTGCTGGGCTAGAACATGAACACAGCGCAGCTAACAAAAAAGTTAGCAACCAGAAACTCAAGCGATTTACCTTCATCTCAACTCACCCACAACTGAGCATCAAGGGCTTTCGCAATAATATTATACCAGAAAATGTTAAGCCATGGAGTCAGGTAGCTTAGAGGCTTGACAGCCAGCAAGGCAGGGCTTTACCATAGCTACAGTAGTTGATATTGGAAATCCCAGCTTAAAGTATTAGCGCAGAGTTTTATGAGGATTTTTGTTTCTGGCTCGCTAGCCTACGACAGGATTATGGACTTTCCCGGGAACTTCTCCGACCATATCCTGCCCGATAAGATACACGTTTTGAATGTCTCCTTCACGGTCAACAGTATGGTAGAGAGGCTCGGAGGCACCGCCGGTAACATCGCCTACGCCCTCTCCCTACTGGGTGAAAAGCCAGTAATCCTAGCCACCATCGGCCATGATTACCATAGATATTTCGAATGGCTGGCGAAAAACCACATAGCTTGCGACAGCATCAAGATAATTGAAGAGGAATTTACCGCCAGCGCCTACATCACTACCGACCGAGCCGATAACCAGATCACCGCCTTCAACCCGGGGGCTATGAAATACCCCACCGCCTTCAACCTCGACAGGGTAAGTCCCCAGGAAAGCATCGCCATTATCGCCGCCGGAAACCTTGAGGATATGATGAACTACTCCCTCGCCTGCAGGTCTCGGGGCATTGACTACATCTTCGACCCGGGGCAATCCCTACCCATGTGGCCGGGGCAAGACCTCATCCAAGGCATAGAAGGCTCCACGATACTAATCTCCAACGACTATGAACTGGAGCTAATCATTAGTAACACTGGATTAGATAGAAAGCAACTGCTGAAGCGGACTAAGACTATCGTTAGCACCCTGGGGGAAATGGGTTCCCGGGTCTTGACACCGGATGCTGCGATAGCTATACCCGCCGCTAAACCGAGGGTAGTAGTGGACCCAACCGGTGCTGGCGACGCCTATAGAGCGGGATTAATCAAGGGCTTAGTTCAAGGTAAGCCTATCGAACAGTGCGCCATAATGGGAAGCGTCTGTGCCTCCTTTGCCGTCGAGTGTTATGGCACACAGGACTACCATTTTAGTCTGGAGGAATTTAAGGAGAGGCTTGATAAATACTCCAGCTAGAACCAAGTAGCCAGGCTTAATTGAGTATTCGTGTTTGGCTAATCGTTATAAGTATCTTTCTATGAAGTAAATCGCACCGAAAATGATAAGGTAGATACCAATTAGATAAGCCAGTACCCGGGGCTTGATAAGTACAATAATTCCAAAAACGATGGCAATGATGGCCGCAACCAGTCCCGTTATTCCAGTTAACATACTTGTTGCTCCTTTCTAAGCTTTGATGTTTATATTATAACCTATTCGTCAACCGGTAGCAGGAACCATATTCCGCCTGATTTCATTCCTACTGTAGAAAGGCTAACCTTGTGGTCTTAGGTGACGAAATCGTGCTACAATTTACCCTGACGCTATACTTAGTTTCCATGCTCTTAACCCCAAGCTGAGATAAAAGAAAGGGAACACGCTTATTTGCCACTAAAGCACAACTTAGCACAATCAGCTTGGCTAGGTTTTCAATACCGCCGTGCCTGCGATCGGAAGTCAATAAGGGAGCCTGTTATCCGATAACAGCTCACAAACACAAAATAGAGAAATAGGAGACTAGATTAAGAGGAACGCTTCTCCCACCCGCGAGCAAAAAGAATTTGAATATTACTTATAAGAATTTAACCACCAACATCAGCCGACTGTTCAGAAACCGGAATTTCATATTTATTCTCGCTATTGTGCTGGCATTAACTGTCGGCCAGGGGGCGGTTTGGACGGAGCCCCTACTACTGCCAGCACTGGCAGTAGCCATGACCCTAGCCACCACTAGTATAACCAACCGCGATTTTGTCTCTATTAAAAGCGCACCCCGCCCGATACTTATTTCCTTACTGCTTAACTACGTTATTATGGGCGGTATAATGCTGCTCATGACCCGGTGGCTGATAAATGACAGCGAAATATGGGCAGGGTTCGTAACCATTGCCGCCATACCTCCAGCAACTTCCGTGGTGCCCTTTAGCTATATGCTGGGAGGAAATATAGTTTTTTCGCTAATCGGCGAAACCGGGCTATATCTGGCAGCGTTGGGGCTTACCCCGGGCATAATGATGCTATTCCTGGGCACTAACCTCCTCAATCCAGTTAGACTGATGCTTACACTCGTGCAGGTAATAATCATCCCACTGGCCGTATCTCGATTACTCCTTTTCACTGGCTTAACTCAGAGGATAGCTAAGTGGCGGGATACCGCTGTGAACTGGTGCTATTTCATCACGATTTTCACCATCATCGGCCTAAACCGCCAGGTTTTCTTTACCCAACCTGACGTTTTGCTCAAGGTTGCCATCATAGCCATCACGGTTACCTTCGGGCTAGGGCATGCCATTGACTTCATCACCAGGAAATTACACATAGACCGACAAACCAGCATCAGCCTGATGGTAATGGGCACCAGAAAGAACACTGCCCTAGCCAGTGTGATTGCCATCGCCTTCCTTGGCGACCGGGCAGCATTTCCCTCAGCTATCATCGCCATGCTTTCAACCTTATATATCATATGGTTGGGATTCTACCTTAAGAAACAGAACCAGTAGACCTATGAGCCAAGTCCCCGCACTCCGGATGATTTGAAGACAAGCCAATATCTTTGAGCCGGCTATAATTGAGCAACGTAGATGATTTGGTCTTTGTTAATGGCAACAAAATCAAATTGGGATTCGCCATTAACCAGCTGGGGCAGTATCTCAACATTCGTTACCGGCAAGAACTTATCATCCCCCTCAAGGGTATCTATCAGTAGCTCCCATACGTCATTGTGCATCTTACCAGTGAGTGTATACTGGGGAAAACGAACCTTGGCACCCACGGCTGCCTTTTCCCGGAAAGGATCGGTGCTATGGGAGGGCTGAGTGGGTAATATTGCATATTGACTTTCTGACCTGCCAGCGACGAAAAGGATGTTACTTTTGCTAACATAGGTGGATGCCACATTTTCTTTTCTTCCATCTGGCAGGAACACCTCAACTTGAGTAAGCGGCAGAAAATATTTGCCAACCAGCGAGCCGTCTACAGTAAGACCCTCATTTAAGGTATCTAACAGCCGCTGCCCATAGGCACAGTAGGTGAATCCGGCGAAGGTATGAGTATCAGTACATACCACAACCGCGGTTTGTTTGAGACTATCATTATCCTTCCCGCAGCTATCTGGTACCGTGATTGCTGGTGCCACCCTGTTTTTCAAACCAGCACCCCTTATACGTCCCCCTAAAGCAATTTTCTTTTCCCACCGCGCCTCGGGCTATAAGTTCCGGCGAAAGCCTCAAGTTTATTCTTTTCCACCAGCCAAGTGTTATGCAGTTTAGTAGCCGGTATATCCCCCTGACGGCAGAGCCGCTTGGCGGTATCAGGATGAATCCCCAACCTCCTAGCCACATCTATCACCGTAAAATAACCATCAATAGACATTTATATCACCCTGATAAAATGATAAACTAAAAGCCATCGCTTGTCAAGGGCCTTAACCATCTATATTGCCAACTGGCACTATAATAGTAGACTAAATATCATTATTTGTCAAGAATATAAAAGATAGTGGTGCCAACTGGCACTATTCACGGGGCACAAAATCTCAAGCCATGTGGCAGCAGTTGTCAAGTAGCCGTTTGATGCCGCTTTAGCCGATTTACCCAAACACCAAATTGACTCAGGTTAAGTTATGTCCTTGTTTTTAGAGGCTGAACAGTTCCTAGCTAGACTGTTGATAAGAAAGCATACTGGCTAGATTTTTCTCTACCCAATAATGGACAATCTAAGCAGCGGCATGATAATCTGGCTAAGGAGCCTATTAAGCATGGTAAACTGGCAAGTAACAGCAACTACTATCTATTGTGATGCGGTGGATGACGAAGTAACCGTGCTGGTATACCAAGATTTCTCGACGAAATGTGCGGGCTACACTAAGTATAGTGAGCCGGCTAAGGAGATAACTAACCTACTGAGGAAGAAAAGCAAGCAGTTAGGACGGCGGCTGGAGTGTGAGGGGCCGGAGTGCCACCGCGTAATTCAGTATAAGGAAAAGCTAGTTACTGATGAAGCCGACAAGGGGTGCTGAAAGCAAATCAGGCGAGGAATGGCGATACCTAGTCAGGAGGATGGAAGTTGCCCGAGGTAAAAAGCAAGTCCAAAGTGAAGATAAGAATTGAGAACCTTTTCCTCTCCTTTGGCGGCGTCAAGGCACTTAGCGAAGTTAGCCTTGACATCAACGACAATGAGATTCTGGCAATTATTGGGCCAAACGGTGCCGGTAAGACCTGCATCTTAAACTGTATCAACGGCTTCTATAAGCCACAGAGCGGTGAGATATATTACGAAGGTCAGAGGCTCACCCGAATCCGTCCAGATAAGGCAGCCCAGCTTGGTCTGGCCAGAACCTTCCAGAATATCGAGCTATTTACCGGGCTGAGCACTCTGGACAATATTATAGCTGCCCGACATGCCCTTATGAAGCAGACCTTCCTGAGTAGTGCCCTCTATTTTGGCTGGGCTCAGAGAGAGGAAATCAGACACCGTAAGACAGTGGAGGACATCATCGATTTCCTAGAGATAGCCTCAATTAGAAAGCAGGTGGTTGGCACCCTCCCCTACGGAATGCGTAAAAGAGTTGAAAGCACGCCGCAAGGAGATTGAGTTAGGAATGGAGAAAGCCAAGAAGAACAATGACCCGGCCTTGCAGGAACAATACTATAAGGAACACGAAGAGCTTTTGAAGACACTTCGTGATGCATTCACTCCTAAAGGCACACTCCGACTACTTGATAGAAGCATGAAGAGAGTACGAGATCGCGTCACGAGGAATATCAAACATGCGTACTGCACCATTGAGCGTCATGATCGCGAGTTGGTAGCACACTTTCAGAAGTATATTTCATTGAAGCATCCAGTGACCTACCTGGGCAATCTCCACTGGGGCACCTAATATAGCCTCAAGGTGTTGTCTGAAC
>SDBS01004917.1_pt1 | contig 13078 bp, 10 predicted proteins | sample 2277091 | NCBI WGS metagenome assembly SDBS01 (sample SAMN10404972, study PRJNA504765) | marine sediment metagenome | isolation source: marine sediment core GS10_PC15, 163 cmbsf | place: Arctic Ocean: Southern Knipovich Ridge | collected 2010 | reverse complement strand
TTCAAGGTCTTGCGTAAGTCTGAGGTCTGTTCTCTGCCCCTCTGTTTTCAAGGCTACCTCCGTGCGCATCATCACCGTGCCGGTTAGCACACCCATGTATTTCGACCAGCACTGGTAAAAGTTGGGACATACAGCCCCGTTAAGACCGTAGTAGTCTGCATCGGCGTGATCAAGTATTGGCTTATAGTATTCCTTCCCATTCCAGTCCTTCTTGCAGTAACTGGTTTTAATGGCTATTGCTTCCGGATGCGCATCCAAAAAAGAAATTGTTTCCTCCACGAATTCGGGCATCCAGTAATCATCGGAATCCAGAAACGCCATGAATTCCGTTTTGCAGTTCATAAGCCCGGTAGTTCTGCCGACAGCCGGGCCGCTGTTTTCTTCGAGTCGGATCAGTTCGACGTTGTCGCCATAAGAACGGGCAACTTCCGACGTTTTGTCGGATGACCCGTCATCAACTACAATCACATGCACGGGGCCGAAAGACTGATTGAGTGCGCTTTCTATGGCACGCGAAACGTAGCGTTCTGCATTATACGCCGTAATAATGGCGGTTGCTCTTGGTGGATTTACGCTCATACTGATCTCGTTAGCCTTTTTCTGCACTCTTGACAATGCTCATCGCCATGAGCATATCCCACTAAATATCCTTTGCCAAAATTCCAGCCTCTGCCAAAGGTCAATATAGGCATCATAAATAGAGCAGGCAAATCGAACCGGTTAATAGCTCTGATAATAGCCGATAGCTTACATTGTTTTTGCATGACCCGTAGACCGGTTAATGGTGCCACAAGAAAATCTGGCATTCCTTTCAGGTGCAACTTAAAGGGATATGGCGTCTTTATCATCGCCTCGCCATCTCCTCGCCCGTAATTGAACGTCTCACGCCAAAACTGTTTTAATTTCCGCGGCCTGCCCCAATAGGTCATTGCCTTTGGCGCATACGCCATATTATAGCCGTCTTCAACAATCTGTCGGCCAAATACCGAGTCGTCGGCATAGAAGGTCAGATCCTCAGGCAGCCCGCCAAGCTCTCTCCATACCTTTTTGGAATAGGCCATTGACCGGTTGCCGGGAACAAATCCAGGACCGAGTTTTGGCTCACCTCCGTTTTCGATGTAATATTCAGCACGGGCGGCTGCGCCCTTAACCGTTTCCTTATCGATCTGGGTACTGCCGGCAACCACCTCGATACTCGAGTCCTTCTCGAAAGGTCTGATAAGCTCTTCACACCACACGGGGCAAAGCCGTACGCCCATGTCTGTGGATAGTATATGCTCATGCGATGCCAACTCAATGGCGACATTTCTGCCGTACGCCGCGGCCCCCTTTTCTTGTTTCACAACAACTCTTGCATCCTGGTCAGCCCATTCAAAGAGCATCTCAGCAGTTCCATCGTCAGAGAAAGCGTCCACAATGACAATCTCATCTGGCTGCTTCGTTTGAGCAAGCAAATCATTCTTCCACCGAGGCAGTGAAGAAATCTCATTTCGGCATGTGGTAACCAATGAAAACTTAAGCATGTCCAATTAGACTACGCGAGTCTCTCCAGCCAATTGTTAAAAATATCCTCCAGAGTTCGTCTAAAAGGTATGGCTGCTTTCCAACCCAGCAATTCCAGCTTTGAGGGATCTCCCAAAAGAACTTTCTCATCGGAAGGCCGCAGCAGGCTCTTGTCATGTGCAATTTCAACGTCAAGGCCGCTTATTTCTATTAGCATATTCAGGCCCTCTCGCATAGTCCAGGCTTTGCCTGAGCAGACGTTATAGACCTCACCTGATTGACCCTTTTCGGCGAGTAGCCATAATGCCTTGGCACCGTCCCGTACATCCACAAAGTCCCTCGATGAATCCAGATTACCCACCTTTACGACAGGGTCTTGTTGACCAAGTTTGATAGCCGCTAGTTGCATTGCAAAATTCTGCAATGCCGTTACAGGCGGATGGTCGGGCCCGACATGAATAAACAACCTCGGAATCACAATATCCATGCCGTAGTTGAGATGATGTTGGCGACTCATCATTTCCAGGCATGCTTTAGACACACCATAGGGTGTGATAGGCCTTAGGGGCGTAACATCCTCCCGAATGGGAATCATGTTAGCCGGCACAAATCCATATTCCGCGCTTGAACAAGCCGGGACAACACGAGCATCAGGAGAATGTTGCTTGCAGACACCGAGCACATTACGAGAACCTGTTACATTGAGTTCGTATGTTGTATCCTCAGCTTCCCAGGATTCACCATTATAGGCCTGAGCGGCAAAGTGATAAACCAGTTCGGGTTTCCACTCTTTCCAAACTCGTGCCAAAAAATTAGTGTCCAGAATATCCCCCATATAGTGCCTGTAAGCGGCTTTCTGTTGCACATAGCGGGCAGTGGAGGTGGCCCGCGAAATGCCGGCGACATCGCAGCCATGTTCAAGCAGCAAATTAGCAACATGCTTGCCGATCATCCCTGTTATGCCGGTGATTAAGACTCGCATTCGTATTTTCCTCAATTACGTAATCTGTTCGATGTCCTCAGCCCATGCTTCTACAAGGCAGAGCTCTTTTTCCGGAAAGAAACCTTCTTGAATTAGCGTTTCATAGCACAAGAGGAGATTTTCGAGTGCATTTCCATCACCTGATTTAAGGGACAGCGTATCCAGTACAACAGCAAACCGATTATTTCCCAAATAACCCGGAACCTCATCTTCGAAATCCCGCATCAAGTCGTGGACGTTTCTATCTTGATAGACCTCCGAAGAGTGGAAAACAACGCCAGATCCCATTTCCCATAAGCAGCGCTGGGCTATAAAGCTTCTCCAGATGTCCGTCATTCGAAAAGAACATAAGCTGGGTAGATACATCAATGGGTAGACTTCCGGCCACCACCAGGTACTTTGACTGTTAAAAGGACACCATGTTCCCGGCTTAAGATATATGCTGGATCCCTCATTAAAGGTTATCACTTTGTCGTGTAAAAGACGCCAGGTAGCATCCACATCCGGTGAATTGTCAGCAAGGCCCTGCTGAATAGGAGCCTTAATCCTCACTTCCTCCGTATCGGACAGATCGAAATTTGTGTTACCATTTCGAACATAGGCAAGTGGGAAACCTCTGGGCCAGATAAATTCATCCGTAAAATATTTGAAGACATTTACCCATCCTTGCTTCTGCGGCATTTTCGCTTCTACTTGCAGTGACCGCGGCTTCCAGTGTGCCAAAGGCGCATTATCATCATCAGTTTCGTAAATACAATCGGCTCTTTCCCGGATAGCATAAAGATATCCCACGTTCTTGCGAGCGTAGTGGCAGGTAGGCAACTTATTCGCTAACTTAAAGGGCAGTTCTGCCTGAGTCTCAAGGGAGAGAAAGGTCGTATCATCTGTGTTGTACTTCTGAGGCCCTTTCGCATCACCGACAACAACCAAATGTCCATCTACGCCCAACAACTTCATTACTAACTCCTCGACACTTTTGGTCGGTTTGGCTATGGTTGTTATGACCGTTATCATGAATTTCTCCTCAATGTCCGAGATGTTGCTTTGGAAACAAAGTTCTCAATAGCACCCACAACAATTTTAACACTACGTTAGCCCACTTATACTGTGCGCCAATATAAATCAAATTTTGCTTAAAGGTAACTTTCTTGGCCATTCTTGATAACATAAGCCTGCTGTCGCGAGCGATCTCAGGCCTGAAAACTAGGAAAGAAAACCACAAAAGAGCTTCGCTTTTCGAGATCAACATGCGATTCTTAGCATGAACTGAAAAGTGAAATTTTTCAATACACAAGATTCTAAAGTCATATTCTTTTCTGCAAAAACGCATCCGTTTTTCAGGGTTCTTAGAATAGCTTGCTGATTCTGGCAGCACTCTTCTCGTGGCCAATGAATCCTGAAAGAAGAAAACAGATGAGTTCAATGCCACGCCGAACCAACACTGCAAATCCGCAAAGGGCCATTTTTCTGAGAAAAGCTCTGGATAATCAAGAATAAATTTCTCTAAGATGTTCTTACGCAAACAAACTGTGCAGGTAATAATGCTGTACCTTAAATCGATCAGTTTCTCTGCAACATTCTGAGCTGCGCAGGACTTCCCCGATTTCTCGTAATAATTAACAACTATTCTATTTGATTCTTCGTAATGAAAATCACACTCACTGTGAACCAAACCTACCTCTGAATGAGTCTCTAGAAAATCCACCTGCTTCTGCAGTTTCTGAGGGTGGTGCCAGTAGTCGTCGCCTTCACAATAGGCGATGTATTTGCCGCGGCAGGCCTTTCCTGTTCTCTGGCCATTCTTGCGAGAACCGACGTTCTTATCCGAACTAATGACACTGATAATGTCGGGATGCTTTTTTTGATAATCGAAGACGATTTCACGTGTTCCGTCCGTTGAGCAGTCTTCACCAATAACCAGCTCATAAGGAAAATCAACTTCCTGTTGCAATACCCCTTCTATTGCCTGGGCGATATACGGCTCGTGGTTGTAAGTGATCATCTTGACGCTGACCAGGGGCGTCTTGGAAAGCACAGCCGGATCGCTGATCTCCTCGCATGGAATTTCGGCGGGATCGAAAATGTTATGTTCAGGTTTATTACTCATGCTAATGTAAGATCTCCACAGATAATATTTACTGGATTCATTACAGTGTAACTTTATTGCAATATGATTCCAATCACCAGTTTCGCGCTTTGTGAGGTTTTGTTGTTTTTAGTTTTTGCAAAGCCAGAGTTTGCCCAGTCTGATTTTGCTCCTTGAGATATCGATGACTTCAACAAAAGCGGGCATTCTGAAAACCCAGCTTATGATGGCGTAAATGGAAATACCGGCCAGAATCTGGGAAGCCAAAAGAGCCAGATTGTTGGGGAATGGGAACCATTGAACAGAATAAACACCTATTCCCATTACCATTGCTATTCCCATATAGGGTGCTAAATCGAATATCTGTTCTTTGGTCGGATAGTTGATCAATTTGCCTGAGTAGTAGCTGTTCAGATAATAAGCCAAGATTGAAACGCTGATTTGGCCGTAGATCATTGCATGGATGCCCCAGCGGTAGGTCACGGCAATGGCGACAACGACCAGAATCTTCTTTAGCACTTCTAACCGGAAAAACAAATCCGACCGTCCGAGAGCCATCAAGACATTCAGGTTAATGACAGCCAATGGCCAAAAAATACCGACGATACACAAAAGTTGTAAGAAAGGGACGCATGGCAACCATTTCTCTGTCAGTACAACTGATACTAACGGCTTGGCAATAACTGCCAAACCAAGCATGCACGGAGTAATAATCATCACCAAGGTTGTCAAGGATTTTTGAACGCCGACCTTCACTCTGTTCCTGTCATCCTGAATGCTGGCAAAGACTGGAAATGTAACACTACTGACAATAGTAGTAGTACTCATTACCGGGTACTGCTGGAGACCTTTCGCTCTGGAATAGAATCCCAAAGCCGCGGGGGTGAAAAGCTTGCCAATAACGACCAGATAAATATTATTAAAAACAGTATTCAGCAATCCCGAAAAGAACAGCTTCGACCCAAACCTAAACATGCTCCTCAAAGACGAGAAACTCAGGATTAAAGCTGGACGCCAATCACTAACAAACCAGTAAATCATGGTTTTCGCAAGGGCTCTCGATACCTGTTGGCCGACAAGCGCCCAGACACCAAAGCCCTTATATGCCATTACAAGACCAACAACACCGGAAAACAGTGAAGCTGAAATACCAACTTTAAGTTGAGATTTAAAATCAATTTTCTTTCTTAGAATGGTCATTTGTATTTGTGAGAAGGCATTTATGGTCAGGTTCAGTGACAAAACACGCGTCAAAGGAGTTAGTAAAGGTTGCTTATAGAAGGCTGCTATCCATGGCGCCGCCAGCCACAAGAACCCGGTCGCTATCAAAGAGACAAAAATATTAAAGTAAAAAATCGAACACTCATCAGTATAGTCAGCATTCTTCTTCTGGACAAGAGCCTGCCCAAAGCCGCTATTGATAAACGACTGTGCGATTGCCATAAAGATGGTGAGCATGGCAATAAGTCCGAACTGTTCCGGCAAGAGTAATCTCGCCAGAACAATCTGAATGACAAGACTTATACCCTGCTGACCAAAGGTCTCCATCCCCCGCCAAATCATAGCGTTAATTGTTTTCTGCTTGAGATTATCCATTCAATTTTAACGTAAAAGTCACAAAGTCTAAAAGTGTAAAAGCGTAATTCTGGGCATTCGGCTTAAACAGGTTTGTCATGTACCGTTGAAAAAACTGGGAGTCTCGCGCTGATGTCGATTTCGGCTAATGATAGCCTTTCATTCTTCTCGATGGTTCCAAAAGTGCTAATTAAGGATCAGATAAGCAGGACGAATGCGATTGGTAAATGTCCGCCGTTTTCCTTTAGATAATGATAAATTCTCGTACAGTATAGACCTGTTCTAATGCATCCTGTATTAAATATATATGCTTTTTTCATCACATTATCGCTTTCTTCGCATGTTTCACTTTTCTTTGCTGTATTCACAGTTTTCTGACATCTTCAGTACTGAACAGGCCTTTCGCACGTATAGAGCTATATCCCTTGCATATAGTTATTCCTTTTCTTTATCTTCATGGATCACTTTAGTCAAGAACTACAATTGCACACCGGACTATCGGCGTAAGTTGATATAAGTTATCATGCATTAATTCTGTAGGTAGTGACGTAAGCCGAGAGTCACGCCTAACGCTGCTAGGACGATTGTTGGCAGAGCTAAAGCAGCATCTGGAACCAAGGGATCAAAGAAAAACACCACATACTTAGCTCCTTCGGGAAGCTTTACACCTCGGAACGCATAGTTGGCCCGTAGAACCTTCTCCTCAACGCCATCTACGGAGACCCTCCATCCTGGGTAGTATGTGTCGCTGAGAATCAGGAACGCTCCGCTTGGAACAGGTGGTTTAAGCTCGATCTCAATCCGATCAGGTCGGTCGATCACGATTGTGGCTTTAGGCGGAGGGGCATTTCCCCTTGGCAAACTCGATTCTGGTTGAAGGATCCATGCTTCCGCATCTTGCTTCAGAATAGCTAGTTCCCGTCGTGGATCAAAATCGTCAGAAGACTCCAGGAAGCCGACAAGGTCGCGCTCATTAGAAAAAATACGATAGGAAGATACCACACTTGCCCTAGACATTGCATTCGGATTCTCATAGGCTTTCTTTTCTTTAAAAGATTCAGCAGGAGAAGTGCTTCGTTCGGAAGAGGAAACATCTGGCACGATGAGCCATCTCGCAGAGCTTAGATTGAGGTATATCTCTTTTTTTTGATCTCCTTTTAGAGCCTCCTGACACCATGTTGATACGTTCGCCGACCAATATGGGAAAAAGGTAATATAGTGACCGGTAGTTAGGCCCCCATTCAAAACTGTAAGGTTAGGAGTATAGTCGTAATGGTGCTCTATGGTGTTTGTCAGCCATATCCCATATGTGGATAAAGCACTTGAAGTCCTGTATATCTGTGGTTTATTTGGAAAATCATTCCATTTCCATCCAATCCTCTCCAGATTACGGATAACTATAGGGTCCTGGATCTGAAATGCAAGTGTTGCAAAGAGGGATATAACAGTTAGGCTGATTCCCAACACCACACCTTGTCTGATCCCGAAACTTCCAAGTGAGAGGAATACCGCTATTACCATTCCGATGCCACACAGCCACAGTAAACCTGTGAGCCATGGCGAACATTCAAGTGCTTTAAGTGTATGCTGCAAAAACTCTTTGTGGTAAAGTACTATAACTATCACTTCAATAGCTAAACCTATGATCAGTATAGATTTCGCCACTCGCCTAAAGCCGACACCTGGGAAGGCAGCTGCCTGATTGATTAGGCGATCCATTCCATATGCGGAAAGAAATGATATGCAGATTGGTAAAAAAAATAACCATCTGAAAGGATACCTGAAATTCTGCAGAACTGGAAGGGAGTGCACTAATTTCCAAAGCCCAACATATGGCCCAAGAGCCATAAGAATTGAAAACACAAAGAGAGAGATAAAATACCTGCGGTGGAGCCCCTTAGCCCCAAATAGCATACCTATAAAAGCCAAGAAAAGGGCATAGTAGGGATATCGGATATTGAATGACCAAAAACCCCAGTCATGCAAATAGAACGGAGTGGGGAAGAGGGATAGAGGTAGCCAGGACGGTTGAATGTGCAATGTATTCTGTAAGGCCTCTACAGAGCTACCAGTACCAGTTGTCCTAGCGGAGAATGAATACTGCTGCAATATTGGCAGCAACTGTGGAGAGGCAATTAGAATGGCGATGCAAGCGACACCACCCAATACTAAAAAACGTACACCAACTCTCCGAATAGTTCTTTCTCTCCACGACATATTGACCGCATGGAACAGGCAAAATACAAAGAGCATCATTCCTGTATAGACAATCAGGGGAGGATGGCCAGTTAGCAACAGGAGCGCAATAACGATCACTAAAAAGATGGAGGAGCAAGACCGCCCTTTCATGAAACGGTCACCGGCCAAGAATATAGCCGGGAGCAGCGAATAACACCACTTAATAGATGGGCAGGCTATCATTATAAAAGCGAATAGGCAAAAGGCATACACTGAGGCCCCAAACAAAGACGAGAGTCGGCTAATGCGTAGGTGTTGGAGGAGGATGAAACAAAACACAAACGCTACCAGATGGGATGCAATTATTTCTATTATCCAGCCAGTTTCGGCGGAAAAGATTCTATAAATAATCTGGGCGGTAGGAAAGCATATTCCACTCTGCCCTTCGGCTAAAAGAGAAAATCCGCAGGCTGAATAGGGCACCCACTGCGGACTGAACCCGTGTATGAATGCATTGCGCAGAAACACCCTAAAAGGAAATGCATGAAGTAATGCATCTTCAAATAGCAATGTGTTCCCGCCACTGAAAGTGACCGCCAGGTAGGCAAGAACAGGCGAGAAGAACACCAAGAATAACACTATAGAAACTATGAACTTTCGTTTGTTCTTAATTGTCATGATACAGCGAGAAAGCTCTTTTGTCCCACACATCTCAATAACTATTCCTCACTAACGTCCTCCACATTTTCCTTTCTTTTACACGTTATCTGCTTCATAACCACATAGCGGGGACGGCGCTTTGTCTCCTCATAAATGCGCGCAATGTACTCACCTATCACCCCAATGCTGAGCATGCAAATGCTTCCAATGAAGAGTTGGAGAATAATTACTGTTGTGAAACCGCTAACCGCCAATCCAAGAAATTTATAAATTAGTGCGTAACCAGAGAATAGCAAAGAAACAATCAAACAAAAAAAACCCATGGCCGCAACGAGCCTCAGAGGTACAAACGAATACGCAGTTATGGCCTCCACCGCCATTTTGATTAGACGAAATGTCGACCATCCGGATACTCCACTACTCCTTTCCGGTACTTCGAAAGTTAATTGATGACGCTGAAAGCCCAACCACTCAACCATACCCCGAAAGAAAAGATTCCGTTCGCCCATTTCTAGCAAGGCATCGACTACTTTTCGGTCGAGCAATTTATAGTCCGAAGACCCTTTAAAATCATATCCACAAAGTATCTTAAATAAAGAATAAAACAGATTGCTACCCACACGTTTTATCAATCCTTCATTTCCACGATGAGACTTTATTGCTTCAACGACATCAACATGAGAATGCCGCCATAACCGAATCATCTCGGAGATAAGCTCCGGAGGATGTTGGAGATCACCGTCCATTACTATGACTGCACGGCCATTGGAGATCTCTAGGCCGGCAGAAAGGGCAGACTCCTTGCCGAAGTTCCGGCTTAGCTGTACGCAATGAAGATGAACCGATTCATTTAACTCCAATCCGTCAACAAACTGCGAAAGCGCCAACCACGTATTGTCAGAAGATCCATCATCTATGACAATGATTTCATGAGAATCCTTGATACGATGTAATTCAGACAATACCACGCTTAAAAGTGTCGGTATATTAGTGCATTCGTTGTATACGGGGATGACGACGGAGATTGTGGGAATTGCTTCGCTCATTAACCTAATCCTGTTTAGATAAAACGCATACTAAAAGAGAGCCTGGGATCAGACTCAGACCGAGTTCCAATTCTGCAACAGCTTTGGCGAAACTCCAGCTAAGCAACGCCAGCCATGGTGCTAAAAAACACATAGTTCCCAAATGCTCAACGCAAAAGCCACTGGCGGTACAAAAGTTACGTAGTTTCTTTCGATGGTACAGCTCAACGTGTTGGTGCTTTGCCATATGCGGGGCCAGGCTGAAAATATCCATAAACCATTCAATGGCTGGCCACATGCTGTGGTAGTTCGGAGTAGTCAGGAATACTTTGCCGCCAGGTCTAAGCACTCTTTGAAAGTTAGTGAGCATCGCACTAAACTGATAGATGTAAATGTGCTCTATTAGCTCCAAACAATATATCTTATCGACAGATGCCTCAGTTCCAAGTGGCTTGTCAGCCAAACCAACGCGGAATGATACCCTCTCGTTAGAAAAGGTGTTTGCCGCGAACCTGACAGCATCAGGATTAGAGTCGATACCGACTACTTCTGCACCAAAGGTCCCGAGAAATTCACTTATAACACCTGACCCACATCCAACATCGAGTATTTTTTCGCCTGCTGAAGGAGGGAGTAACTTCTCTATAGCTAGAATCTTACTATAATGCCAAAACTTTTGGATTGGATTCCCTTGTGTCAGCGCTCTGTATTGGTAGTTGCCCTTTATCTCAATGATATCGCCCTTTCGTGCAATTTTATCTCCTAGCTCAAGATTATCTATTTCATCTCTTGTCATTTCTTGTCACGACTCGGATATCCACATCAATATTCTCTACTGTCTTTAACTTTCATTTCGTCTGATTACTATCCCACTTGAAATTTCAACAGCAATCCCAACCGCAACCACTAAAGCGCACAGAATCAGGAACATATATTTGATTTTCTTAACTCTTGCCTTGGACATTAAACTGATATTTTCCATATATCCCACTTTGCTATATTTCTGAGCCTTCCGACACACTATATTGCCCGATATGACTTTCCTTACTTCTTATCAGCATGGCCTTTCTTTTAGCCGGTGTTTCCCTTTTTGGGGAGTATTAAATATACTAAGCGCTGTTTGTGCCGATAACAGCAGCTGGCAGGTGCCGGTACTAATCCAGACGGATATGCACACGCATTCTTACTTACACCCAACCGGTTACGCTTTTACTACTCGGCCTCGGTGCGATGTTTTTGAGAAGAAGAATATAGGGCCTTCGCTCCCTTGTGATGATGACCTCCTATTCAATGCTGTATATAGCACACACCTTGTGATTGCCTCCATATAACATTGGAGATGCCTAGATCAGCCAATTTGCCTATGATTTCTTCTTCCGTATATTGGAAATAGAATGGGTGTCCTTTGATCATACGGTATAAGACATGGGCCAGATTCTTAAAACTAAGACCTTTCGGATGTATATCAAACAAAAACGCAGTGTCCTTAATAGAACTGAATAGGTGAGTGAACTCCACTTCCATCAAATAGGAAGTTAACCCAAGACCAAGAACAAAGTCAAATGGCTGCAACGCATCGAAATCTAGATCTGCCACACTGCTCTGGATAAACGATAGTTTGCCGGTAAGCTTCATCGATACAGCACGATCCTTGGCAACCTGGATTGCATCACCTGAAATGTCAATGCCAGTCACATGACAAATATCCGTTTTTGTAACCAAACTCGTCGCAAACCGGCCTGAGCCACAGCCTAACTCGAGCACATTCTCTGGCTTTGCTGCAGTTAGGATTTGCAAAGCTAGTGCTTGGCGATACCGGACAGGACCACGAAATAGCTGAGCCCCTTTTTCTACAAGCGACACCGATCTGGGTTCAGTAGCTCCATAACTGCTGTCTTCCCAATCAAGGATTTCACCATCCCAATACTCTTTCTGGTTCTTCATTGATGAACCTCCTGGTAGGAGATGACTTGAATTCCATAATTTTCCTTCAGTTGTTTCTTGGTAAAAGCGGTCATAGCGTGGAACTCATCGAGCCAGTTGTAGCCGTTCGAAAAAGGCGGATCATCATTCTCCGTTCCAACATGACACATTAGTTCGTTCAGTCCCGGCTGCATACGATTAAGAATATGAAGTAGGCTACTCTGGTTCATATTACCGCCTTCAGAGAAACCATAGAATTCATCTGCCCAGTACAATTTATGCTTCATCAGCAAAGCATCAAAATGACAAACGGCGGTCAGAACCGATTTCTCGATATAACGGTTAAACTTCCCCCAATGCGCGAGACTTTCACGTGGCAAACGGATCCACCGTATAGAATAGTCCTGCGTTAATCGAAGGAGAACATTAACAAGCCGAGGGTGAACATGTACATGACAGTGACCATCCAAATGCGTCGGGCTGACACCACTCGAAAGAATTTTTAAGATCTGACGTCTGAATTCTTTTTCGATCAGGTATATTTGGGCGGGCGTTGCAAGCGAGATAGACGCGAAGGCCTTAAGCATACTCTTGGCTGCAAGCTTTTGTAGAAAAATGTTCTCAGTAAGCGGTGGATACTCGTGTAGGTTAAGATGAACACCAACGCCAAGCAATGGATTGCGGCGGATAACGTTCAGTGCATCATCTAAAGCTGGTGAGTTAGCAACTATGCTAGTGCTGGTCACAATACCGTGCCGGAAGGCCTCTTCAATTCCCTCATTGATTCTTACTGTGCGCCCTAGATCATCGGCATTAACGACAAGTCTAATGGGACCATCTCTTAAAGATCCTCGAAAGTATCTCATTGCCTATTTTCTTTAACTCCGAATCTTTTTAGTTTTGCTTTGTATATCTTCGGTAAAAATGAGACAAAATTAGCTTTCAATTAGGAGGCAATTTTAGCTCCTGCCTCAATACGGGCCCATTGTTTACCATCAGCAAAGACGTTGTCCCTGTCGTAGTTGGAGGTTTGTTGGCTACTCCCTTGGTTCATAGTTTATGCTACCTGTGATTTTGCGTCAACCATTTCATTTTCGGCCATGTCTTTCAACTTTGCCTCCAGTATCCACAGCTGCTGATAGCCCA
>SDBS01004915.1_pt1 | contig 13079 bp, 13 predicted proteins | sample 2277091 | NCBI WGS metagenome assembly SDBS01 (sample SAMN10404972, study PRJNA504765) | marine sediment metagenome | isolation source: marine sediment core GS10_PC15, 163 cmbsf | place: Arctic Ocean: Southern Knipovich Ridge | collected 2010 | reverse complement strand
ACTTTGCCAAATCACCCCTCCTCGTCACCCTTCCCTATTTGGGAATGGTGCTCCTCGTTCGTATCAATTTGGCTTTGTCTCGCCAAGTCCAAATTCACAAAACCTGACCGAGCGTGGTATACATAAACCCCTCAAGGCAAGTTCCTTAGATAATTAAGGAATAAAAAAATATTTACTTTACATTAATTAAAAAATAGTATATAATATAAGTATATTTTAATTTAAAAAGAAGATAATAATATGAGCATAGATACATCATGTTTAACTGGACTTCCTCCTGAAGTCATAGCCGAAGTCCTTTCTAAGGCAGAGCCCGAGGATTATCCAAAGCTCTCAAAAACCTGTAAACTATTTCATTCTTATATATATAGCTCAGGTCTTGAGGGAGAAAATTACAAAAACTTCATCTTAAAGAGATTGGCGCATGTAGCCCATACTGACCCATTTGTAGATAACTATTTAGTTACTATTTTCTCTACAACCTTTTTCAATGATTCCCGTGATAAAATTTTACAACTCGATAGCGTGAAACAATTAAAAAAAAGAGCTCAAAATATTAGCGAGAATCTCTTTAAAATAAACCTAACAAATCACGAAATGTTGGAATTAGCAAATAGTGATAATGCAACAATCAGCTTCAAAAGCTTAGACTTTGACTTTTTCAAAAAATTCTGGCCCGAACTTGCTATAGAGATCAGAGAGGATAAAATATTTATGTCAAGCATTGCAGACTTACTTTGTGATCAGAAAAAGCAGAATTTAGAATCCCTTTTAGCAGCAGCACGGGAAGCTAATGCTTTATCAGTACAGGAATCTAATAGAAATGAGGAGACTTCAAATTATACGATTTTTCGTCGGATGTTAGAAGCCGTTGTGCTAACTGTGCTCGTGCATTATTTTTTTGGTAATTAAGTAATCCAGCTTCTTCCTTTCACCCTGTGACCGCTACCCCTTTTTTCCTCTATGAGATATTCTTCAAGCTCCACAAACTCAATTTGAGTTTGCTCCACTCTTCAGAACGCTCTCTTAGTAGATCGACTAGAAAAAATTGTACAAAGTCGAGTTTGTACACATTCCAATTCTTGAACTGGAATGTGTATACATTAATGGTAAAATCGTCTTTAATATGCGTTTTTAACCCTAAAAGAGGAGATAATAACATGGCTATAGATCCAACAAATTTATCTACGTTTCTGATTTCTGATTTACCGACAGAAATCCTATTCCATGTACTTTCCCAGGTAGAGCCTAAGGATTACCCAAATCTAGCACTAACTTGTAAAGCATTCCATTGCTTAATTGCTAATGGACTTCCGGGGGAAAATTATCATAAATTTCTAGCAAATCAAGTGGCATCTTTGTATGAAAAAGAAACAAGAGAATACACATTAGAAGTACATGGAATTTCAGATGAAGAAAACCAAGAAGTTTTCAATCAAGTGAGCCAACTCGATGCTGTTAAAGAACTTGTGAAAGAGTATAGAAATAAGTCTAGTATATACATACAAGACGCCCTTACTTCTAAAGATTTAAACTTTCTTTGGAAAAATCTATCCGAAGAGATTGATTTAAAAGCGGACTATACAGAGAGGAGTGAGCAGGAAATTTTAGATAAACTCTCGAATGACCAGAAGATAGAGAAAAAGATAACAAATCTTCGATGTCAACTTTTTCTTGCTACGCATTGGGTCAAGTTTGAGTCTACACTTGAGGATGAAAATGTTCAAAGAACCATAAAAGATGCAGTTTTCAAAATTGCTAAAAGAGAACACAGAGCTTTTGACGAAATCGAAATTCCTTCGTTTATGACTTCAAGTAAAGTTGTCCATCATATGCCCTTGAAGCTTTTTTCTGAAGATCCATTGATTCAATCTTTTGAGGGGAAAAAAAATGATGCAAACTGTCTACCACGGCGCAAGTTTGTGATCCTTGCGATACTTATTGCTGTGTTAGGTGTTGCAACATTTTATTCCAGGCAACAACCCGAGCTGTAGCAATAATAATTCAACCCGTGACTGCGACCTTCTTTTCATCTAGGCGTTAGCGAAGGACTCAGATACAAGTTTCTCGAGAAAGGCAAGGTGTCTACACCTTGGCGACGAGAGAAGCGAAGTAGATGAGTTCTGCAGGTAGCATAGAGGAAAAACGAGGTAGCAGTCACGGGTTCAAACCGACAATCTCTACAGGAGGCGTTTGAAAGGGCTCTGCAAGCTCAAATCCGAGAACTTTGGAGTAGAAATAGAGCTCTGCATCCAGGGCTCTTTTGATATTGGGGGCCTGGCGAAAACCATGCCCCTCCCCTTCAAAAAGAATCATCCCAACGGGCGTCCCTTTTTCCTCGAGAGCATCGTAAATTTTAAAGGCTTGATTCGGGGGGACAATTTTGTCCTCTTCTCCTTGCAAGAGAAGAATGGGGGCTGAGATTTTTTCAACATGATTAATCGGAGAGCGCTCGCGAATGAGTGCCACGCCATCGGGATAGGATGCTACCAGGCGATCGGTGTATTGCGCCTCGAATTTGTGTGTGTCTTCATAGAGTAGTTCGAGATCACTGACGCCGTAATAACTCGTTCCCGCTACAAACACGTCGTGGAATGTCAGCGCAGCTAAGGTCGTATATCCTCCCGCACTGCCCCCGCGGATGAGGAGCTTACTGGGATCGGCAAGCCCTTTGTCAACAAGCGTTTTGGCTGCACTGATGCAGTCTTCCACATCGAGAATGCCCCATGCGCCTTCTAGTCGCTTGAAATACTCTCTTCCATATCCGGTGCTCCCCCCATAATTGACATCGACAAGGGCAAAACCGCGGCTCGTCCAATATTGAATTTCGAGGGAAAATTGTGAATAAGAGCGCGCCGTCGGCCCTCCATGGCTTTTGACAATCAGCGGAGGTTTTTCCCCTTCAGGAGCTTTGTAATTGGGATTCTTTGGAGGGTAATAAAAGGCATAGCCCACTTTTCCATTCATCGAGGGGTATTCGAGGACTTCCCCTTTTGAAATCCACTCTTCAGTGATGGCAACTTTTGAGCTTTGCTTCACCACTTCAAATGTGTTGCTCTTCGGATCGAAGCAAATGATCGAATTGGGCAGCGTTTGACTCGCACCAAAAAAATAGACTTTGTCTTGATACGTGACTAAATTGTGAATCGCGGTGAACGGTTGCTGCAGGTCTTCGAGGGTCTTTTTCTCTGGGTTGATTCTGCCGAGATGGTCAATTCCTTTGACCGCATACATGCAGATGATGCTTCCATCGGAGACAAATGTGTAACAGGGGCGTCCAAACACCCATGGCGGAAAGGTGAATTCCGCTTCCATCTCACAGAGATTTTCCGCCTGGCCATCGCGGTAGCGATAGAGGTTCCAAAAACCGGTTTTGTCTGAGACAAAATGGAGCTGGCCACTTGGCGACCACTGCACTTGGCAAACCGACTCGTCTGGTCCTCCGCTAATTGCCTGTGGATTTTGTAATTTTCCATCGTGGATTTCTGCAAGCCACAGCGTTGAGCTATCCCACTGCATATAGGGAAAATCCCACGTCACATAGGCGAGCCTCTTGCCATCGGGAGAGATCCGCGGACACGAGTAGAAATCATGTCCAGAGGCCACTTTTTCTCCGGTTTCGATATTGACGAGGCAATTTTCCACATCATTATCATGGATTTCCGCCACCCAAATGTTGCCGCTGCCATCTGCATAGCGCATGTTGGGTTCATCGGTTAGCTTTCCCCCCCTCGTCAGGGAGTAGAGCTGGCTGTCCTCATCATTGGAATAAATGACATCGCCTTGATCAATGCAAAGCGCTCCTCCTCCGTACTCATGGACTCGGGTGCGGATGCTCACCTCATCTGCAAGAGGTGTCTCTTTCCCATCATAGCGCACAAGGGCAATGCGCCCTTTATCATTAGGGTGCAACTCTGTCCAATAGAGTGCATTTTCATCTGCTTGCATTTCATAGAAACTGATCGTTTCTTGGACGATCGAATCTGTTGTAATGGGTGATACCCAGGAACCAAAAGTTGCAATGATTGCCATCATAAAATAGGAGTGGTTATGATCTCTTCAGAAGGGATCGTTTCTTCGCACATTTTTTCAATGAGGGATTCAATTTGTGCTGCAAATTGATTTTTCCCGATTTTTTCGTATGCTCTTATGACCGATTCTCGCGTTTGCTCGTCGAAGAGAAAGCGTTTGACAAGCTCTGGAGCCTCTTCAAAAGAGTGGATACATGCCCCAACTCCACTTTCTAAAACGAGATCGATATTTGCTTGCTCCCAAAAAAGAGGGTCGTTGGTCCGATCGATCAAAAGAGGAATCTCAAGAGAGACCGCCTCATTGATCGTCCCAGGGCCGGGTTTGGTGATGATCACATCGGCCATTGCAAAGAGCTCATGGACTTTTTCTGTGAACGGGATCACATCCATGCTATTGCCCGTTGCCGGTTGGATTTTTTTGAGTTTTTTTGCCAATTTCCGGTTTTTTCCCGCACAGACGAGCAAATGCAAGTCGAGTGAGTGTTCGACAATGGATTTGACGTATTGAAGGGTCGAACGGGCTCCCATTCCTCCCATCATGATTAGGACAACATTTTTATTTTCTGGAATCCCATATGAGGATCGCAACTCTTCTTTGTTTTTCATATTCAAAAATTCCGGCCTCAAAGGCAGACCTATCGTCTTGATATCTTCTTCAGAAACCTTTTGATCCAGAAGTGTCCCTTTTGATGTGGCTAAATCACTCCCGATCGTCACCTTGAAATTGGAATGCTTCCTTTTTTGAAGCTGAAAGACCCAGTTGTGCAAATCGTTATCGGTTGTGATGAGCAAAAACGGCAAGCCTCTCTTGCGTGCAGCTTCAGATGCTGGATAATTGACAAATGGGATGAGTGAAATCACCAGATCGGGCTTTCTATCTTCGATATGCCTTTCAATGAGTCGACATAGTTTGTCATTTCTCTGTTGAAAAAGGGGAGGCGGCAATAGGCGGACAACCCAATTCGTCAACTGATTCCAGTGATTGGAAATGAGAAAATTGTAGAAAGATTCCCCAGAGGGCAGTCCTAAAATGCGCAATTCCTTAATGGGATAGATGATCTCAACTTCATAATTGTCTCCCAATAAAGAAATCAGAGTATTTGCCGCTGCGATGTGGCCGTAGCCTCCATAGCTAGAGAGAATAAGAAGTTTTTTCAAGCGCACTATTCGGATTTCCTTTATCCAGTGATACTGAGTCGTTTGATTTTAATCCTTTAAAGCAACCAGTGTACCATGTCTTTGTCTTTTCTTGTCGCGTCGATAAGAAAAAAAATGCTTTTCCTCAGAATACGTACACATGCCGGCAATTTCAATGTTCTTTTCTAAAACACCCGCCTCTTTCAATTGCATTTTTGAAATCTCCCAAAAGTCAAAATAATTGGAACGCACTTGAAAAGGCAAGAATGTCTTTGGAAGTTCCACCGCATGATTGACAAATTCTGCCTTCTTTGGCCCTAAGCTCGGTGAAATACACACGATCAAATCTTTTGCCAAGCACCCCATACCTTTCATCCTTTCAACTGTCTTATCGTAGATGTTTTGCACACTTCCACGCCAACCACAGTGAATATTGGCAATCACTTTGCGCGTTGGATCAAAAAAAATAGCCGCTTGGCAGTCGGCATGCTGAATCACTAGGCCACAATCCGTTTCCTTTGTCATCAATCCATCACATTTTCCCACCATCTCCTGTGGGACACAGACAATGCGATCCTGATGCATCTGATGACTGGAAACGATCCGTCCAATGCCAAAAAAGCTCCCCACTTTTTGGTAGCTCTCTTTCTCATCGAAATCCAAACAGCGCAAGACGACCCCGTGAATGATCTCGGGAAACGATTGCAGCAGCTCAAATTCAAGCCATTCAATATTTTCTTTTTTGTAGCGAATCATTGTATCATGGTAATTTTTTCATTTTTTTCAGAAAAGCAACAATATCGTGAACAACATCTGTAAATGAGTACTTATTTTCATAAATTTGTTTTTTCTTGAATTGCTCCCATAAAATATGGGTTTTCGGCAACTGCGCATACTCTTCAAGAGCATTGCAGAATTTTTCGAGATTAAATTGCATTCCTCTTTTTTCAAAAGTGCGCGAAATAGCTAGATAAAGGTCTTTAAAAGAAAATGCAGGCCATCGAAAAAGCACCCAAACATCATAAAAATCTTTAATTCTGCTATTGTCTTCACCTTTTTCAAACATCGTTTGGAGTTTCTCTGCAATCGCTGTTTCAGGTGGATAACCTTTTAATTTTGGAGGTGGTAAGTGAAGTATTCCAGGATAAATGATGTTTTCCGGAGCAGGAGTAATCACATCACCAAAACCAAAATCAATTTGCATGGGGATGCGTGCTGATTCCAATCGCCCTTCAAATCGAATGCGAATTCCTTCATATTCCCTCTGAGTTTGCATCACTTGCCCCTTGATAGAAGCGGTGATAAATTGAATACCATCATCCTCACGAGGAACAATTTCACAAATTTTCGAAGTAATCTCTACAAGATTAGAGAGTGAATTTGAAGTTTTTGCCAATAAATCAATATCTAACGTTGGACGCGCTTCATTTATTTTCCAAACTCTAAAAAGAAGAGCTCCTTTGAGAACAAAATTTTCGTTGTAATCCGATTCAGATAGCCGAAATAAAAAGCGTTCCATGCCATAGTACTGTAACAACTCTTGGAAAGGCCTATTTTGCTTTCTAGAAAGATTTAATAATCGTGCTTTAACAGAAGCGGAGACATTTTTAAGCTTAACATTATTCATTCATGATCACCTCTAAGAAAGGTTCCATAACACGCAGAACTCTAGAAATTTTAGCATATTCACGTAAAAGTTTAAAGTTGGTATTTTCTTGTGTCCAATATGTTTTCAATGCTTCTATCGCAATATTTTTTCCTATTTTATGACGAAGCCTGAAGCAATCAACAATTGTCTTTTCTCGTGAATAAATCTTTACCGATGCCCCATTGAAATCGTGCTTTTCTATTCCTAATTTAAAAATATTATCAGAAAACCAATGAAATTGTACGGGAGGATACCGAAGAATAGGAGGCTTATATTTTTGTCGAATGGCGACATCAATCCAACGTGGAATTTCCACTGTTAGCCGGTGATAGTAAAGAGCTGATATCAGACATATGACACTTTCCGGAACCTTTTTAGAAACAGTCACAAAATCCGGTTCAGCGACATCAGGTAAATCGATCAAACCGTAAAGCCCCGTCTGTAGTTGCTCAATCACTCCCGAATCACGCAATTCGTAAAGGATGCGCGGATGCACTCCTGCTTTGATAGCCTCCATAGTCCGAAGAATTCCACCTTTGGAACGAAATATCTTAAGTGCTTTATTTCTAATATCTTTTGATTTTTTTTTGGGCATATAATGGATAGCATTCACTGTAAGTTTTATACATTTACAGTAAATCCTATCCAATATATGAGTCAAGGGTTTAAAACAAAAAAAATTCGTATATACTCTGTCCTATGGATCAGTGGATAACCATACATGCGTCTCTCGCCTATTTTGCCCTCGCAATGACTTTCATCAGTGTCTGGGTCAAACGCTCCCCTTGGATTTGGGGACCGTTTTTGCTCTTTGCCCTCATCCTGGGCTACTTCGCTAAAATCCTCACACCAATTGCTTTTGCCCCCATAGGCGCTCTTTTGATTTTGCACACTCTTTTGAAGGGAGACATCCGCGGCCTCGCCCGTTTTGTCCTCGTTGCTGTGACAACCGTTGTTTCGGTTGGGCTTCTTACCCACTATTTTCCCGGCTTTCACAACATCCGCCTCTTTGATAAAGTCCCCATCAGCCCCCACTCCTATCCGGTGACCCTTTGGCTCAGTTTCGATAAGCCCTTCATCGCACTTTTCATCCTAGCACTCGGCTTTCCTCTAGTTGCGAATTTGCGGGAGTTTGGCAATGTGCTGAAGGTAACGCTTCCTCTCATGATCGGGGGAGTGGTGCTTCTCGCGCTTCTCGGTCTTTTTTCTGGGTTGATTGCGTGGGATCCAAAATTCCCTCAGATTTTTTGGGCCTTTGCCCTTATTAATCTATTTGTCTGCATCGTCGAAGAGGCATTTTGGCGCGGTTTCATTCAGAATGAATTCTTCCGCTGGTTTGGTGGGAAAGGCTTTGTTGCCAGCATCTCATCCGTTTTCATCACCGCACTGCCCTTTGCAGCCTTGCACTATTTCTGGGTCCCCAATCTTCCCTTTCTAGGACTGGTTTTTGTCGCGGGGATTATCTATGGCAGCATCTATCAATTCACAAGAGCACTAGAAGCGAGCATCTTCACCCATTGGGTTTTCAACCTCACTCACTTCCTGCTCTTTACCTATCCGTTGCTAAGAGACGTTCTCTGAATAAAATTTCTTTAGACCTGTAGGCAGTTTTGAGAAGATTTTTATTTTTTTGTACAAAGACAATGTCAAATTGACATGGCTGAGCAAAAAAAAATAAAAAGCACTCGAAAATTCCCAGGGATATGAAATTTAATTCAGAGAACGTCTCCAATATCATCTTCGTCGTAGATCTCGCCGACAATCTCTTCCAGGATATCCTCAATGGTGACGATGCCCATCGGCTCCCCTTCTTTCAAGACAAGACTCAAGTGAGAATGCTCCCCTTGCATCACGCGGAGTGCGTGAATGAGAGAATCCCGCTCGCCCAGCTTGATCAAAGGACGTTGGAGGGTTTGCCAATTGGGATTGCCCTCTTCCAAAAAGGCAATAAATTCTTTGGACTGAAGAAGAGCTATGGGATTCCCATTGTCCATAAGTGGTAAGCGGGTGTGACCCGTGCGTAAAATGACTTTTTTTACATCTTCAATCGACAGCGAAATTTTGAGCTTATCGACCTCTTTCCAAGGGATCATCACATCTTTTACAAATTTTCCCTCAATCTTTGCCAGCTTGAGCATATAGGGACGGACGAGTTTGCCCACTGAAATCATGTCTTCTGCTTCCACCTCTTCGTGATTGACAAGCGAAGAAAAGATCTTCACCAGAAATTTTGTCGACTTTTCGACCACATAGACAAAGGGCGCCAAAATCTTTCCCAGAAAAACTAGTCCTCGTTCCATATGGAAAATGACCCATTTGGGATTGCGCAGAGCTAAGCTCTTGGGAAGAAGTTCACTCAGCACAATATTGACATAGGTATAGGGAATCACAAAAAACGCAATGGCTAGGACCTCACTTAATCCCTCGCCCAAACCAAATTGATCCATCAGCCATGGTGTGGCAACCTGATCCATCAGAACGCCCCCGACAGCCGCTGCTACAACGCCAATGAAAGTGATTCCTAGCTGCAAGATCGAAAGGGTCTTTTCAGGGTTTTCTCTAAGAGTCAGCACCCGAACAGCTGCTGGTTTTCCCTGATTAGCAAGGTGCTTCAACCTGGCTTTACCCATCGCGATAAACGCGAGTTCCGTTGCTGCTAATAGCGCGTTAAATCCTAAACAAATGATAATGACAATGATTTGCCACATATGAGTCTATCCCGCCATTTAAAAACTAATGGGTTAGCTTCACTGATCAGAGCTCTCAGGGCGCCCTTTTACAGCAAGAGACATTCCCGTCTCTTCCATCACCCTTCCAACTGCATCATTCGGCGTAAAGCACTGATCCTTGCCGCGTCCTTTTGCATACTTGATCGCAAGTTCCCGCTGAGAGTGATTGAACTGCCCACAAAAAACCTTGCGTTGGCGTATAGAAAGCTGACCCGCGAACTCTTGTTCCCTCTCGGGAAGGTTCGTGCCGTCTCTCTTGTGCCTGGCCTCGCCGACCGATGCGACACATAGAAAAAGAAGAGGAAATATTCTTAAATAGTTCATCTCTTCATTGTATATTTTAAAAATTATTTTAATATCAAGTGATTAATAATATTTGTCTAAGGCCTCGTTAGAAAAAGGCTTAACTTCATTGCTCCTGTCTTCAATGTGCTTTTTTAACCAAAACGGATCTGCTAAAAGAGATCTCCCAATTGCAATCAGATCAATTTCTTTATTTTCTAAACACTCATTCAAAGCTTTCAATCTGCTATCGGAAGCCTGTGTCTTTGCACCCATCTTAAGGGTATTGATAAAATCATTATCCAGCCCAACTGATCCAACAGAGATCACGGTTTTCCCAGTGATCTTTTTTGTCCATCCTGCAAGATTCAATGATGAGTTTGGAAATTCTGGGTCCCAAAATCGTCTGGTGCTACAGTGAAAAATATCAACACCAGCTTCAACGATTGGAATGAGAAATGCTTCTAGCTCTTGAGGAGTCTGAGCAAGCTTTGCCGAATAATCCCCGAGTTTCCACTGAGAAAATCTAAAATCAATGGGAAAGTCAGGCCCAACTGCGTTACGTACTGCCCCGATCAACTCCACCGCAAAACGGACCATTTTGGATAATTTCTCCCCTCCATACTCATCGCCTCTTTGATTTGTGCGAGACCAAAAAAATTGATCAATCAGATACCCATGTGCTCCATGAATTTCCACTCCGTCGAACCCCATTGCTTTTGCATCTTGAGCTGCCTTTACAAAGGCTTGAATCACCTCTTGAATATCACGAAAAGTCATCTCGTGGGGCACTTCCGCACCTTCCACATAAGGATGGGGTACAGGTGACGGAGCATAGCCAGGCGTCTGGCTTTCTTTACAACACGTTGCTTTTGGATTATCTACTCCTTCATTGTAACAGAGATGCGTTTGTCGAACACTTCCCACATGCCATAATTGTGGGAAAATCTTCCCGCCTGATTTGTGGACTTCTTCCACGACATGTCGCCATCCTTCCAATGCTTCTTGCGTATGAAAATCGGGAACATCCGGATAACCATTACTAGCTGGATGGCCCACAGTTGTCCCTTCCGTAATAATGAGTCCAATCTCTCCTTCCGCGCGCCTCTGATAGTATTGTGCTACGTCAGGGCCTGGGATATGATTTTTCGATCGATTGCGCGTCATCGGAGCCATCACTGCACGGTTGCGCAGATGAAGAGTTTTGAGTGTCAGTGGCCTGAGAATTCCAGAAGTATATGTCATGAAGTTTAGTATATATACCAGACTCGGCCATAAACATGGAATTTTCATCGATATCTTTTGCACCCTGACACCCCCGCTGTATCTCGCTAACTTTATTCAAGTTAGCTTCGATCTAGCGAAGCTGCCAGAGCACAAAATCTTATCGCCAAAATTCACAGTTTATGGCCGAGTCTGGTATATCTATGGCAGAAATTCTTCCAATTCATCCCGAACTTTACATTTAAAACCCTCCTTTCTACTATGCGGAAAAAAGCAAGGAACTCCCCATGCCCGAAAGGCCTGTCGAATGCAGTCAGTGCAAAAAACCTGCAAAAGTCATTTATAAAGAAATCATCGGCAAAACCACTACTACTTGTGAAATGTGTGCCGATTGCCCCGTTCTTCTCAAAAAACTCCACGGCATTTCGCCTGAACAAACAGCCGAAGGAAAAGAAGAAATAGGGGCAGGACTCTATTGCGGGCATTGTCACACATCTCTCGAATCGATCAAAATGGGCAATCCAATTGGCTGCAGTCAGTGTTACACCATCTTTGAAGATCTTCTCGTTCAGGAGTTGATCGCGGAGAATAAACTCCCCAAAGGGATGGAAAGCGCAAGACGCAATCAACCTCTACACATTGGAAAAACGCCCGATAAACCGGTCAACATTCCCCCATCAAACCGCCTCACCACTCTAAACGAAGCACTCAACGACGCTCTGAAAAAAGAAAACTACGAAGAAGCGGCTTGGTTGCGCGATCAGATCAAAGAACTCATGGGGAAAAAAGATGAGTAGTTCCCTACCCTCCTCACTACACACCTCTTTCCCCTGGAACAGCGAGCCCCACGCGATTTGGATCGCCACCTCTCTTGTCCTCAAACGCAATCTTTCTCGCTACAACTTTCCAAGCAAAATCCAAGAACCTGAATTAGACCAGATAATGCAAACGCTCAAAGGTTCCTTCATAGAAAATGCCGGACTAGAAAAACCCACTTTTGTAGAAAGCAAAGAGCTCTCTGCCACTGACAAAGAACTCATTTTTGAACATTTTCTTTTTCTGAAAGGATTTCAGGAATCTCCCAATGGTTCGGGCGTCATCATGGATGAAAAAGGAGAATTTCTAGCGCTCATTAACACGGGCAACCACCTTGAAATGCGTGCCCTCAATATCAATACCCCTTGGGAAAACACCTGGAATGCCCTGACCCAAATCGATAATACCATTGGACAAGCTCACGGATTTGCGTTTTCCCCCAAATTTGGCTATCTAACAGCCGATCCCGCTCAGTGTGGAACAGGTTTAATCGTCAATGCCTATCTCCATCTCCCCGCATTGATCCACGCCAACCAGCTCGAGAGTGCTCTAGCGAACTCTCAACAAGATGAGCTCATTTTCATGGATCTATCGGGAGATTTCATCATCATCCAGAATAATTTCACCATCGGCCTTTCCGAAGAAGCGATTCTCCACGCAGTCCAAACCGCCGCCACAAAGCTCATCGGCGCAGAAAAAACGATGCGCGCCCATCTCAAAGAAGAGCAAAATACCGAGATCAAAGATCTGATCAGCAAAGCATTTGGGCTCATCGTCCATTCGTTCCAACTCGAGACGAAAGAAGCACTCGACCTCCTCAGTCTAATGAAACTCGGCCTTGCCCTCGGCTACATTAGCGGCGTGTCTGATGCCAAACTCAACGAACTTTTTTTCAAGTGTAGGCGTGGGCATCTCTCTCGCCTATTTCCCGAGCTCAAAGAGCCCAAAGAAATCGCCAAGCAACGCGCCGACTTCCTCCAACAAGAAGTCCAAGGGATCACACTGAGCCCCGAACTACAGTAAAGCATCTTAGAGGGTGTTTTATGATAATCGTAAGTTCAATCCCAAAGCAATAACCAAAGATACAAGAGTATGCCATTTTGGGTTTCCCTTTTGAGAAAGGGTTTTATAAAGGCTTTCTCTACCCATGCCCGTTCTTTTTGCTAAATTTCCAATTCCACCATGAGCTTCCGCAACATTTCTGAGGGCAAT
>SDBS01004914.1_pt1 | contig 13080 bp, 11 predicted proteins | sample 2277091 | NCBI WGS metagenome assembly SDBS01 (sample SAMN10404972, study PRJNA504765) | marine sediment metagenome | isolation source: marine sediment core GS10_PC15, 163 cmbsf | place: Arctic Ocean: Southern Knipovich Ridge | collected 2010 | reverse complement strand
AAAAACAGCCGGGAACTGAAGTAACCCTATACTTGAATGAGGATGGTAAAAAATTTGCAGAACGCTGGCAAATCGAGAATATAATCCAGAAATATTCAAACCATATTGCCTTTCCTATCTTTCTCCATTACCAGGAGAGCCGCTTTAAAGGAGAGGGTGAAAAAAGAATTGAGAAAAAAGAGAACAAGGTGGAACAGATTAATTCCGCTTCCGCACTCTGGATGCGGCCGAAATCTAAAATCACCGACGAAGATTATAACAGCTTCTATAAAACAATATCTCATGACAACGAAGATCCCTTACATTTCATTCATACCCAGGTAGAGGGTGCCCTGCAATATACAACACTCTTTTACATTCCCAGCAAAGCTCCCTTCGACCTCTACTTTGCTAATTATCGACCGGGAGTCAAACTCTACGTTCGGCGAGTATTCATTACCGATGATGAGAAAGAGCTGTTACCCACTTACCTGCGCTTTATCCAGGGAATTATCGACTCAGACGATCTCCCCCTGAATGTGAACAGAGAGATACTGCAGCAAAACAAAATACTCGCCAAAATACGCAGCACCGCCGTTAAAAAAATCCTCAATGAACTTAAAAAAATTGCTAGGCATAACATGAGTAAATATGAGAATTTTTATAAAGAGTTCGGCAGACCGATTAAAGAAGGTCTCTTCCAGGATTCAGCCAACAGGGATACTCTGCTTGAGCTGGTGCGCTTCAAATCCACTTCCCAGGAGGGACTAACCAGTCTTAACAGCTATAAAGAACGGATGTTAAGCGACCAGAAAGCGATCTATTACATAACCGGAGAGAATGAAGCTAATCTTAAAGCCTCCCCCCTGCTCGAGGCTTATAAGAAAAGGGGTATTGAGGTACTGATTATGGATGATGAGATTGATGAAATTATCATCTCCGTTATTGACCGCTACAAAGATACCGAGCTCAAAGCAATAAATCGAAGTGATGCTGCAGAAGACTTAAAAAGCGAAGAGGATAAAAAAGAAGAGAAAACTATAACCCCATTAGTGAAGAGAATTGCCAGGGTTTTAAAGGATGATGTGAAAGAGGTAAGGGCCAGTACAGCATTGATTGACTCTCCTTCCTGTATTCTGGCTGATGAAAAAGATCCCAGTTTTCAGATGCAGCAAATCTTTAAAGCCATGGGACAGAAGGAAATCCCTGCGACCAAGCCAATACTGGAAGTAAACCCCAACCATGAGATCATAAAGAAGCTGGGAGATATTAAGGATGAAGAGTTATTTGGCGACATCAGCCGCCTGCTTTATGAACAGGCTCTCCTTATTGAGGGAATCGAGGTAAAGAATCCAGCACAGCTTGTCGGCAGGCTCAACAGGATGATAAACCTGGCTTTGTAAAAACGCCGGATTTACCGATTCACCGGAAATTTACTCTTGACCAGAGAATGGCAGCTCCTGTATATTTTTTAGATGACCAAATGCCGGAGTGGTGGAATTTGGTAGACACAGAGGACTTAAAATCCTCTGGCCCGCAAGGGCCGTACCGGTTCAATTCCGGTCTCCGGTAATAGTAATCTAATTTATAACTCTCGTGGATGAACTTGTTAGATCACTCTCGGGGGGAAAAAGCCAGCCAAGGGCATCATTAAATATCTGAGAAAGCAGCAACACCTCAATATTTTTCTGTGAGCGATCCAGCTTTTTCTGAAAATTATTCTGTGTATAACGCTTCTTCAGATATTCACAATCCGCCGATACAGCGGCTGCTACTGCAGCATCATTTTTTGAAAAGGAATCCAATAGATAAAGGGTAAGCAGCAACACGAGATGATCCCTCTTACTCTCCGCCAGTGCCATAAGGGTTTCTTTCGCATCGTTGAATTTATGCTGCTGCATCAAGCTGAAAGCATAATTCCACTCTACCCACACTCTGCTGTGTACTTTAGGCGCTGCAATAAGCCTGCTGAAATAATTCTCCGCCTCCCCGGGAGGCCTTTTCAGGAGGTAAGGTATACCAAAATGAATTGCATAACGATTTATTAAAAAAGGTTTTTTTTCAGCAACCCGGGCCTCAAGGCTGGCAATCTTCTCTATAGTTGATGAGAACAGGTAAGCATTGATTAACATTTTAATATAAGCGCCTCGAACGCGGTTCTTGATAAAAATCTCTTCTTCCAGAAACTCTATTAACTGGGGCCAGTTTTCCGCTTCCAGAAGATTAAAGAGCTTCCAGTTGCTTAAAAAGTAGGAATTTATAATAATAAAAGTAAAGACAAAGAGCAGAGCCGGAATAAGATTATGTTTAAAGGTTAGGGAAAAATACTCCTGTCCCAGCAGCAGAAGAGGCATAAAAAAGATAAAGGCAAAGGAAAAAACAATAACCAGGTTAAATACTATAAAAATAACTTTAAATTTCATAAGGTACTCCTATAATTAAGATAGAAGTCTATACTATAATAGCTAATAATCTTGTTATTATAGCAAAATTTTACTTCAAAGGATACATTTGGAGGTCGGATTAAATGGATACCGTACAGACATCAAGCCTGAGAGCAAATGCTTATTTTGATGAACCGACATACTTAGCTGAAGGTTATATTATCCTCAGTCCGGATACGCCCATAAGCGTTGAGCTCGTCAATCGCCTTAAGCTCTGGGACTTTAATACCATATTTTCAGATGGTAAACTTCAAGAGGCCCCCACATCCGCAGCTTATGAAGCAGAAACCGAAGGCAGCACCATCACTGCAGTTCTGGATCGTGACCTTAAAGAGAAAAAAAAATCAGAAATTTCCAAAAAATTCTATTTCACGGTTTTGAGCTATATCACCGATCAATTCAAAATCTTCAGGCAGAGTAATAAGCTTGATATGGTAGGAATTAATCAGAAGGTTAAAGATATTATCCAGATGGTAAAAGAAAACAAAGATTTCCTGCTCAGCCTTCAGGATTTCAACTATCCCCAGGATAACTATCTCCCGGCTCACTGCCTCAATACTACCCTGCTCTCTCTGGCAATTGGTGAAGTATTAAAATTACCTCCCTTCAAAATGATTGAACTGGGACTGGCTGCTTTGCTTCATGATATCGGCATGGTGAAGATCCCGGAAATATTATATCTTAATACCAAACAATTGAGCCCCCAGGAGCAAAAAATGGTCAAAGCCCATACTGTTCTGGGTTATAAAATCCTTAAAAGCCTTTCTTTGACAGAAGAGATAGCTCTTGCCGCTCTTCAGCACCATGAACGAATGAATGGCACAGGCTACCCGCAGAACTTGCGCGGCGATAAGATATCACTCTATTCTAAAATTATCGCCCTGACCTGCTCCTATGAGGCTATGGTTACTCACCGGGCCTATAGAGAGGGCAGGGATGCTCATACGGCACTACTGGAGCTGATAAAAAGCAGCCGCACCCTTTACGATGAAAGCGTAATCCGGGTACTAATTTATTGTATATCCCTGTACCCGCTTGGAAGCCTGGTACGTCTTTCAACCAACGCAGTGGCCAAGGTTACCAAAGCCAATCCCGGCAATCCCAAATTCCCCGTAGTACGAATAGTATTTGATGAAAAAGGCAATAAAGTCTCTGAATATGTAATTGTACAAACGTCGGCGGAAAAGGGTATTACTATTCAGAAGAGCCTCTCCGGCGAAGAGATCGCAGCCTTAGGCTGACCCAATGATAGTAAACATAACCTTTCCTTCAGGAATTCGAAAAAAATACCCCACCGGGACTCCAGTTGAAAATATCCTCGTGCATAGCGACTTCTTAAATAAAACCTATCCTCTGGTTGCTGTGAAGGTTAATAACGATATTGCCAGTCTTACCTTTAGACTTGAAGTAAACTCCTATTTAACGCCGGTATTCTTAAATTCCCGGGAGGGGGCCGATATCTACCGCCGCTCCCTATGTTTCCTGCTTACAATAGCAGCCAGAGACCTTTTCCCCAAACAGAGACTGGTAATCGGTCATTCTTTAGGTAACGGTTATTTCTACTATTTTGTAGGTAAAAAAGAGGTTGAAAGCAGCAATCTGAAGCTGTTAAAGGAAAAAATGGCTGAGATTGTAGAGGCTGACCTGCCGATCAGACGCCGGGTTATTTCCTATAAAGAGGCGGTTGATTTCTTTAAAAGAAACAACCAGCCGGATACCAGACTGCTGCTGGAGTACCGGAATGAACCGAAGATTCCGGTGTATGAGTGCGGCTCTTTCCTTGACCTGGCTCACGCGCCCCTGGCCCCGCGCACTGGAATATTAAATTTTTTTGAGATTAAAAAATACGCCTCTGGGTTCTTGCTGCGTTATCCTGAACATGACCTCCCTGATCATATTACTGCTTTTCGGGATAACCCAACACTATTCAGCATCTACAAAGAATATAAGAACTGGGGCAGTATCCTGAAAATAAATTGCGTGGGTTCACTCAATGCACTGATAAACAAGAGTGAAATAAGAGAATTCATCCAGGTCGCAGAAGCGCTGCACGACAAAAAGATTGCTCAGATTGCCGACCATATTTGTGAAAAGAAGGAATTTATCAGACTGATACTTATTGCCGGACCTTCTTCCTCCGGTAAGACAACCTTCTCTAAAAAGCTGGCTATACAACTAAAGGTCCTGGGCAGGAATCCTGTTGCCATATCCCTGGATAATTATTTTGTTTCACGTGAGTTGACACCGCGGGATCAGGATGGAAATTATGATTTCGAGGCTTTGGAGGCCATCGATATCGAGTTGTTAAATAACCACCTGCTGAAGCTCTTTAATGGTGAAGAGGTATCCATTCCTGTTTTTAATTTTCATACAGGCAGACGCCGGTCAAAAGGGCTAAAAATGAAGCTGCCCCAACGCTCACTGCTGATCCTGGAGGGAATCCACGCTTTAAATGATCGGCTGACCCCATTAATCAGCAGAGAGAATAAATATAAAATATACATCTCTGCTCTAACCCAGCTCAACCTTGACGATCATAACAGAATACCCACCACTGACAACCGGCTGGTACGGCGTTTAGTCCGGGATCATCAATTCAGGGGTCATTCAGCTTTAGACACATTCTCCATGTGGGAATCGGTGCGGAGGGGTGAGGCACGCCATATTTTCCCTTTTCAGGATTCAGCGAATTCAGCTTTCAACTCAGCCCTGGATTATGAACTGGCCGTGCTTAAGGTGCTGGCTGAACCCCTGCTTATAAACGTAAAACCGGATTCTCCCCATTTTTGTGAAGCCCGCCGTCTCTCTTCATTCTTGAGCAATTTTAAACATATTCCCCCTCGTTGGGTGCCTGAACATTCCATTCTCAGAGAGTTCATAGGAGAGAGCGGTTTTAAGTACTGACCGGCTATTCTTAAGTCTTCTCGGCAGCAAGCTTTGCCAGCAGCATCTTTTTGAAATCTTCGCCGGGATTAATGAACATAAGCCCATATCCGCAGTCCAGGATCTCACTTTCTTCTCCAAAAACCCTGGCCGAGCGCACAACCTGGGCCTTTCCCTCATAAAATTTTTCACCATTATGATCAACCAGGATCTCAATTTCTTCACCCAGATCAAAAAGATCTAAATTTTCAGTAGAAATAAATAAGCCGCCTCTGGAGAGATCCCTGCTCCGGAACTCCATAATTGCCTGGCCGCCTGCGGGTTTCATTTTCCGAACAATTGTGGTAACAGTTATTTTTTTTCTTTCATCATCTCTTTTTTCTTCCATACCCGATCCTTCCCTTTTTCATGATTATAGAATTTAAATAAAAGAACTGTCAAATCAATTAAAAGAGGCATTGGAAATTGACATATCCTTAGAGTATACTATAATAAGGGGAGAGACCAAGAACCGGAGGGAAAAATGAAAAAGTTCTCCATATACATAATAATATTAGTGCTGATAACCCAGTTAAGCTGGGCGCAGTTTTATCAAGAGTTAGCTCCTGATCAAAGGGAAGAGCTGGCCGAGGCTTATTACCTGGTGGGTACCGAATACCTAAAAGTGGATAAACCGGGCAAGGGCGCTGAGTTTAAAAGCATGGCCTATAATATTAATCCGCGCCTTCAGCCGGAAAAGATCAGAGAACGGGCTTTACAGCAGGCCGCTGGACTTATTCTTAGCAGAGAAGGTTTTTTTATTGGGGAGAAACCTGAAAGCTTGATACGTTCCAAGTTCAAACGCCTGGTTGGGTCATTCTTAGCGGCGGATATTACTTCAATCCTGGAATTTGTCAGGGGTTCTCTATATATAAACAAACTGCAGGTAGAAGTCACCAGGCAGGAAATCGCCGGAGCATTAACAGATTTTTTCGCTGTAGTCTCATTGAAAGGTCTGGCCCCATCCCAGCTTTATAATTTTAACTCTATTACCTTTAATTGGTATGAACACGATAAAGCAGCCAGGTGGGGGGAGACCTGCCTGCTTACTGTACAGAGCAGGGGGAACTTTTCTGATTATACTCGCCTGTGGGATAGTGAACAGGGCTTTCTTTTCAGCAAGATTGGCGGCAAATGGCACATTATCTCTATAGGGAAAGAAATGCCTCCTGTAAGCTGGAGACCGCAGGCTGTAACCAGCCGTGTCATTACCCGGGACGAAAGTTCCGACCAAGGCAGCGTTCAGGTAAAAGCCGCCTTTATTGAATGTGTTTCCTTCTTTCTTGATAAGGATATCCGCAGCGCCACCGAATATCTCCATGACCAGGTAAAAATTCTCAGGCTGAATACTACCCTCTCCAAAGAAGAGATGATCTCTACTTTCCAGGGATATTATGAGAACAGCGATTTCACCGGTGTTAACCTTCAGGATGTTATAAATGAGGAAAGCATCTTTATAGAGACCTCAGAGCGTTTCAGCAGTGAAATTCCTGGGCAGGTTTACCTGCTGACGGTAAAAACCCGCCTGGACCTATCTGATCGAATTCCATTCTGGACACGTTTCCAGGAATATTTTTTCACTCAGGAACCGGTTAAGGGCGGCGGTTGGAAAATTTTCGCCATATTCTGATCTTTTACCAATATTTCATTCCAGGGGCGCGAAATAGCCGCTTTCCGCCCTACCGCTCCTGCGAAGAAGATTTACTAATGCTTCCATAGGAATATACTTACGGCCAAAATCAGATGGTGAACGAGACCGGTAAGTCAAGGTATACAGCGGAACCCGCCGCTTGATAACCTCATCAAGCAGCGGACCTATTCCCTCGGGTGAATAAAAATAGCGGCTTTTACCCCCTGTTTCCCGGGAAATGTAATCCAATTCCGCGCTTAGTTTATCCCTGCCCCAGTATATAGTGTATAAGGCAATTGAATTATTACGCAGATAACTTGTGACTTCCGTAAGTAAAAAATCCTGAAAAGATGAAGCAGGCAATGAGCCTTCAGTCAGGAAAATAACTGCCCGCCGATTATGGCCCGGTATTAATTCGGAGGCTGCCCGATGCAAAGCAAGATCAAAGTTCCATTTGTCACCTATCATTCCCCGGGTGGCTGCCTCTAAAAAATCTAATGGAGAAGCAGCGAAATCCACTTCCAATTGAGGCTTTATACCGGCACCTATTATCTTCACTCCACGCTCAAAGATACTGTGGATCTCTCCGGCCGTCGAACGGATCTCGGAAAGATATTTCTCCATTCCTGAATTCTTCTCGATCATCAAAGCTACTTCCATAGGCAATTCATCATTTACCGAACGTATTAAAGCGGTTTCAGCTACAGGTTGATGGAATTCCGTTATGGAAAAATTATTTTCTCTGAGGCCGATAATCGGACTGCCCAGCCGGTCTTCAACAGTTAGGTTAACTACTATTTGCGGAAAATTTGTGGCATCAACATTCTCAACCTGGACAAACAGGCTTGAATATAAGGTAGAAATATCGGAAAGTATGAAAACCGTATTCAGATCAAAATCGCATACATAAAGCTCACCATTGGGACTATAAGCAAGACTGGTTAACTTGCCGGCGTATGATTCCAGATCACCTTGAGTTTTCCATACTTCTTTGCCCGGATCAAACTCAACAATCCGATTACTATCCGCGATTATTATGGAATTTGCATTTTTACTGGCGAGGCCTTCCGGCCCATTGAGCTGTCCGCTGCCGAGTCCGTCAAGATAGTTGCCGCTTAGATCAAAAACCTCAATATTCTTATTTATCCTGTCGGCAACATATACCAGGTTATCCTGGATAACAATCCCGGTAGGGCCTTTAAGCAGGGAACCCGGGGTTTGTTTGCCGCCAAATGAGAGAATAAAATTGCCGTCAAGATCATACTTATTTACCCGCGAGTTCCCCCAATCCGTTACATAGATATATCCTCGGTTATCCGTAGCCAGATACTGCGGTCCGAGCAGTTCACCGGCACCGGTGCCGGTCTGGCCGAAAACCTTGATCTTGTCGCCGGATAAATTGCATTTGGCAATACGATTCCCACCATACTCGCTGACAAAGATGAATTGCCTATCTATTTCCAGAATATCAAAGGGGTGATCAAACCCTCTGATACCGCCGCGCCATATTTCCTGGATATCGCCGTTAATATCTACAACAACTATTTCATTGGTAGCAAAAGCTACAATAAAAACACTGCCATCCTCCCTTATGCGCACCGAACTGGGACGCCGTAAAGGATAATAAGATTCCAGATTGGCATCGATTCTCTGAACAATAACGAAATTTTCATCTGCCTTCAGCTCAGAAGCTACACCCCTCCGGAGCTCAACTACCCTGGTTGTATCTCTAAGCAGGGAGTCCCCCCGGCCTGAATCTAAAATATAATGCCATTCATTCAGAGCAGTTTGTTCAAATCCTGATTTGTAGAGAGTTTTTCCCAGCCAGAGCCTGGGCAGAATTTTTTCCGGTTTAAAGCTGAGCGCTTTTTCAAAAGAGAGTACAGCATCGTTATAATAACCGCTATGGAAAGCGCGTACACCCCAACGAAAGTTTTCATCTGACTTTACTAAAGCCATATCAATATTTTGAGCTGCAGCATAAGGTATCAGCCAGAGTAGAATAAGAATTGTAATGGTATTTTTCACAGAGGTTATTATACCTCAATAAAACCTATTAGGCAAAGGTATCTACAGAATGATCCTGGCCATCTAAAGTTTTTACTACACTTTTAACACCCAGGTAGAGAATCCTTTTTATCTGCTCCAATTCAATTAATTGATTTATCTCAACAGCAGGCTTTGCCGAAAGGGTTATGATTGTCGAAGGAATGCTTTGCATTTCCATTTCTTTCTCCTTAATTATTTTCGACCTTTTTTAAAAGGGACTGAAGCATTTTATAATTGGAACCGAACCCTGCGATACCTCTCTTCAATCCCATGATTTACAGGATGAATCAGTATAGGTGAAAGGGAAATATCACCCATCTTAATAATCTGGTAATCGCTGCCCTCCTCCATATTCGACTCAGGAGTTTCGCCTCCCAAGAAACAATAGATCGCACCATCGGGCGCCTCGAAATGGATTATTTCATCCCTGTAAATTCGCCTGGTGGGAAAGGTTAACCTGGGCTTCGACTCTGAAGAATGGTTATTGGGAAAATTTATATTCAGGAAGTGGTTATCAGACCAGAGAGAATTGATAAGTTCCAAATTTTTGGAAATAAAGCTTACCGGATAGTCAAGATTAAAGGGAGGTGTATAGGTACCAAGAGAAAGCGCCATGCCCGGTTTATTCATAAGAGCAGCCTGTCTGGCCGCTGCTGCCGTACCGGAATATACAATGTCCGTGCCCAGGTTCGGGCCCAGATTGATGCCGGATATAACCAGGTCGATATTCTCCCGAATAATACCATTCAATCCCAATATGACACAATCCACAGGTGTGCCTGAGCAGGTAAATTCCTGTTTCCCCTTAGTTTTTAGCTTTGTCGGCCCATTAATGGTAATAGAATGGGAACTACCGCTTCTATTACCATCCGGTGCGATTACCCAGATATCATGCTTTCGCTCTAAAGTTTTCTTTAATAATTGTAATCCGGGACTGTCAAAACCATCATCATTGGTTAATAATATTTTCATGGAGAAATCAAAGACTCGAATATATTATTTTCGCTCCGCCCATGGGCTTGCAGATGTATATTTCAGGCTTGAAGGAAAAAATCCTTTCGTACTGTTCAATCTTTTCCTTATACAGCTGAATCGACCCTTCCTCAATAACGCTAACCGTGCAGCCGCCAAAACCAGCGCCGGTCATTCTTGAACCGTAGACTCCTTCCGTTTCCCAGGCCCGCTTAACCAGCCAGTCAAGCTCGGGACAGGTCACTTCATACAGATCACGCAAGCTCTCGTGAGAACGGTTCATTAATTTACCGAGGATTGAGAAATTATTACGCTTCAGCGCTATTTCAGCATCCAGAACACGCTGGTTTTCCTCAACCACATGGAGACACCTTTTGCGGGTAGATTCAGGAATTAAGCCCAGAGAGTCCCGAAGGTCAGCCACTGTATAATCCCTTAAAGCGGAGCCGCTTTTTCTTGTATTGAGTAAAGCAACACACTTTTCACATTCTTCTCGGCGTTGATTATATTCTGAATCAATCAGCGCCCGCGGTACATTTGAATTGGTAATCAATATTTTAGCAGTATTCAATTTTAGAGGAATTTGCCGGAATTCAAGGGTGCGTGTATCAATAAGCATCACATGCTCTTCCCGGGCTAAACAGGAAATGAATTGATCCATTACACCGCAGTGGACACCGACAAAACTGTCTTCCGCATCCCGCGCAAGCATAGCCATTTCAAGTCCGGAAATATCCAGCTTAAATAACTCCCGTATAGCAAAGCCCGTTGCTATTTCCAGTGCTGCTGAAGAAGAAAGCCCGGCGCTTACCGGCACATTACCCTTAACGGTTAAATTAATCCCCTCAACTCGGTAGCCTTTACTTAAGATTACATTGATCATTCCTTTAGGGTAATTTGCCCACCTATCTTCTCTTTTATAACGCAGGTTGGAAATACTGGTTCGTTTCTTATCGTCAAAATCCACTGAATAAAATTTGAGATTCTGATCCTTTCTTGGTGACACGGCGACCATAACTCTAAAATCAATAGCCATGGGCAGTACAAAACCATCATTATAGTCAGTGTGTTCACCTATAAGGTTCACTCGCCCTGGAGCTGAGGCAATAACCAGGGGTTTTTCTCCATAGATCTCTTTATGAGATCTAATAATATCTTCCATCAAAGACTCCGCTTAAAAGGATCGAAACAGCAGTGTATAGTAATGGAAAAGGTAAAAGTATTCAATAAAAAGGTTCATATGTGTCGAAAAGAAAGTATATGGAATCTTACCTGCAGTATGGTGAAGAAAATATATTTGAAGCTGGTACAGTTATCTATAAAGCCGGAGATCCAAATGAGAATAAACCAATATTTTTCATTACTGCCGGCCTGGTCAAAATTGATATCACTCTGGCCGGCGGCGCTAAATTTCCCATATACCTGCAGCCGGATTCAATCTTCGGATTGGTGGAGCCATTAGCGGAATGTAACCGGTTGACTTCAGCCTTTGCCATGGAGCCATCTATACTCTATAGTTGGGATCAGGAAAATTTTGAGCTTGCTTCCGGGGTTTCCTGGGAACTGGCCCAGGCTTCAATAACCGGATTAACCCGGTTCCTTCGCATTTTAAATGCTGAATTCGGAGAAAAGATCGGTCTTATAAAAAGGTAAGCGATTATGCAGGAAAAAGAATACAATGACATCATGAAGATCGGCTTTCAGGCTGAAGAGGCTATTGATGAGCATATTAAAGAAAAATTCGGAAGAAAATTTCCTGATAAAACAATCCTGATCAAAGAGGGTGAGACCAAACAGGAAATATTCTGGCTCCTTTCCGGAGAGGTTTATATAACTCGAAAAATGGAGAAAAAGTACAAAGTCCTGGCAACCCTGGGCAGCGGTGAATTGATAGGCGAGATGAGCTTTTTCGACCGCTCGGTTCGTTCAGCTACAGTGATTACCAAGGGGCCGGTTAAAGCGCTTGTCTTTTCCAAAGAGGATTTTGCCGACATCTTCAGAGCCAGCCCTCAATGGACCAAGCGCTTTCTAACTTCTCTTTCCTGCCGCATCCGCCTGATGATAGAGAAATTAATCAAACTGCAGTGAATAACCGCTAAAGAATTTTTCTTGAAGAAGTCTATTCTATCCGCTCTGACTACTATCTTATCTTATATCTCTTTCTGAAGCGCTCTACCCGCCCGGCTGTATCAACCAGCTTCTGTTTACCGGTAAAGAATGGATGACAGTTGGAACATATTTCCGTATCTATCATTTTTACCGTAGAACGGGTTTTTATAGTATTTCCACATACACAGGTTATGGTGGTTTCTTCATATTTAGGATGAATACCTTTTTTCAATCTATTACCCCCAAAGTATCAACTGCATTCAGCTTCGCTTCAGCTTTCCGCCACCGATGAAGTATTCATTGACTTCATGAAAGCCTCATTATTCTTGGTTTTCAGCATTCTGTCAATCAGCAGCTCAATAATTTGCACATCATCCATGGGATTAATTACTTTGCGCAGAACCCACATCTTGCTTAATTCTTCCTCTTTTAATAGGAGCTCCTCTTTCCGTGTACCTGATCTCTTGATATTGATTGCCGGATAAAGCCTGCGATCAGAAAGCCTGCGGTCCAGATTGAGCTCCATATTGCCGGTGCCTTTGAACTCCTCAAAGATAACTTCATCCATACGGCTGCCTGTTTCAATTAACGCAGTAGCAATAATAGTCAGGCTCCCCCCCTCTTCAATATTACGGGCGGCTCCAAAAAAGCGCTTGGGTTTATGCAGAGCATTCGAATCAACACCACCAGACAGGATTTTACCGGAAGTCGGCACGGTTTGATTATAAGCGCGAGCCAGCCGGGTGATGGAATCTAATAGTATTACCACATCCCTCTTGTGCTCCACCAGGCGCTTGGCCTTCTCGATAACCATCTCTGCTACCTGTACATGCCGCGTTGCCTGCTCATCAAAGGTCGAAGATACTACCTCTCCCTCAACACTACGCTGCATATCGGTGACTTCTTCCGGACGTTCATCTATTAAAAGCACAATAACGAAGATCTCCGGATGATTGGCGGTAATGGCATTGGCAA
>SDBS01004913.1_pt1 | contig 13080 bp, 15 predicted proteins | sample 2277091 | NCBI WGS metagenome assembly SDBS01 (sample SAMN10404972, study PRJNA504765) | marine sediment metagenome | isolation source: marine sediment core GS10_PC15, 163 cmbsf | place: Arctic Ocean: Southern Knipovich Ridge | collected 2010 | reverse complement strand
GGTCCTGAAGACAATGTACAGCAACCCGATCACACCGAGGCTCGCGAGCTTGGCGGCGTCGAGCTGGGCGCCTACAAGGACAAAGAATATGACGAAGACCGGTTGAGTAGTTCCTCTCATGATCTCGAAGAGGTCGTCGCGTTTCCACTTCGGGGAGTTGACCATGGTCATTCCCAGCGCCATGTTGGCAAGTATCAGGGAGAGGCCCAGGTAGTTGGAGAGCCCGGTGACAAACACAATGACCCCCCAGGTGAGGACGAGCAGCCCCCTCCTGGCGGTGTAATTCCTTATCGCGAAGAGGAACAACACCCCCACCACGATGCCCAGCGCCATAGAACCTAGGATCTCCAGCGACGGCTTGAATATGATCTCGGCTACGCGCACGTCTTTCTGGGTCAGGAGCATCTTGGCGAAGAAGATCGAGAAAGAGTAGAGGATGACCGCGTAGGCGTCGTCTATTCCCACTACCGCGAACGTGGTGGTGGTCAGCGGGCCCGACGCCTGGTACTCCCTGAGCACGTCCACTGTAGCCGCGGGGGCGGTCGCGGCGGCCAGTGCCCCGAATATCAGGGCGACATACAGCTTCCGGGTGTAAAGGTATACGGCGATAGTAACACCAACGCTGGCCCCCAGCGTCTCCAGAAGGGATATCCACAGGATTGATTTGCCCAGGGCCCGGATTTTCCTGAAGGCGAGTTCCCCGCCGATGTCGAAGCCGATGACGGCAAGGGCAAGGTAGGTGAAGATGACCAGCCCATCCAGGTTGGTTTCGTTGAAGACGGCGAACAGCGATTTCCCGAAGACTATGCCCACGATGAGCCACCCCACCACCATCGGGATCTTTATCTTCCTGCAGGCCAGGCCGGCGATCCACCCTAACAGGAGGGCGGCCCCGATCGCCATGGCTATGAAGTTGGGGTCCTTGGGGATGACCTCTTGCAGCATAGCTAACGCTTGCCTGCTCTGGAGCTAACGCTGTCGGATACGGCACAGCGCGTGCTCCCCTCGGGTGACATCAAACGAACCTGGATTCTAATGGAACCGTTGTCTTGCGCCTTCTCTCACCTGCCATCGAAATCGTCATATCGCCTCATCAAACGGCTACTGTTCATCCTATAGTAAGTAGCCTGATGGTTAAACACCTCCAATCTCTCTGATTGTGGGTTTCAGTCCGCATCCCCGGAACGAGCCTGACGGCGCAGCTCAACGGCTTGGTGGTACTTAGAGCCTCCACAGGTGGATAAACGGGATTGGAGTCCTGCCTATTCGTCGGGGGGCATCAGATCCTTGATGTGCTTGACAAGCTTGGAGATGTCGATTGGCTTGGTCAGGTAGAGGTTCGCCCCCGCGTCGAGGATCTCCCTCTTGGTCTTTTCCTTGTGAAAACCGGTCAGCGCGATTATGGGCACTGTCAGGTTTCCCTTGTCGACACGGACCGCCTTGCAGACCTTAACCCCATCCATCCTGGGCATAAGGGTATCGAGGATCATGGCGTCCGGCTTGAAGCTGTCGAAGGATTTCAGCGCTTTTCGCCCGGTGTCCGCGATTTCCGCGTCGAAGTCGGACCTCTGAAGGTAGATTCGCATAACATTGATAAGCTCAGTATCGTCATCGACAATAAGTACACGCTTTCGCCTGTTCCCCATGGGGCCTTCCCTTCTGTCCGTAACGAGACTCACTTGTGACACATCAACATATGATAAAGCTAGAGTACTATGCGAGGCAAGGGGTACTGTTGAGGGGCCATGCGTACCCATGCGTGCCGATAGTGTACAATACCGCAGGTCGGACTATTGAGCGTTTTGCGTGTGGATCGCGCGAACCCGGAGGAAGAGAAACGGCGGGAGTTGTTTGATGCTTGTCGACCTGCATATTCATACCAACGTGTCATCCAGGTGCTCGTCGGTAACCCCGCAGCAGCTTGTGGAAAGGTCAAAAGAGATGGGGCTGGACGCGGTGTGCGTTACCGAGCACTCTACCGGGGTCGGGGCGCAGGTCAACTACGAGTACGCCCTGGAGCGGGGTTTCAAGGTCTTCAGGGGGATGGAGGTTTACACGGAGCTGGGAGACATGCTGGTGTTTGGCTGGCTGGAGAAGGTGAAGTACTACCTTTTTCCTTTTACCGAGCTTCGGGAGGAGGTCGAGAAGCGCGGCGGGGTTATCATTCCCGCCCATCCCTGCAGGGGGATATCCGATGTGCGCCACCGCTTCCGGCACACGCTGGACGAGGAACTCACACAGGCGATAGTCGTCATCGAGACCCACAACGGCGCTGTTACCCGCAAGAGCAACGACCAGGCGGAGCGCCTGAGGAAGAAGTACGGCCTTTTCGGCACGGGCGGGAGCGACGCTCACCACGTGAGCCATATTGGACGGGCTCTTACGGTTTTTGAGGAGCACATCGGGGATGAGAGAGAGCTGATCGATGCCCTCCGCGGGGGCAGGTATCATGCGATATACGGTAATGAGGTGTTCGGGGACGAGGCTTCCGTCCAGTAATTATTGTGGTCCGGCCTTGAATCCTGAATAAACCGACGTTCCCTTGTTTTATTATGAGCGCAAACGATATAGAATAGTTTCGCTTTGTGCTTCCGAGGCAAGGAGCGAGGCAAGGACGGGGAACCGATTATCTGCCAGGGAACGTAAGTTGGTTCGGTCTTCTGAAAAGAGGTGAGGCAGTTGGCTGATTGGAAGGACGAGGTGGAGGAGATCGTCTTCGACGGCAAGATATGTGTGCCGTACTCGTGGACGGTCGGCAGCACCTTGAGCAAGTGGTACGGCAAGATGAGAGACGATGCCGAGATCTGGGCAAACCGTTGCCCGTCTTGCGAGATGGTGTTCATTCCCCCCAGGAAGAAGTGCATCTACTGCTACGAGGACATGAACGAGTGGGTGAAACTGCCCGGTACCGGCATCCTGGAAACGTATACGGTAGTGGAGCATCCCGAGCCCGGTGTTTACCCAAAGGAGACGCCATTCATCTACGGCATTATCAAGATGGACGGCGCCGACACGGGCCTGGTCCACTTCATCGAGGGGGTCGAGCCCGACAAGGTGAAGTCAGGCATTGAGGTGAAGGCGGTGATGTCCAAGGAGCGCGAGGGCAACCTCATGGACATCGAGTGCTTCCGTCCGGTTGAGTAGGGTCACCACGCGAGATAAGGAATGGCGGTGAGATGATTGGATAGAGTGGCTGTCATAGGAGTAGGCCAGACAAAGTATGAGAAAGGCAAGCGGGAGACGTTCTCTGAGCTTGTCTACGAGGTGGTAACCAAGGCGCTTGAGGATGCCGGCATCACCATCGAAGATGTTGATAACATCGTGTCCGTCTCCAGCGACTTCTGGGACGGAAGGACGATTTCCAGCATGGCCATCCAGGACGCCGCGGGGGCGTTCGGCAAGGACATCACAACGGTCGAGGGCGATGGCACCTTCGGGGCGTTGTACGGGGCTATGCGCATCCTCTCCGGTAGCTTCGAAGTGGGCATCATCGTCGCGCACCACAAAGGCACCGAGAGCAGCATGAGCGGTATTACCAACACCTCCTTCGATCCCCTTGTGGAAAGAAGACTGGGACTGGACGCGGTCACCTCCGCGGCCCTTCAGGCCCGGAGGTACATGGACCGGTGGGGGATACTCGAGGAGCAGATAGCGCTGGTTTCGACCAAGAACCACGGCAACGCCAAGCGAAATCCGCTGGCAATGCTGCCGATGGACATCACCGTGGAGGACGTCATGAACTCCCCGATGATATCCACCCCGCTGAAGAAGCTCGATTGCTCCGCTCCGACCGACGGGGCGTGCGCCCTGATACTGGCGTCGCAGCACGAGGCCAAGCAACTGAGTACCAGCAAGAAGAGGGTGTGGCTGAACGGCGTTGGTCACTGCAGCGACGCGTTCCACTTAGGGGACCGTGACCTGTCCGACACCCGTGCATTGAAGAAGGCGGCAAGGGCCGCATACGACATGGCGGGCCTTGAGCCGTCCGATATCGACGTTGCCGAGGTCTACGACGCGTTTACCTACATGGAGCCGATGTGGCTGGAGGGCCTGGGCTTCTGCGACGACGGCATGGGCGCCGAGTACCTGGAGCGCGGGAGGTTCGACTTTGACGGGGAGCTTCCGGTGAACCCATCAGGAGGTCGCCTGTCGGCAAACCCGGTACAGGTAGCCGGCCTGGCGGCTATGGCTGAGTGCGTCCTGCAGCTTAGAGAAGAAGCGGGAGAGCACCAGGTCGAAGGAATGAAGACAGCCCTGGCTCACGGCATCAACGGTATGTGCGGGCAGGCTCATTGCGTCTGGATATTGGGTAAGTAGGGGGAATGTGATATGGGAAATCGAGTTGGAATAATAGGGGTCGGTCAAACCCACCACGCGTCTAGACGGCTGGACGCGTCCGGGGTCGAGCTCATCAGTGAGGCGGTAACCCGCTCGCTGGACGATGCCGAGCTGACCATGGACCAGATAGACGCGATTATCGTGGGCAACATGGACCACTTCGAGAACATCAACTACGTTGACATGTGGGCCACCGACGGGCTGGGCGCCTGTATGAAGCCGGTGTTCAAGGTAACTACCGGCGGCACCACCGGGACCACCGTTGGAGCCTGTGGTTACTACCACGTGGGGTCCGGTCTTTTCGACACCGTCCTGGTGGTTGGATGGGAGAAGAACTCCGAGTCGGACACCCAGGCGGCGATAGCCACCTGTGCCAACCCGGTCCTGGAGAGGGACCCGTTCGCCGGCGCCATCGGGCCGCTGGCGACAGAGTACTCCATGTACATGAAGGTGTACGGGGCGACCCAGGAGGATGCGGCCATAGTGGCGGTCAGGGACAGGAACAACGCGCTGAACAACCCGTACGCCCACAACAGGATGGCGGTCACCGTGGAGGACGTCATGAACTCCCCGATGCTGTCGTACCCCATCAAGTTCCTGGACATATGCCCACGATCAGACGGCGCCTGCGCCGTCATCTTCGCCTCCGAGGAGAAGGCGAAGAAGCTCAGCCCGAAGCCTGCGTGGGTCCACGCCTCGGTAGTGCGCCACGACTACACACACTTCGGGGACCTGGAGTGGCAGTGGATGCCGACCCTGGAGAGGGCGACGAAGGAGGCGTACAAGCTCGCGGGGATAACCGACCCGCTGAACGAGTTCGACGTGGCGGAGTTATATATCCCCGCCTCCACCTGCGGGGTCAAGTGGATGGACTCCATGTGGTTCTGCGAAAAGGGCGGCGCACCGGAACTCATCCGCAAGGGGATCCTGGAGATGGACGGGCAACTGCCGGTCAACCCGTCGGGCGGCGTGATCGCTACCAACCCGATAGGGGCGACAGGGCTCCTTCGTATTGGTGAGGCGGCCTGGCAGATAATGGGCAAGTCCGGCGATCGCCAGATTTCGGATGTACAGAAGGCTCTGGTCACCGGGTTCGGGGGCTGTAGCTGGTCGGACGTAATGATACTCGGCGCGGACTTGCCGTAGTCTGGAAAGGAGATAATCTGAATGGGAATGTATACTGACCACAGGAAGGTGACCCACACTCCTGACGGCTACGAGCTGCTCGTTCACGAGTCCGGTCACCTGGAATACGACTTTGGCTGGCACCAGGGCCCCTACTGGAGCAAGTTCCTGGCCGAGATGAGGGACAACAAGAGGTTCATGGGGGTCAAGTGCCCCAAGTGCGAGATGGTGTACATACCGCCGCGGGTCGTTTGTGGCAAGTGCTTCGAGGAGATGAACGAGTGGGTGGAGGTTGCCAATGAGGGTGAGCTCCAGGGATTCACAGTCGTTCGCTTCCCGTACATCGACCCCAACACCGGGGAGCTGATGAAGGTTCCCTATACCGCCGTCTGGGTCACCCTTGATGGCTCCGACACGCGGATGATGCACTTCAGCAACGAGACCGATGAGAAGGATGTCGAGGTCGGCATGCGGGTAAGGGCGGTCTGGGCGGACGAGCCGCGGCCGGCATCGATACACGCTTGCAAGTACTTCGAGACAATAAAGTAAAAGAAATCCACAGGCGGATATTCCTTGAGGGGGGGCAATGGCCCCCCCTCCTGGCTTTCCACCCGCCTCCGTGAGGGAACAACCCCGACCGGCATTCCCGTAGCGCCAGCATCTTGCCGGCATCTGCCCCCAAGATGGGGGAGGGGGCTACGCACGGGTAGCAACCTGAGACAACTTAGGCAGAAGAACTCCCGAACGGGGTCTTGACCTCGATGGCGCGTCGCACCAGCTCAACCCGGAGCTTTTCGTCCTTGCCCAGATAGAAAAGATCCCCGTCGCTCTGGGCTTTCGCCGTCTTTCCCACCTCGATCTCGAACCAGTGGGACTCAACGATCGTTACTTGCGGGTAGATGCTCGCGAACGCCATCCCGGCGGAGAAAAGAACGATCATTGTTACCAGCCTGCCGGCGGGACGGGCCACCGCGAGCTTCATTACACCTCCGTCAATGCGCAGGCCGGGGAAGAGGCGTATCTGGCGGGCGTACTTCCTGGTGTGGCCGACCACCGCTATCACGTAGCTGCCATCCAGGGTTCCATCCGCGTACCGAATCTTCATCGGTATTGGCTCGAGGCCTTTCAAGATGAGCAGAACCGTGTTAACAAGGTATCGGATGACGGGCCAGTGCCTGAAGCGTGACGATTTCTCCTGGACCAGCGCATCAAGGCCGATGCCCACCACGTTGCCGGCGTATCGCCCGTTGAACCTCAGCAGGTCCACCTCGGAGGTGTCGTCGGACAGCATGTACTTGAGAGCCTTCCTCTTGCTCCGGCCTATTCCTACCAGGGTGCAGAAGTCGTTGCCCCTGCCGGCGGGAACGACCGCGAGGGCGGGCTTCTTCTCCCGCTTCATGATGCCGTTGATGATCTCCTGGATGGTGCCGTCGCTCCCGATGGCGACCACGACGTCGATATTGCCCTCGTACTCCGCTACGATCCTCTCGGCGTGCCCCGGCTTCCGGGTGACGACTGCATCGAAGTCAATACGGCGGACCACGAACCGCGCGATGATCCAGAGTGCTATCCGCAGGCCCTTGCCCATGCGGGACATGGGGTTTACTACCAGCAGGTACTTCCCGCTCGGCCCTCTACGTAACCGCAATACTGTCTCCTGTTGCCCTCACCCCGCTCTGGGGACGACGCGCGTTCGCGGCCCCGGATGCGGCCTGAAGACCGCAATCAAGCGGGATTGCCTATTTCCCCAGCAGTACCTCCTGGATATACCGGTATCGCTCGGCGGTCTGCTCTATTATCTCCGGCGGGAGCTTCGGCGGCGGCGGCTGCTTGGACCAATCGAGCGTCTCGAGCCAGTCCCGCAGGAACTGCTTGTCCAGGTTGACCTGGTCGTGACCCGGTTCGTACCTGTCTTTTGGCCAGAACCGTGAGGAGTCCGGGGTCAGGATCTCGTCGATGAGAAGCAGATCGCCCTGGTAGTAACCGAACTCGAACTTGGTGTCGGCAAGGATTATGCCGCGCGACTCCGCGATCTCGACTCCCCTGGCGTATAGGTCGAGGCTTATGTGCTCCACCTCACCGGTGACGCCTTCGCCTATTTGCTCCTTTACGACGTCGATGGAGATATTCTCGTCGTGTTCCCCGAGCTCCGCCTTGGTGGCGGGGGTGAAGATCGGCTCGGGTAGCCTGGCGGCCTGGAGGAGGCCCGCCGGCAACTCGATTCCGCTTATGCTCCCAAGATCTCTGTACTCGCTCCAGCCACCACCCGCCAGGTAGCCACGTACGACGCACTCCACCGGGAGGGGATCGGCCTTTCGAACAAGCATTGACCGGCCTTCGAGTTGCTCGCGGAACATACTTATGCTGGAGGGAAGCTCGCTCATGTCGGTGGAGACGACGTGGTTCCCTACGATATCAGCGGTCTTCTCGAACCAGAACGCGGCAAGCTGGTTCAGCACAACACCTTTACCCGGGATTCCCTCGTCCATGATGACGTCGAACGCGGAAATGCGGTCGGTGCTGATCACAAGCAGGAGGTCTCCCACCTCGTAGATGTCCCTTACCTTCCCCTTTTTATAGAGCGGAATATCCATGAAACTTGTGTCTGTGATGACTTCCATAGGCTCCCCCTTAAGGAATTGCCCGGGGCATCAGCGATACCCCGGGCAAAGCATTGTCGCCCTCGATTAACGAGCAGCTGCTACTGAAGCTCTTCGGGAATCCTGCCCCGCTCGGCCAGCATGAAGCCAACCTTGAGCCACAAGGGGTACGTCGCGAACAGCAGTGCGGCGATTATGTGCCCCTTGGTATCGACGTTCTCGTGGTCGAAGTTGAAGACGCCGCTGTTTATCATCCAGTCGCGCCCCGACTCGGCCCCGCACAACTCCCACATCCACCGGACCCACTCCATGTTGAAGTACAGGGAGATACTGGTGATCCAGAACATGAGGATGGTAGTAACGCCGAGGAACCCTTTCACCTTCTTGTTCTGGTCCTCGTCGTCCACGAACCTGTTTACAAGCTTTCCCATCATCCACCCGAGGGAAACCAGCCACGGTCCGTCAATCAGGAAACTGTCGTATGGAACCACGCGCACCACCCCTTTCTCGTCGGCCTGTGCCAGGAATCGACGGTTTGAATTATATACGAAACCGGGAGGGAAAGCCCCCGGTAGTTTCCAGGCCGTTCCTTTGCCGTGGCGTACCCAGGTGCTTACGTTTTAGATTTCTGGCTCAATGCCCTGGCGAACGTGTCGCCAGCCAGGTCGTAGGCATGTGGGGCTGCCCTCCTGCCAATATAGGTGAGCCAGTTTATCCAGGAGTGGATTACCCGGCGCTTTCCCCTTCTCATCCCTCTGACGATCTTCGCCGCCATACTCGCGGGGGAAGCGCCGAACCTCTGTATGCACCAAAGGACCAGCTTCTGGGCGGGATTGTGTGCCTCGACCTCGCTGTAGAACGGCGTGTTTATGAGCCCGGGGAAGATGGTGGTGACCTTGATCCCGAAGCGCCTTAGCTCCCAGGTCAGACACTCGGAGTAGGTGGCGAGGGCGGCCTTGCTGGCGGCGTAGGCGCCCCAGGTCGGCACCGGGTAGAAGACCTGCCCGGTGGACACGTTGATTATCTGGCCCCTGCCCTTGCTTATCATCTCCGGCACGAACGCGTTGATCATCCGTACCGCCCCCAGGAAGTTGATACTGATCAAACGTTCCCACTGTTCATCGGTGGTATCTTTGAGCTCTGCCGAGTACCCTATCCCGGCGTTGTTGAGGAGGATGTCCAGCGCCCCCACCCTCTTACGCACCTCGCCGGCCAGTGCCTCGACCTGTTCTCCGTCGGTGATATCGGTGACCTTGTGCAGAACCTCCGCCCCGAGGGCCTCGAGATCGGCCGCAAGGGAGGCCCGGCCGCTCTCGTCGATATCCGCGAGCACAAGGTTGGACCCTTCCCTGGCCAGGAGGAGACACGTCTCCCTGCCGATTCCGCTCGCCGCTCCCGTCACCAGAACCCATTTCCCCCGAAGATCCTGAGCCATAACTACCTCCTGCTTGGTGGGACCAGGGGCGCCCACCCGCCCCCCGGCCACGTTGTCCGTCGCAAATAGATTATACACGCGCATTTCCGCTGTCGCTTCAGAACCAATCGTTTTTCTTGGCGATGACCACCATCACGGCGGCGGCGATTGCCATCGTGCACAGGGCCAGGATGTAGCCGTACTCCCAGGCGAACTCAGGCATACTCCTGAAGTTCATGCCCCAGAAGCTGGCCAGAAACATAAGTGGCAGGAAGATAGTGGCGACAGCCGCGAGGCGCTTCATGGTAACGTTCATCCGGTTGCTGGTCCTGCCAAGGAGGAGTTCCAGCGATGTGCCGATGTACTCGCTATTGGTGTCCACTTCGGAGCCGAGCCTTACCAGGTGGTCCCGTATGTCCCTGAAGTAATCCAGCGATGACTTCGGGAGAAATGGCATATCCGGCCTCAGGAGCTTTCCGATGACGTCTCTATGCATCATCACCATCGTTGCCCATTACGAATATCTTCATAGGCGTTCTCCAGTATCCCGGTTTTCCGTATTTGTCCTATTATATAGATGGCGGCGGATATCTCCGATTCTCATCTGCGATAATCCCCTTCGGACTATCGTAACAAGAAGGTCCCAGTTTAGAAGTTATCGGAAATGGGAAGTGAGGGAGACGTAATGTCATCCTTGTTGCGTGGGACCATATGGCGTCATCCCTATAACCTGATGACCCTGCTCCTACAGGCAGCTGAAAAAGCCGTCTGGATGTCAAGAGAAAGGACGGTAGCGGTTTTGAACAAATGCCATGGATGACCGGGTTCGTGGTTACAGGCGTAAACGGACCGTCCGGGCCACTTGCCAACCTCTTTCGGTCACACTTCAAGAACCTTATCGACGTTATCAATGCCGTCTTTTTCAAGGTCAACCAGGGAAGTGACGACGTTCACCACTTCTGGGTCGAACTGTGAACCACTGTTTCTATTCAGTTCGTCAACCGTCTCACTTATTGTTCTCTTCTTTGTATAAGGGCGGTCTGATAACATGGCGGCAAAGGCATCGGATACTGTCAGGATCCTTGCACCAAGCGGAATTTCGTTACCTTTCAATCCGTCCGGGTAACCAGTTCCGTCGAAGCGTTCATGGTGATACCTGACCATCGGGAGTATTGACCAGTCAGGGTAGATGGATGCGAGGATTTCTTCGCTGTAGAGCGGGTGTTTCTTGATTATATTCTTAATATTTCCGTCGGCTGGTTCCCTTCCGATTTCATCCATGATGTCCAGCATCCCGATATCCATTACGTGAGCGGCTCTAGTGAGTGTCTCAAGCCTGTCTTCTTTTACTCCCATCGCTTCCCCTGTCATTCGTGCCATGCGTGACACGATTTGCCAGTGATTCTCATAATCAGGTCTTTTTTCTTCCATCTCAGCATAAAATCCCTCTGTGGCGGCGACCAGATTAGAAGATTTCAACGTGTCTTCTAAAGTTCTCACCTCGCCTGATACATGACCGATAAACCCGATAAACCCGAATATTCCAACAACAGCACAGGTGATGAGATAAAGATACACCCCTAGACCTTGGTGGAATAACCCCATGGCTTCAGCCAGGATACAAAAAATGCTGATGAACATGATCAACAACCAGGGCCACGTTTCGGAGAACCTTAGCGTTTTATGTGTTTCTATCCTATTGGGTTGCGGTCTTATCTTTTCTGCCATTGCTTCAGTATCAATCATCAAACGCCACTGGTAGTGACTATCCCACTTATTCCCTGTTCGTAAGATACGGTATCTTCTGACCGCCACGCCCCGCCGCTTCCGCTGGCATATTTTATTTCTTTATCAAGAGTTATCACGAAGGTATAAATTTCATTGGGCTTGGGTCTGACTATGTAGATTGTGTTTTTCTGCTTGGAATCAAGGTTTTTGAACGCGGGGAGTGTTTCACCTGCTTCAAGTTCCCACCATGTTACATTTGACTCTCGTGTCAAAATCTCGGTATCCACACCGCTGTAAGTCCCCCCGGTCGGCGACAGTTCTCCTATCAAGATTCCATCGACGGTAGTCTGGGCGACCTTTAGATTGTGTCCCGCCGACACTTCTCCTGCTTTCTTGATTAATTTGAAGTACACAGGAACAGCAATGCCGATCAACATGACGATGCAAATGAGGACTGAAATAAATTCAGCACTTTTTTAGTGAGAACCGGTTTCAAGCTCTACCTCCGTCGCGTGCCCCCTGCGAACCGTGCGAATTAAGTAAGTGGACATCGAAGCAATACAAAGGCAGAGAAGAAGCCCACCTGCTGAAACCATGTTGCGCACTGGTCGCATCCAGGCAGTTTTTCCGGCGACGTTTCCTCCCGCCATCAGAGCGCCTCCCTGGCTAGGTACTATCACTAACTGGTTCTGCGTAGTATTACCTACCTCGCCTATGATTATGGTTCATATAGAACAGGAACTTAATCGTCCATATGGGTGCTTTATTAAGTCCTTTTGGGGGATAATCGGGCAGGGATTTCGGAAGAGATAAACAGACAGAGTTACCCTTAGACCATGTGGTAGAATGAGAAATATGGTACGGAGAGAAAAGATGAAAACGATAACGGTATTGATTGTAGATGACCATAAGGTATTTCGTCAGGGCCTCAAAGCCCTACTTGAATCAGAAAACGAAGTACAAGTATTAGGTGAAGCGGGGAATGGCAAAGAAGCAGTTGAGATATGCAGGAAATTGAACCCGGATGTAGTCATTATGGACATAGCGATGCCGGGGATGAGCGGGATTCTAGCCACCAGGAGAATAATCAAACGATGTAAGGAAACGAAGGTTGTCATCCTCTCTGCGCATCTTAGCAGAACCTACGTCACGGAAACCCTGAAAAGCGGCGCAAAAGGGTACGTTTTAAAAGAGAATGCCGTTGAAGATGTAGTAGATGCCATAAAGACAGTTGTCAAAGGACAAACCTATTTAGACCCCGAAGTCGCAAGCCTGGCGGTTGAGACAATGTTGGGAGAGGAGTCCAAAGGCAATAAGAATCCTTTTGGAACCCTGACTCCCCGTGAACAAGAAGTCCTCCAACTCATAGTTGACGGAAAACCCAACAAAGAAATAGCCGAGTATTTGTCTATAAGTGTGAGAACAGTGGAAAACCACCGAGCCAGCATAATGAAGAAGTCATGTGTTCGCAACACTTCGTCGCTGGTCAAGTTAGCTATTCGAACGGAGTTCTACGAGGCATAATCAAAGGAACTTCGGCTTTCACGATAGTCCCTTCTCCAGGTTCAGAACTAAACTCCAGTTCCCCTCCCACCATCCGTATTCTTTCGCGCATTCCTAAAATTCCAAGAGAATGTCCATTACGAAGATTTTCTACATTAAATCCTTCCCCATTATCTTCAACGGAAAGAAATAAATATCCGTTTTCATAGATTACAAGTACCTTTGCCTTTTTTGCTTCTGAATGTTTGTTGACATTAGTAAGCGCTTCCTGAACAACACGAAAGATAGAAATCTCAATATCATCGGGGATATCATCGGGGATATCAGAAGCATCTAAACCAACAATAATGCCAGTATTCTCTGAGAAATCCT
>SDBS01004912.1_pt1 | contig 13083 bp, 13 predicted proteins | sample 2277091 | NCBI WGS metagenome assembly SDBS01 (sample SAMN10404972, study PRJNA504765) | marine sediment metagenome | isolation source: marine sediment core GS10_PC15, 163 cmbsf | place: Arctic Ocean: Southern Knipovich Ridge | collected 2010 | reverse complement strand
GACTTGACGATGCTGTGTAACTGAACAAGGAGACTGGGAGGTAGAGTTATGGCGTAGGAGTGATGTTCGCTACTTGACAACGGTTGCTTTTTCAGAGATGGTGCCTGGCACCATTGTTGCATTATGTTGAAGATGGGGTTGGTGTTGATAATGATGTTCATGTGATATATGATGCCGTTGTCGGCATAGGACGCAACATTCGTTATATGATTCACAGGTATCGACAGTATGGGGAAAACGGATCAATGTCGCTAGAGAAAACCAAAGGTTCGCCCGGCCTCTTTCGGAGGTGGAAAAGGGATGTCGTCAGGGGCTTTCGCGCCGTGGCAGGCAGGCACCCGTCGATCCATCTTGCAGTGCAGGCCATCCGGGAGTTCAGCCGTCACCGGATGACCCTTCCGTCAGCGTACTTCGCCTACCACTGCTTCATGGCCATCTTCCCGTTGCTCTTGCTCATCTCCGCCATCCTGGGTTTCGTGCTGAGATCGGACCCGGCGTTGCAGCAGGAGATCATGAAACACGTCTACAACCTGTTCCCTGACTTCGGCGGCACGCTCAAGGGTATCCTGGACACCGTGGTTGCCAGTCGGCACCTTGTGGGGATCATCGGACTGCTGGGCCTTCTGTGGGCAGGCACCAGGATATCCAAGTCGCTGGAGATAGGCGCCTGCGTCATCTGGGAGACCGAAAAAAGGAAATTCTGGAAGAGGAAGTTGCTGGCGCTGGGCATCCTGTTCCTCCTGGGGTTCATGAGCATGCTGGCGCTGGGCTTCAACCTCGCGTCTTCGTCACTTCTGTCGTGGATAGCCGAGCACGCCGGGCCTGTATGGACGGCGACCTCGCTTGTCGTCGGCACCCTTGCGAGCCTGGCTATCGAGTTCACGATATTCACCACTATCTATATCGTGGTCCCCAGGCAGCGGCCGGAGTTCCGGGACGCGGCCAAGGGGGCCCTGGTCGCCGCGGTCCTTTTCCACATTATCGAGTGGGGGTTCAGCTACTACTTCGTGAACGTATCCAAGGCCCAGGCGCTCTACGGGACAATAGGCGTTATCATCGGCGTCCTCATCTGGCTGTACCTGCTGGGAATTGTCATCTTCCTGGGAGAGGAGATAGTACACCTGCTGTCGCTACGGAGAACGGTCACGAAAAATGGTGAGCCGTCACCGGCAGGTGGAAGTATCGGGGACTCGTCTTGCTCAATTGACAGTGAATAGCACTTATCAAATAATATGGCTATCCTGTTCTAACGGAAATACGACCGAAATGGACAGTAATGTCAGCAACATTGACCGGGGGGAGACAGGTGAGCGAAAACGAGGACGATAAGGGCACCGAGAGGGTTGATGAGATCCCCAAGAAGAAAAAACAAAAATGGACCTTCCGCGACAACTGGCTGGTGGTTGTCGGCGCGGTTCTCCTGGCCCTTGCGACGGTTGCGACCTCGTGGTGCGCCTACCAGTCCGCCAGGTGGAGCGGGGTCCAGACGATCTACTTCGCCGAATCAAACGCCGCCCGGACCGAGGCCGCGTCAAGCGCCTCTATCGGGGCTCAAGTCGCCGCCTACGACGCCAGCATTACAGCCGACCTTGTAGTACTGTACTTTCAACAGGACTGGGAAGCCCTGGAGTTCCTGGTGGTTCGCATGGTTCGCGAGGAGTACTTGCCGGCGGTCAAAGCGTGGGTAGACGCCAATCCCCTGGAGAACCCCGATGCGCCCAGAAATCCGTTGGAAATGCCCGAGTATGACAATCGGCTCCTGGAAACCGCGGAGACACTGATGGAAACATCCCAGCTTAAGACGGATCTTGCGAAAGAGGCAAACCAGCAGTCCGACAACTACGTGCTGCTGACCGTCCTGTTCGCGTCCGTTCTCTTCTTCGCGGGCATCTCCTCTAAGTTCTCCGCAAAGTGGCTCCAGTACGCTTTTCTTGGTTTCGGTGGGCTGGTATTTTTCAGTGCGCTGGCGGTAATGATCAGCCAGCCGATACATTAAGTGAGCCTTCCCGACATTACCCCGGGACCGTTTTCTCTTATACTTACCTCATGGGAAAACTACTAACCCGAATTGACAGGTTCCTGGGCAAACGCTCAACCGTGTTCCATGTTCTACTCGCGCTCTCCCTGGTCTTCGCCCTGGCCTTCCTCGACTACCTGGCCGGAGGGCAGACAGGGTTCACCGTGTTCTTCCTGGTACCGATTGTCATCGGCACCTGGTACGCCGGCCGCTGGCTGGGGGTGATCACCGCGGTGCTCGGTTCGTTTCTCTGGTTCCTGGCCAATCTCTCGGTAGGCCAGTACTTCACGGCGTCAGCCGAGCCGTACTTCGTCTGGAACGCCCTGATGCGGCTGGCGTTGTTCCTGATAGTAATCTTCACTGTCTGGAGACTGAAGACGGCCCTGGAGCGTGAAACGGAGCTGTCCCTGACCGACCCCCTTACCGGCGCGTTCAACAGGAGATACTTCCGCGGTATCGCAGGCGAGGAGATCAAAAGGGCCGGAAGGTACGGACACCCTTTCTCGCTCGCCTACCTCGACCTCGATGGCTTCAAGGTAGTAAACGATACACTGGGCCATAGCGCCGGAGACCAGGTCCTCCAGGTTGTTGTAGATACCATGAATCACGTCACCCGGGCAACCGACGTGGTGGCGCGACTGGGTGGGGACGAGTTCGCCGTCCTGTTCCCCGAAACCGGGGCGGAGGCTGGCAGGGAAGCAACCCGACACTTCCAGGTGGCCCTGCTGGATGCCATGCGGGAGCACGACTGGCCGGTGACTTTCAGCATCGGGCTGGCCACGTTCGACGAGCCCCCGGCCTCGGTGAACGAGATGATAAAGGTCGCCGACGGGCTCATGTACTCTGTGAAAGAAACGACAAAGAACGCGATTAAGTCATCTGTGGTCAGTTGACATTTGAGCTCTCGACCCTCTTACCACTTCTTGGTGAAGCCAAGCAGCTCCTGTGTGTAGCCCACCACGCAGGTGGGAGACATGATGAACTGGTAGATTATCATGAACAGAATCAGCCCCAGGCGGTTCCTCCTCACCTTCAGCCCCAGCGTATCAAAGACCTTTTTCTCCTTGACGTACATCACCCACACCACCAGGAACGTGAGCGGCAGGACCAGGAGGGTGAGGGGGCCGACGATGTAGTAGCGCCCGGTGAAGGCGAGGATTATGCCCGGGATGAACGCGAACACGTAGAAGCAGTCCAGGAACGGGAACAGGAAGTCAACCGCCACGAAGTAGGCTGGGAGGCGCGGCCTCTTCCAGGTGATGTCGCCATGCGTCTTGAGCCCCTCAATCATCCCCCTGGCCCACCTCTTCCTCTGGCGGTAGAAGCCACCGATATCGATCGGGGTTATGGTGAACCCGATGGCGGTTGGCTCGTAGCCGACCCGGTAGCCGCTCTTCAGGAGGGCCCAGGTCATGACGATGTCCTCACCAACGACCGAGGGCCAGCCCTGGTGCTGCCTTATGACCGCGGTATGGAACGCGCTGAAAGCCCCCTGGGCTACCAGCGCCCCCTGGAAAAGGCCCTGTTGCCTCTTCACCGACGCGATAGCCGCGTAGTAATCCCACTCCTGCAGGCGGGTCATGAGCGAGGTACGTGAGTTCCTGACCAGCACGCTGCCGGCGACCGCCGCGGTCCCCGGGGGGTCGGAGAGAAGGCGGGCGATGATGCGCTTGAGGGACTGCGGTTGAAGAAACGTGTCCGCGTCTATGGTCACTAGGATACCGTTACTGGTCGCCTTCAGCCCCTCGTTCAAGGCGTGGGCCTTCCCGCCGTGGACCACCTGGATTATCTTCAGGTTGGGTAGATCGAAGGAGCGAAGCAGGTCGACCGTCCCGTCAGTGGAGCCATCGTCGACCACGATTATCTCGATGTCCTCCGGGTACTCCACCTCCCTTATCCCCCGGAAAGTCTCCGGCAGGTTCTCCTCCTCGTTGTAGGCGGCTATAAGAAGAGTGATCGGCGGGTACTGTATGTCCAGGTCGAGGTACGGCTGGCGATCGAGCACGATGCTGAGCAGCAGGTGCGCCATCAGGAAGCCGGGGACCAGGGCGATGAAGAGTATGATTAGAAAGGCAGGCACCGTTCCGATCACCTTCGAGAGGTCCTCTATCCACCGCTCACTGATCCACAGCGAGAAGAAGAACCAGCACGCCGCCCCGGTAGTAGCCAGTATGAACTTGCCTCTCACCGGGATGTAGAAACGCCTCTTTTTCTTCATCAGTTCCACTTTCCGGGTCGGCAAACGCCGAATACCCCTCTGCCATCTTCCCGCAAATAATACAGCATTGCACGGCCGTAAATCAGCTTATGGTTCCGTGGACCTCTCCTACGCTGGGAGAAACGGGTCAGGAAAGCAGGTGGAGGTTCCCCACCTTGACACGGTGAAGACCGGCGTCTCTGGCGGCGCTCACGCACTCATCGGCCCACTTCCCGGTGGTACTGCCCATGTCACCCATCAGGTAGTCGGGGTGAAAAGCCAGAAGGGTATAGGGGATATCGGGGTCGAGCGACGCCAGGTAACCGCTGATGGCGGATACCTCCTCCTCTCCCACGTAACCGGGCACCATCAGCGTGGAGGCGATCACCGGGGAAGGGTCGGGACGTCCCCTGGTGAGGTCAACCGCCATGGCGATGCTGTCAAGCGTCCGCCGGTTCGAGACCCCGGTAAGGGCTCGGTGCAGGTTCTCGTCCCAGGCCTTGATGTCGAACTTGATGCACCCTCCGGTCCCAAGCGACAGCTTGGCCGCACGGCGCAGGAGGCCCGGGTTCATCGAGCCGTTCGTCTCCCAGCATATACGAAGGATTCGGCCGCCCACCTTCTCGAGTGCCAGGCGCGAAGCGGCAAGCGCGAACGGCATCTGTGGTGAGGGGTCACCCCCGAAGAAGCAGACGCAGGATGTCCGGGAATCCACCATCTCCGCCAGGTCGCCGGGGGTCCGTAGCGGGGATAGCGCCTCGGTGTCGTCGCGGAAACTCCAGTTCTGGCAGAAAAGGCAGTCGAAGCTGCAGGCGCCCAGGAACACCGCCAGGTTGGCGAACCCCTTCTCCGGACCTCGGCGGTGGGAGTACCGTGGGTAACCGGAGTCGCTGCACCCCGGGCAGACCCAGTCGGCGACGCAGTTCGTGGGAAGAGGGTCGTGGTACGCCCTGAATATCCCGACCCGCGATGTGCCGGCACGGCTGTGCACGTTCCCGGAGAGGTTTTCCCGAAGGCCGCAGAACCCGAGTTCCCCGGGGGCCATGCGGCACTCGTTCGCGCATATTCGGCAGGTAGACCCTCCGCTGGAACGGGGCGGTACCGCCGGGGTGGAGTTTGCCGCCCGGGCTTCAAGCCGGAACCGGGTGATTGCCTCGTTGGCCTCCTCCAGCCTGCCGGTTATGCACTTCCGGCATACCCCCAGGGCACGTGATATGTCACCCCCGGTACGCCCGCAGACCTCACATGTCACCGGCTCCGGGGTCTTTTTCTGTCGGTAGAAAGCAGTCACAGCGGCAATCCCTTTGCAACACCGGCTACACTTACATTTCCTGCGCCCGACGAGCCCCACCTTGATTCTACTCCAGTGGAGACCTTGATTGGACTTCGCGGCATGGGGGATACTATCAACGCCCGCTTCAACCGTGGATTACACCCGAGAATCGAGTGCGCCCATGAGCAACAAAGAATGTTTGATTCCCGATACCCGACACCTGCTGCTCACCGGTAAACCCGGTTGTGGGAAGACAACGGTCATCCGCCAGGTGGTGGATGGCAGGAGCGACGCCGGGGGTTTCTACACCGGGGAAGTACGCAAGGGCGGCAGGCGGACCGGCTTCTCCATAACCACGCTTGACGGCCGAAGCGGCATGCTTGCCGGCATCGACATAAGATCCAGCGTCCACCTGGGGCGCTACCGGGTGAACGTAACCGATATAGACGAGATAGCCGCCTCCTCTGTCGAGGCCGCTGTTTCAGGCGATGGTGTCGGGGTCGTGGTCATCGACGAGATCGCCTCCATGGAGATGGCGAGCGAGCGCTTCCGCAGGGCGGTCCTGATGGCCCTTGCCGGCGGCAAGAGTGTCCTGGGTGCCATCCAGGCACGCTCCCATCCGTTCCTGGACGGCATCCGGTCGCGCCCCGACGTTTCGGTGATCGAGGTCAACGGCGGCAACCGGGAGGAACTCCCGGCCCTGATCGGGGAATGGCTCGACCACCATGCGGAAATCCCGAAATAGTAACTACTCCCATGTACTTCAGCCTTATTCTCCCCGTTGTCCTGGTTGCGCGGGGGTATAATCAGTATGATGAGAGGTAGGAATGAGGAATATCGGCTTAGACAAGGCAATCCAACGGGGGTAAGCCAGTGCCGAGGAAGAGCAGAAAACTAAAGGTAGGCGACCGCGCGCCTTCTTTCAGTCTCGAGGACGCGGTAAGCGGCGGGACGTTCGCGCTCGAAGATCTACTGGGACAGCCGCTTGTTGTGATCTTTTTCCGGGGTACGTGGTGACCGAACACCCGGAGGTATATGGTCCATATACGCGATAACTTCAGCGAGTTCGAGAGGCGGGGCACACGGGTCGTAAGCATCGCCGCGCAAACGCCGGAGAAGCCCAGGGAGTTCTTCAAGGACAACCCGATACCATTCCCGTTCTTGCTCGACGTTGACAGGACAGTCGTTAAGGATTACGGCGTCCATGTAAAGGTTAACTTCGAGTCGTTGAACATAGCGCGGCATTCGGTCTTCGTGCTCGACCGTGCCGGGCTGATAAAGTTCATCTACATCGGCCTGCACCAGGCGGATTTTCCGAAGGACGAAGCGATCTTCGAGGTTCTGGACGCATTGGTCTGAAGATTGAAGATATGGCCTTTAGAACCCTGCTCCTCCCGAAGTGCCTTGCATTTGGTGCCTGTCACCTATTGCAAGTAGTTTACTTCTAAAGTAGTTGCATTTGGTGCCTGTCACCACCTTGCGTTTTACATGGGATGAAACATAAAGGAATATGTAGGCGTCCAGATGTTGTGGCCGGGAATGCGCATGACCACGTTTCTCGTTCTCGGGTAAGATATGGGCAGGAATTGTTTTTTGTTATTGCGAAGTCTCTGGTAACGGTTATGCTTCCAGGAACGTCAGGCAGGGAGGCCCCGGCTTGGAAGATGATGGCGCGGTAACACGCTCACTGCTGTGGCTGGGAAAGAAGAGGACGTCCAGGGTCGTACTGATCCTGGGGTCAGTACTCCTTCTCGCCATTCTTATGGTCCTGTTCTCGTTTCTGCTGGCCCAGGACATCTCCGCCTTCGGCACATTTCCCGAGGGTGCAACCGTCTGCGACGTTGACGTAAGCGGACTCACAAAGGCGGAAGCGACAGTCAAATGCGAGGCGGAACTGGCCGAGATCGCCGACAGGCCGCTGACCCTCGAGATCGACGATGAGGCTTACCCGATAACCCCTGAGGAGATCGGCCTCAAACTGAACATTGCGGCAATGGTGGACGAGGCCTACAGCCGCGCCTGGAACGTGAACATCGTGGAACGGATGGCAAGACGGTTCCTGAAGAAGCCGAAGGCGATTGGCGTGTCGGTCACGGTTGAGTACAACGAGGAGCTTCTAGGCCAGTTCGTCCAGGCGGCCATGCGCTCCATCGACCGGCCTCCTCACGACGCCTACATTGACGTCTCCACCGGGATTGGGAAGATAGTACCGGCGGTGGACGGCCGCAAGGCGAACTACGAACAGCTTCTCGCAGAGGCGAAAGAGGCGCTCGGAACCAGCGATCGGACCGTGGACGTCCAGGTCGAGCGCTCACCGCCGACGCTCACCGACGAAGGCTTCGGAAGATACATCCTGATAAACCTGGGTTCCAACACGCTCTCCCTTTACGACCGGGACACCCTCCTCGTCTCGTACTCGGTCGCCACCGGCTCGCCTGAGTGGCCTACGCCCATTGGCCAATGGGCGATCAGGAGGATGGAAAAGAACCCGACCTGGCACAACCGGGACGCGGAGTGGTCCAAGAACATGCCCGACTCCATACCGCCGGGCCCGGGAAACCCCCTTGGTACCCGCGCCATGTACATAAACGCCGGCGGAATCATAATCCACGGGACCTCCTCCACCTGGTCGCTGGGGCGCTCCGTCTCGCACGGCTGTATCAGGATGAGCATAAGCGAAGTGGAAGCGCTGTTCGAGCAAGTGGGGGTAGGCACGCCCGTCTTTATGATCACGGAGTCGGGCAAACCCGGGTTCGACTGCTCCAAGAAGGCTTTCTGGCAGTAGGCGGGCTTGCTTTGAGGCAGTCATTTAAGACCTCCCCATCACCTTATTTCTAATCATGTCGTCGGTCGCCGAGGCGCTCGATATATAATATGAAAGCCGGTTCAGCAACGGCACCCACTTCCGGCTTCTCGAGAAGGAGGCCTACATGAAGAAAGCGCTGGTGACGGGAGCTGCGGGTTTTATCGGATCGAACGTGGTTCGCCTGCTCCTCGACGAGGGAGTCGAAGTTCGCGCCATGGTTTTGCCCGGAGAAGACCTGCGCAACCTCGACGGCCTTGACGTCGAGAGGGTCGAGGGAAACGTTCTCGATAGCGCTACCCTCGATGTTGCCATCAAGGGCTGTGACACCCTGTTCCACCTGGCGGCTATCTTCTCCATCTTTACCAGGGACAGGGGGCTCTTCTACAGGGTGAACCTCCAGGGTTCCCGAAACATGCTCTGGGCGGCAAGACGCGCCGGGGTTGAGAAGATCGTTTACACGAGTTCCATCGCCGCCCTGGGGGTGAAGGCCGGCACCGCGCCCGCCCGCGAGGACACTGAGTTCAACCAGTTCGACCTGGCAAACGACTACGTGCTCACCAAGTACCTGTCGCAGCAGGAAGCGCTCACCTTCGCGCGGGAGGGGATGCCGATCGTGATAGTGAACCCATGCTTCCCATATGGAGCGGGCGATGTCGCCCCTACGCCCACGGGAAAGATAATCCTTGACGTGGCGAACGGCCTGCAGTTCATGGCTTACGAGGGAGGAATAAACATCGTCGATGTCAAGGATGTGGCCAGCGGTCACCTGCTCGCCGCCAGGCACGGAAAGGTGGGAGAGACCTACATACTGGGAAACGAAAACGTCACAATGAAAGAGCTCTTCGAGATGGTCGTCGAGGTCGTTGGGCTTGACATCCGGATCATTACGGCACCTCTATTCCTGGCGAAGATCTACGGGCATCTCTGGGAGAAGTGGGCCGGGTACTCCGGACACCAACCCATGACCACCGCGAGGGAGATTACCTACTCCAACCAGTATCTCTTCTACGACATCACAAAGGCCAGGACCGAACTCGGGTATCAACCCTCACCGGTAAGGGAGTCACTTGAGCGTGCGGTGGATTGGTTTCGCCGGGATGGATCTATCCCCAGGAGCGGGCCTTCCGTCTGGTTCATGAAATCGCTGGGTAGGCTCATGAAGGTTATCCTCCCGACATGACAGCCGCGGTCATAGCTTTCATGGAGGGGCTCGATAACGGAATGCCGGCGTTGAAAGCCGAATATCCCCGGTAGCCCAAGGTGTTTGAAGAGAACATCGGAAACGGCGGACTACTTTGTTACGCGTAAAGGCGAGTATTCATATGGATATGGAGCGGGAAACCCGCCTCGTTCAGAGGGCACAAAGGCCACAACAACCGTAGTATTGACGGTACTCTCGGACGGGTTCCCATCCCATTATCCATCTTTGGACATCCCCGCAACAGGGGGAGTCGTGAGCTGTTCAACAGGCGCTTGCTCGGGCTGACTAGTAGCGACCCCGAGAAGCGTCCCTCCGGGGACGAGCCTCATTGACCTTAATGGGTCGACCGTCTACCTCTTTGCCGTCCAGAGCATCCATGGCGGCTTTGGCCTCCTGGTCATCGCTCATCTCCACGAAACCGAATCCCTTTGACCTGCCGGTACTGCGGTCCGTTATGACATCGGCGGAGTCGACAGTCCCAAATTCCTCAAAAGCTGCCCTTATGTCTTCAGAGCTTGTAGAGTAACTCAAGTTCCCAACATATATCTTCACTATCCTTCACCTCCTTCGTTTAATAACAAAACCCGAGGAAACGGTCTCCTCGGGAAAAGTGTTAAAACCTACCTTAAGAACCGGTACGAATTGGCATTATAGCAGATGGTGATTGATATGTCAGGGAATTGCCCGACAAGAGCTTCGCTCAATTATCCCCTGGTATCGAGTTCTTTCACTACTTGACGTAATCGCACAGTTTGCCGCTCCGTGCTGGGTCTCGGAGCTTGGAGAGCGCCTTGGACTCTATCTGGCGGATCCTCTCACGAGTTACACCGAACACACAGCCTACCTCTTCAAGGGTCCGCAGACGTCCGTCCAGAAGCCCAAACCTGAGCTGGATGATTCTCTTTTCGCGAGTATCGAGGTCGTCGAGAACCGCTCCCAGCTGTTCCTGGAGCGATCTGAATGTGGCGGCTTCAACCGGCGCGACGGCTTCAGAGTCTTCGATGAAGTCAATGATCTGGGTACTCCCCTCGTCACCGACAGGTGTTTCAAGCGAAACGGTCCGCTGACCCACCTTGAGTGTCTCCCTTACCTTTTCGGGTGGTAACCCCAGTTCTTCGGCCATCTCCTCTGGTGTTGGTTCGCGTCCAAGGTCCTGTAGCAGCCACCGCTGAGCTTTCATAGTGCTGTTTATCATCTCCACCATGTGTACCGGGACGCGAATGGTTCTACCCTGGTCCGCTATGGACCGCGTTATGGCCTGGCGGATCCACCATGTAGCGTAAGTACTGAACTTGTATCCCCTGCTGTAATCGAACTTCTCAACTCCCCGAATCAGACCCAGGTTGCCTTCCTGGATAAGGTCAAGAAAAACCAACCCTCTTCCCATATAGCGTTTTGCGATACTGACCACCAGCCTCAGGTTTGCCTCTACCAGCCTCCGTTTGGCTTCGTGACCATCGCATTCGATTTCCTGTAGCGCAAGTGCCTGCTCTTCGCTAAGGTCTTCACCGGATTGAAGTCTGGGAGTTGCCCTCTCCCCGGCTTCAATCATCTTGGCCAGTGAGACCTCCTCCTCCCTGGCAAGGAGATGGAACTTTCCAATTTCTGCCAGATACATCCGTACCGGGTCGCAGCTGGAGTCTTTCATCGAAGTGCAAGGGGCATTGCTCCGGGTTTCAGGTGACACCCTTTCAGGGTTCCCCCTCGGGGTGCCCACAGATTCATCGGTTATCTCAATACACTTGTCGGACAACAGGGTGAACACGCCGTCGACCTGGTTCGGGGTAAGCTTGATGCTCTCCAGAAACTCAGCGATTTCGCGAGTGGCCAGAACCCCTTTATCCTCGCCAATTGCGATAATCTCCCTGACTTCGTCTATTTCAAGGAGTTCTTGCTCATTGGACATCAGTAACGCGTCTCCGTCCTGTCACATGTAAAGATATCCCTGGTAAACACGCAGGTGTCAGCAGGCTGGAATCAGGTGCTGGCTCCGTTTCCCATTGCCACTTGCCAGAGTAGTCTATCACGGATTCATCCTGAACCTTCGAGCAATGGGCAAATTGACCGGAAATATTTGATACGAAGACGAAAACGCAACGGGGGGCCACCAACGTGTAATAATGGTGCAACGGGGCCAGGCCCCAACGTAACAAGAGCCGATTGTCCATACTCCGAAAGAGGTGATGACATGCAGGAGACAGAAAAGGAACTCCTCGGCCCATGCGGGCTCTACTGTGGCGTATGCGCCATCCTGATCGCGGACCGCGATGACAACCCCAAGTTCAAGGAGAGGTTGTCCACCGTGTACAACGTGGCGGTGGACGAGATACAGTGCCGGGGCTGTCTTTCCGACAAACGTTTTCTATACTGCCGGGTTTGTCCCATACGCGACTGCGTTAAGGAAAAGGGGCTCGAGGGCTGCCACCAGTGCCGGGAGTTCCCCTGCCAGTTCATAGAAGATTTCCCCATGCCGGTGGGCAAGAAGGTCATTTCAAGGGCCATTCCCCAGTGGAGGGAGTGGGGAACCGAACGCTGGGTGGCGGAGGAGGAGAAGCGGTACCATTGCCCCGAATGCGGCAATCCCCTGTTCCGAGGCGCCAAGACATGCAGGAGCTGCAAGTCTCCGGTTGATGTCGACTAGTTCCAGTTGCGGCCTTCTTATCCGCTGGTCCCAGCTGGAATCTTCAATAGCTCCGCAGCTCTTGCCTTGTCAGTTGCATTACCGATTATCTCGACAGCCATGTTTTCTCTTATACCGATAGTGTTGGCTCCAGCCGCGCTTCTCAGTAATTCCTCGGCCTTTGCCGCATCCTCCGGATTCTTCATTTCCACCAGGTTCACCTTTAACGTGGCACCGTCTTTCACGAATACTTGATTGATTATCCTCACTGCACCCAACTCGTACATCTCGGTGACAACGCTTCCGGGAGAGGCGTTACTGATATTGACCTCTATCTCCTCCTGGAGAGTCCACCCTTCACCAATTTCTGATGCCCTGAGCTTGACCTGGTCAATCGTCAGATCCTCTCCTCCACCGCACCCCGCCGTGAACAATAGCGAGGCTGGCACGAGCGTCAATAAAAGGAAAAGCATGATTACGGTGCCTGCAAGACCGTTTTTCTTGCTGCGCCTTGGTTTCATGACCGCGACACCCCTTTCTGATCCTTGAAATCTGTGGCCTTTCTAATATGCATCCCTCTATTGCAACAATACCATGCGTTTGTATCTTACTAAAATCTTGCTGGAATGATTATGGAGCGGGAAACGGGCCTCGAACCCGCGACCTCGAGCTTGGAAGGCTCGCGCTCTACCAACTGAGCTATTCCCGCTCACTCTAACGCACAATGTTGGGCTTTTTCACCCCAAGCACTTCAAGCAATCCGCCGCTTTCAACGGCATCTTGTCAAAATTATACCATTTCATACAGAACGAGACAGTGTACCTGTTGGAAGTTCCAGGTGTTAACAAGGCACAATTCTACAAATGGAGGGTCCGTCTTCGGAGGCTGTGTGAAAGTAAGCTACATGGCCGCTAATCCCGGCGGGGGTCTTCTCTTTCCGGCTACTACTCACTGATTTGCATGGTTTGG
>SDBS01004910.1_pt1 | contig 13083 bp, 10 predicted proteins | sample 2277091 | NCBI WGS metagenome assembly SDBS01 (sample SAMN10404972, study PRJNA504765) | marine sediment metagenome | isolation source: marine sediment core GS10_PC15, 163 cmbsf | place: Arctic Ocean: Southern Knipovich Ridge | collected 2010 | reverse complement strand
CAGGTTTTTTCTGCAGCAGTGTGTATGCCCAGCAATCTCCATCCTATTCGTTCGTCTCATTTGATAAGAATTATGACAGCCTGCTGAGATCCGCGCGTACCAATGGATATCAGGTAAAGGAAGAGGAGCTGGATTCTTTATTTGGTAAGCATGAAATCTTTGCGGAGAAACCGCTCGACTTCTATACTGAAAACCTCTACCTCTTTTTTAATGAAAAGAAGGAACTGATATTTTTCACTGTCAGGTATAAACTGGACAAAGATAGTTCGAAAACCATTTTTGACAAGCTGGTTAGATCGATAAAGGAAAAACTTGTTGAAAAATACGGGACCAATGAGAATGAGACTCTTCCCTATTACAGGGTAGTAGGTAATCAATACGAGGTAGTCCTGAGGCCCCGGCAGGCCACTTCAGGTTTTGCAAATATTTCATTCAAACAGCTTAACAGGTTTTTAGACTACCAGGATTATTACAGGCAGGAAGTGGAAAAGCTCGAAAATGAAGAGATCTTAAAAACAGTGGAGAATTTTTAATAACCGCATTTTTTGAGTCTGTTTTGAACAGCATCACTTGTTAATTCACGTAGAGCATCAGACGCGATCCACCGGGCGGGTTTTGAATCCAGGTGCTGGATCTCTTTTGCCGTAAGGATTGCCTTTTTATTCAGATTCAGGTTGCGCTTCCCAATCTGCCTCAGGGCCCAGTTTACCGACTTTTTAACAAAATTTCTACCGTCAGCCGCCTCCCTCTTTATAAGAGGTAAGAAGTTTTCAAAATAGTTATCATCTGCTTTTTTATCACTGACAGCCAGGCGTGCCATCAGCACAAAACCGGCTCTTTTGATAAATTCTTCTTCGTTCATGCTCCACTGCTCAGCCTGCCTGTAAGCGAACACGGTTTTCTCAAAAAGATTCATACAGCACTGGTCGCAAATTTCCCAGTAGGTAAACTCTCTGACCCAGCTTTCCATCTGTTCCAGAGTAACTTTTGCCGGATCCCCGATCATGCCCGCCAGAATTCTTGTTTCACGGGTATTACATTCCCAGAGTTTCAAAGAGAGGTCCTGACCTCTTCCGGTTTCTTTCGCGATCTTTCGCAGGTTTGGAATTGATACTCCGTAGGTTTTTTCAGGAGTAATTCCGTATCTTGCCATACCCTCCACTGCTTCCGGATCAGAAAGGGATTTGAGCTTTTCAATAATTTTTTTATAGTCCATATTATATGGTTTCTCTTATGTATCTATAGTCATTTTATTGGATATAATAATCTCTACCTACCCGGAACAGGGGCTCTCACACTACTTAATTCGGGGTTTTCCTCCAGTTCCTTTTTAAAAGCCTCTTCTCTCAATTTATTAACGTAAAGGGGATCCTGAAAGGAATAGGTGAAGTTGGTGTGAATATCATACTTTCCTTCAAGCAGCGCCACAGTATCTTCAACCATAACGAGCTCTTCATCTGTGGGGATGACAAAAACTTTTATCCTGGAGCCCTGATCAGAAATAACAGTCTCCGCATTCCGCGTTCTCGATATGCTATTTTTTTCTTCATCCATCAAAATCCCAAGCTCTTCACAGCCCCGGAACATCTTTCCCCTGATGGTCGAGCTCATCTCACCTACACCTGCAGTAAAAATCAGGGCATCGGTATGGCCGAGAGCCGCAAGGTAAGAGCCTATGTATTTTTTACCCCTGTAAGCCTCTATCTCAATGGCAAGCGCGGACTGTTTATCACCACTGTTTGCCGCTTTATCAATATCCCTTCTGTCTATGTATTTCCCGGTTATTCCCAGAAGACCGCTTTTTTTATTAAGGATAGCATTCATTTCTTTTGCCGTTATTCCTGACGTTTCCATCATATATAGATCAATTGCCGCGTCATGGTCACCGGAGCGGGTTCCCATGACAGCACCTTCGAGAGGTGTAAACCCCATGCTCGTGTCCACTGAAACGCCGTTTTTAACCGCGTTGAAGCTTACACCGTTCCCTATGTGCGCGATAATGAGGTTTGTTTCAAAGGGGTCCTTATTCAGTAGGACAGAAGCCCTTTTAGCCACGTATAGGAAAGAGGTTCCGTGAAAGCCGTATTTCCTGATTGAATGCTCCCTGTACCATTCGTAGGGCAGGGCATAGATATACGCGTGCTCTGCCATGGTCTGATGCCAGGCTGTATCCATGACCGCCATATGAGGTATGCCGGGGAGCACCTGCTTTGCCGCCTCGATTCCGGTGATATTGGGCGGGTTGTGGAGCGGGGCAAGTGCGCTGAGCTCTTTAAAAGTTTTGAGAGCATGATCATCAATTATTACAGATTTGCTGAACTTTTCACCTCCATGCACAACCCTGTGTCCGACCGCCTTGATCTGTGAAGTATCCTGTATTACAATGGGTTCCGAACCGGTCATTACCTTCATGATAAGATCAACCGCCTCACGGTGTGTCGGGCAGTCCTTCTCTATCTTCAGGGTTTCAGCGCCCATAATTTCATGTACGATAAAGGAGTTATCCATTGTAACCCTTTCTACAATTCCTTTTGCGATTACCGTCTTTTCTTCCCACCTGTACAGAAGATACTTGAGGGATGAACTGCCGCTGTTAAAAACAAGAATATCCATTACCCGCTCCTCTTCGTTTGACGGTATTTTTCAAAGGTTACGATACCGTAACGGCTTCCATGAAAACTATTGCACGAACCTGTTAAATTGATTAAATTAATTATAGGCAAGTAAACTTCAATCATTATGAGATTTTATTGCTCGCCTATGGTTTTTACCTGCAGTATTTCTTTGTTTACAATAACAAATTCTGGTATAAAATACCAGAATTTTAATGGATAAAACCAGAATATAGAAATATACTATTTGCAAATGGGGGAAATTATGGATGCATCTATTCGGATGTTAAACCGGATAGAACCGCAAAGTCCAATCCTTGTTGCAGCGTGGCCAGGCATGGGAAATGTTGCATATGGTGCAGCAATGTATCTTAAAGAAAGTTTAAAAGCGCCTAAGTTTGCGGATATACGGCCTGAAGATATATTTTATAGAACCGGTATTCAGATTAATGACGGTACTGTTGGAATCCCGGATCTGCCGAAAAGCGAATTTTTTTTCTATGAGAATGAGTACGGGCCGCACGATCTATTGATTTTTTTAGGGGAATCACAACCTGTTATGGAAAAGGAGTATGAGCTTGCGCAAAGGGTAATCGATGTCGCGTCTTTTTACAGGTCAGCCGAGATTGTTACTTTTGCCGCTACTCCGGTAGATATCACTCATCATGCTGCTCCGGGTGTATGGGGAGTATCTACCTCGCGGGAAATTTTAAAAAAGCTTCCCGGATACGGCCTGAAAATCATGAATGCCGGCCATATAGGTGGATTGAATGGGCTTCTTCTTGGTGTCGGACAGAAAAACAGGCTGAAAGGAACCTGTTTTCTGGGAGAAATACCTTATTCTACTGCTAGAATTGAAAATCCTAAATCATCACTTGCAGTTCTGAGAGTCTTTATGAAATATGCTCAGATCGAGATCGACCTCAGCGGTCTCGAACAGATGTCCAGGTTCGTTGAGGAAGAGATAGATAGGGTAATCAAAACTAGAAAACAGACCCTCTTTGGTGAAGAGTCTTTAAAAGGGGCAGGTGAAGAAAGGGAAGAGAATGTAGAGGAAAAGGCCAAAGCACATGAGGGCATACCGCCGGAGGTTAGGGATAGAATTGAGTTTATGTTTGAACTTGCTTCAGCAGACATTTCCAAGGCCGGCGAGTTAAAAAAGGAGCTTGATAGGTGGGGAATATTTCAGAAATATGAAGATAGATTCCTGGATCTTTTCGGGCGAAATAATCTGTGATTAAATTTCAATCCTTTTGCTGTTCAGTAATTCCACGCAGTACAGCTTTAAGGTTTGCTGGTAGCCTGCAAATAAATTAAAATTATTTATACAAGGTTTTAAAGATGGGAATATTTCATAAGAAGGATGATGGGGAATCCCGGAATCTCCCGACTACTATTTTTTTAAATCCGAGCCTGAGAGTTCTGGAAGGATTCAAGGGGGACAGGGAAAAATTAGAGCCGATTATCCGGTTGACAAAATATATGAGAGAAAAGTTCGGGGTAAACAGGGGAGACAGTGTTGTTCTGAAAAGGGAAGATAGGCTGGTAAAGGCGAGGGTGGAGGTATCAAGCGCCTCGGATGGAGAGGGGGAGATCTGCAGGCCCAATAAGGCAGCCCGGGATATTCTCTCCGCAGAGATAGGGGATGATATTGAAGTTATCCCGCCTGAATCACTGATACTTCTTATAGATACTTCCGGCAGCATGGGTGATTACATATCAGGCATAATGAAGATGGAAGCAACTAAGAACGCGGTGAGGGAATTTATTCGCAGTAAGTTTCTTATGGGGCATGATGATAGAATCGGTATCATGAGTTTTGGAGAATTCGCGACCATAATAGAAAGGCCGTCCGTAAACTATGAACATCTGGAGAACAGGACCGGCATTTTAATGCCAAATGGTTCAACAGCAATGTATGAGGGGATGAACCTATCAATAGATGTACTCTCATCGCCCGGGGGAGCAAAGCGGATTGTACTGCTGACTGATGGTATTCCTACAACAACAGGCCGGCTTTCAATTATCTCTCTTGCGAAGAAGGCGGCAACGAAACACATAATAATCGACACAGTCGGTGTAGGGTCGCCTTTTGATTTAATGGGCTACGATGAGGGACTGTTGAAAAAGATTGCAGCTATAACCGGCGGTACATTTAGAAGGGTGCTTGATATCCAGGAACTTACGGGTCAATTAAAAGAGTTAGCTTTAGGAAAAAACTACACCCATCTTCTGCCCGAGAAATAATACTATTGTCAGGTTTTATTAAAATCCGGATAAGCCGATAACTTCGCCGGTGTAGGCGTCAATAATATTTTATCAGAGATTTTTACTTTTAGAAAAAGGCATGTCGAATAACGGGAGAGCAGGTGTGGAACTGAAAAGAAGAAAATATATCCGCCATCCTTTGAACTATCCATTAACAACCAGAATAATCTCTCAGGAAAAGCACGCAGGAGAGGTTTCAGGCGAATCGCATAACATCGGAGCCGGAGGGCTCCTTTTTATAAGTGATAAGGGAATGCCGGAAGGCTCGGAAGTTGAAATTGAGCTGAAAGTAGAAAAAAGAAGTTTTAAACTTGATGGGAACGTGGTACGGTGCGAGAAAATAGACGGCAGCCGGTTTAACATAGCAGTTTCATTCAACAGCCCCAACGAGCTTCTCAAGGCAAGGATGATGGAGCAGGTGGTAAGGATAGAAGCTTTCAAAGACCGTCTTGAAAAGAGATATAACGTGCATCTCGAATTCGCCGCTATAGCGAAAGAGTGGATTAAACGCTACTCCGCATTTTTCGCAAAACATTATGATATATAGAAAAGGAACAACATGAAAAAATTGTATGTAATGGTAGTGTTCCTACAAATTTTTACTGCTTTCACTTTAGGTGCGCAGGATAAAGATCTCAGATCGGTTTATTTTTCAAACGAGATTGAATTAAATGAATATATAGTAATGCCTGAAGTACTCATGTATAAAATTCGTAACGGCGGTAATGATTTTGTACTCTATGATATACGGGAGAGAGAAAAGTATAATAAAAAACACATAACCGGAGCGGTCAATTATCCGTGGGATGATCAAACTTTTCAAAATAGCGCGGACGTTTTTCCAGTGGATAAAGATATATTCATCATAAGTGAAGATGGCAGCGTCAGTTTTGATGCTGTAAGATATCTACTTAAAAAGGGCTTTTCACAGATGTACGTCATTGAAGGCGGGATGGAAAACTGGCTGTACAGGGACCTGCTTATATAGCACCGGCACTTCTCGAAGTTGATCCGGCTACTCCCCGGAATTTATCCGGCACTTCTCGAAGTTGATCCAGCTACTCCCCGGAATTTATCCGGCACTTCTCAGAGTTGATCCAGCACTTCTTTCAATGGTTTTTTTATATCCCTGCCTGCTTTTTCGTCTTTCATCAATTTATAGGAAATTGAGTCTACAAGGGCGAGCCAGCTCGCTTCCATGATGTTTTGAGATACACCAACAGTACCCCACATGTCCGTGCCGTCACTGCTGCGAATGAGAACCCGCACACTCGCCTCGGTAGCTTTATTTGTTTCCAGGATACGGACCTTATAATCAACAAGTTTCATTTCTTTAAGCGTGGGGTAGAATATTGTGAGCGCTTTTCTCAAGGCTCTGTCAAGAGCGTTAACAGGACCCACACCTTCACTCGCGGTGAGCTCATGTTCTCCGTCCACCGTTACCTTTATTGTCGCTTCGGATAAAACGTTCTGATCGGGCCCTCTTTTTTCCGTTATTACTCTGAATCCCTTAAGGGAAAAATAGTCGTTAAACTGTTTTATTAATTTTTTTATAAGAATATCAAAAGAGCCTTCCGCCCCTTCAAATTGATACCCGGAGTCCTCCAATTCTTTTAATCTGTTCAAGATCTCTTTTGTTTTTTTTGAGTGATCTTTCAGGCTGCTGAGGTCAATACCGAACTTTGCTGCTTTGTAGTATACGTTGCTCTTTCCTGACAGTTCTGACACCAGCACCCGTCGAACATTTCCGACCAGTTCAGGATTGATGTGTTCACAGGTCCTGGGATTTTTCATAACCGCGTTCACATGCATTCCTCCTTTATGAGCGAACGCGCTTTCCCCCACAAAGGGCATTTTCATTACATGGGTCATATTAGCAAGCTCACTGACATATCTTGAGAGCTCGGACAGTTTTTTCAGATTTTCTTCCGGAATGCAGTCAATTCCCATTTTGAGCATGAGTATGGGAATGATAGAACAGAGGTTCGCGTTTCCGCACCTTTCACCGTACCCGTTTATCGTGCCCTGTACCTGTACCGCTCCATGTTTTACCGCTTCAATTGAAACCGCAACGGCAAGTTCTGAGTCGTTATGGGCATGTATTCCCATAGGAACTTTAATCCTTTTCCGGACCTCGCTGAATGCGGGACCTATTTCGTGAAGCAGGGCTCCTCCATTTGTATCGGCCAGAACGATTATCCGGGCTCCGCCTTCCTGTGCGGCTAAAAGTGTTTGAACAGCGTAGGACGGGTCGGCCTTGAAACCGTCGAAAAAGTGTTCGGCATCATAGATCACTTCCATGCCTTCTGCCTTTAGAAAGGCTATGGTATCCTCAATCATCTGCAGATTCACGTTCAACGGGACCTGGAGAACATCTCTTACATGCAGGTCCCAGGATTTTCCAAAAATTGTCGCGACAGGGGCTCCTGTTTCTAAAATCGCCCTGAGATTATCATCTTCATCCGGCTTTTTTTTCATCCGCCTTGTACTTCCAAAAGCAGCAATTTTTGCGTTTTCAAGCGGAACATTTTTGATTTTTTTAAAAAAGGCGATATCCTTTGGATTTGAACCCGGCCAGCCTCCTTCAATGTAGCTTATTCCAAACGCGTCCAGAGCTTTTGCTACATTTATTTTATCCTCACTGGAAAATGTGACTCCTTCACCCTGGCTTCCATCCCTCAGGGTAGTATCAAATATTTTTACCATTGTGTGTGACCTTCTCAATAAATTTAATGAAACAGTGGGCAGAAGCTCATTGTATACAGCCTTCTCCATTGATTCGCTTAAAAAAAGGGCCTGCATTCATTCAAGACTGTTTTGCAGTATCCGGTTTATTGCGTTGAGTAAGGCAAGGGCACTTGCTTCGATAACATCTGTGGCAACGCCATGCCCCCTGTATATCTCGTTATTTCTCTCAACTGAAATGGTCACGCTTCCCATAGCATCCTTACCGTGGGTAACTGCATTTATTGAATAGCTTATGAGTTTAATTGGTGTATCTGTGATCTTTTCAATTGCTCTGTACACCGCGTCAACAGGCCCGTCCCCTGTTGCTGCTTCCTGCATCTCTTTTTCATTTTTTCTCAATTTTACTGTTGCGGTTGGTATTACCTTGTTCCCTGTAACAACACTGAAATAGACAAGGGTAAAGACCTGCGGGAGGATCTTTAACTCTTCCTCTATCAGGGCGTTTAGATCTTCATTAAAGATTTCTTTCTTTTTATCTGCCAGTTCAAGAAACCTGTCATATACCCTGTCAAAATCATCATCATTTAAAATGTATCCTAGCTCATGAAGCCGTGTCAAGAGCCCGTGTTTTCCTGAATGTCTGCCAAGCACCAGCGTCGATTTCTGTCTACCTATTGATTGCGGGGTCATGATTTCGTATGTCATCCTGTTCTTGATCATACCGTCCTGATGAATTCCGGCCTCATGGGCAAAAGCATTCTCGCCGACGATTGCCTTGTTTGGCTGTACAGGGATCCCTGTAAAGCTGATTAATGTTTTACTTAAGTGATGTATATGTTCGGTAACAATATCGGTTTTCAGGTTGAAAAAGTTCGGCCGTGTTTTTAGGGACATTACCACCTCTTCGAAGGAAGCGTTCCCGGCCCTTTCCCCGAGGCCGTTTACAGCTACCTCTGCCTGCCGTGCTCCCGTGCTCAAAGCAATGAGGGTATTTGCTGTGGCGAGTCCGAGGTCGTTATGGCAGTGAACGCTTATGATTACATCTTTAATACCCGGCACATTCTTAATAAGGTAGCGGATCAGCCCCGCGAATTCATCAGGAATTGTGTATCCGACCGTATCCGGGACGTTGATCGTGGTTGCACCCGCCTCGATTACCGCTGTATAGATATCTTTCAGGAATTCCCATTCACTTCGTGTCGCGTCCTCAGCCGAAAATTCAACATCTTCAACCATGGACCTGGCGAGCCCTACAGCATTGGTTGCCAGTTTCAAAACTTCATCTTTAGATTTTTTCAGTTTATGTTTCATATGGATATCAGAAGTTGCGATAAATGTATGGATTCTCTTTTTAACGGCCGGTTTTACTGCTTCGTAACATGTGGTTATATCTTTCTCCAGAGCTCTGGCAAGTCCTGCAATGGTCGGCCCTTCAACAGTTTCAGCTATTAGTCTAACAGCTTCAAACTGTTTTGGTGAAGAAATTGGAAAACCGGCTTCAATTATGTCAACTCCCATACCCGCAAGAAGCTTTGCAGCCTCGAGTTTTTGCTCAACAGCCATGCTCGCTCCAGGAGACTGTTCTCCGTCCCTTAAGGTTGTGTCAAAGATATGGATCTTATCCATTTCCTGTTCCTCCTATTGTTGAAGACCCCCTGCTGATTGAAACCCTGCCGGTTCTTGCGATCTCATGTATTCCAAAGGGTTTCAAGATTGATATTACAGCTTCAATTTTCGCGTTGGTTCCTGTTACCTCAAGAGTGAGTGTTTCATGAGAAATATCAACGATCTTACCTTTGAAAACTTCCGCTATCTGGAAAATCTCCTGCCTTTTGCCGGGTGGAGACGTGACCTTGATCAGGATGATCTCTCTATTAACAGCGGGTTTACCGGTCATGTCGATCACCTTTATAACATCGATAAATTTATTCAGCTGCTTTTTAATTTGTTCAACAATCTTGTCATCACCTTTAACCACAATTGTCATTCGTGAGTATTCCCGATTTTCTGTTTCTCCGACTGAAAGCTCCAGGATGTTGAATCCACGCCCGCTGAAAAGCCCGGCTATGTGCGCGAGTACCCCGCTCTTATTTTCAACCAGTACTGCTATAGTGTATTCTCTTTCCATATTATCTCCTCTTTAAGCGAGTAGAAATTTAAGCAAGCAAAAAGTTTTGGGCGTCTTCCTTACTGCTGATCATTGTGTTTATCGAGGCACCTGCCGGTACCATCGGTGTAACATTCTCTTCAGGATTCACAATAAAGTCCATGAGTACAGGTTTCTTTGTCTTAACTGCTTCAAGGAGCGCCCCCTCTACATCGCTCTTTTTCTCTATTCGCATTCCGACAGCAGAGTAAGCCTCCGCAAGCTTGACAAAATCAGGGATATAGGGAGGACAATTTTCTCCTGGATTATTACAGACAACCGGACATCTCTGATCACGCTTCAGGCAGGTTGCAGCGTACTGCCTGTCGAAGAAAAATTCCTGCCACTGCCTGACCATTCCCAGGTATCCATTGTTAAGGATAGCAATGTTAATCGGGAGAGCATGCTGGCTTATGGTTGCCATTTCCTGAATGTTCATTTGAATGCTCCCGTCTCCCGCGATGTCAAAAACCGTTGCCTGTGGAAACGCAAACTGCGCCCCAATTGCTGCCGGCAGGCCGTACCCCATGGTCCCAAGGCCGCCGGATGTGATTAACCTGCGGGGTTTGTTGAACTTATAAAATTGAGCCGCCCACATCTGATTCTGTCCAACCTCGGTGGCAATAATTGCATCTCCGCCTGTGACCCTGTAGATCTGCTCAACTACGTACTGCGGCCTTAAAATGTCATCATCGTCTTTGTATGTTAAAGGGTGTTCCTTTTTCCATTTTTTAATGTCTCCGATCCAGTCTTTAATTTCAAGCTTCTTCGCGAACTTGCACATCTCTTTCAGTATATGCTTTGCGTCACCCACTACAGGAATATCAATAACAACATTTTTGCTTATTGATGCAGGGTCAATGTCTATGTGAATAAACTTGGCATGGGGGGCAAACAAGGATAATTTTCCGGTTATTCTGTCATCGAACCTCGATCCTATGGCAACGAGAAGATCGCAATTATCCACCGCATAGTTAGCTGTTTTCGTCCCGTGCATTCCGAGCATACCAAGAAATTCCGGTTCTGCGGCCGGAAATGCTCCCAGTCCCATGAGTGTCAGAGTAACAGGTATACCGGTGATCCTGACAAACTCGGAAAGTTCTTCTGAGGCATTTGACGCTACTATCCCTCCACCGGCATAGATCAGGGGCTTCCTGGAATCATTAATTGCTTCTATTACTCTTTTTATCTGTCTGATATTTCCTTTCATGGTCGGGTTATAACCGGGTATCTTTATCTCTTCCGGATATTCAAAATTTATCTCCGCTGTCAGTATATCTTTTGGAAGGTCAATTAGTACCGGGCCGGGTCTGCCTGTTGTTGCTACATAGAAAGCCTTTTTAAAAACCCGGGTCAGGTCAGCCGGGTCTTTCACAATAAAATTGTGTTTTGTGACAGGACGTGTTATGCCTGTTGTATCAGCTTCCTGAAAAGCATCATTTCCGATGGTCTGTGTCGGGACCTGGCCTGTTAGAGCCACAATCGGGATGGAATCCATGTATGCTGTGGCAAGGCCGGTTACAATATTCGTTGCCCCGGGACCGCTTGTTACAACACAAACCCCCGGTTTTCCTGAGCTTCGAGCGTATCCGTCAGCAGCATGGATGGCTCCCTGTTCATGTTTTGTGATAATGAGATTAATTTTTTTATCTCCATAAAGTGCGTCAAACAGGGGGATAACGACCCCGCCGGGGATGCCGAAAAGTTCAGTGACATTCTCTTTATGAAGCATTTCAACAACTGCCTGAGCTCCTGTAATTTTCATATAAATAACCTCTTGATATATGGTTTTATCATTGGGCACGGCTATAAAGGAAAAACCGCGCCCTTTGCAGCGGAACTGACCAGTTTAGAATATCTGTGCATGTACCCTCTATCAATGTTGGGTTTTCTCGGTCCCTTCGCGCTGATTTCATCCAATCTTTTTTTAATTTCACCATCACTTACATTTAAAGTCAATTGTTTTTTAGGGATATTAATTTCTATTATATCTCCCTCCCTTACAGCCGCGATGGGCCCGTTAGCCGCGGCTTCAGGAGAAACGTGTCCGATCGAGGCTCCTCTTGTGGCCCCTGAGAACCGTCCATCTGTTATCAGTGCCACAGATTTATCCAGGCCCATACCCGCGATAGCGGATGTTGGGGCCAGCATCTCTCTCATTCCTGGTCCGCCTTTTGGTCCTTCATAGCGAATGACTATCACAGCACCTTTTTTAATTTCGTCATTCAATATCGCGTGAACAGTGTCTTCCTCAGATTCAAAAATCCTGGCCGGTCCCTTGTGCTCCATCATCTCAGGTACAACAGCAGCACTCTTCACTATGGAGCCATCCGGAGCGAGGTTACCTGTAAGGATGGTCAGCCCCCCTGTCGGATGCCGCGGGGTATCGATCGGTGTAATAACCTGGTGATCCTTAACAGGATGATTTTTAATAAGTTCCGCGATGGTCATGCCGTTTACTGTTACAGCATCTGTATGGATGAGACCCTTTTTTGAAAGTTCGTTCATAAGTGCCGGTATGCCGCCCGCCCTGTACAGGTCTTCCATGTGGTCCGGCCCTGATGGCGCCAGGCTGCACAGATGGGGAACTTTCGTGCTTATACTGTCAAAATCTTTAAGTGTGATATCGACTTCTTCTCTATAATATGCGATAGCAGGTATATGGAGGGCGGTGTTTGTCGACCCCCCCAGGGCCATATCAACAGTTATCGCGTTTAAAAATGCATCTTGAGTCATTATATCACGGGGACGGAGATTATCCTGGACCCTGGCCATTATTGTGACACCGGCTTCCTTTGCGAGTCTGATACGGTCTGCATAAACTGCCGGTATTGTTCCGGTTCCGGGTAGAGCTATTCCAAGGGCTTCTGCCAGACAGTTCATTGAGTTTGCCGTGTATAGTCCTGAGCAGCTTCCGGCCCCCGGGCAGGCACAAATTTCAAGATAATCGAGTTCTTTTTCCGTTATCTTCCCGGTTTTAATGCTTCCGACAGCCTCGAAAACAGCATCAACGCCCAGTTTTTTCCTGTCGAAGTCGCCGGCGAGCATTGGACCTCCTGACATATACACTGTTGGAATGTTCAGCCTGACAGCGGCAATGAGCATGCCAGGGACTATCTTGTCGCAGTTAGCTATCATGACAAGGCCGTCAAATGCTGTTCCCATTGTTACAGATTCGATTGAATCAGCGATTAGTTCTCTGGTTCCAAGGGAGTATTTCATCCCTTTATGACCCATTGCCAGGCCATCACAGATACCAATTGTATTGAACTCAAGGGGAGTGCCGCCGGCTGTCCTTACGCCGGATTTCACTGCTTCAGCTATTGTATTTAAGTGGATATGTCCCGGGATAATTTCATTAAATGAGTT
>SDBS01004909.1_pt1 | contig 13083 bp, 8 predicted proteins | sample 2277091 | NCBI WGS metagenome assembly SDBS01 (sample SAMN10404972, study PRJNA504765) | marine sediment metagenome | isolation source: marine sediment core GS10_PC15, 163 cmbsf | place: Arctic Ocean: Southern Knipovich Ridge | collected 2010 | reverse complement strand
GTCTGCAGGATGGCTTTCCGGTTCCGCAGGAGCTCTGGGTAGGCTTCGCCGTACTCATCTATGACAGACTTCGCCACCTCAGCCATGAAAGGTTCGTTCAAACCGATCGATGAACCGAAGCGGCTGCCTCGCCGGATAATCATGCGGGAGACATAGTTGCGCCCGATATTGCCTGGAACGACGCCATCTGCGATGAGGAAGCTTGCCGCCCGCGCGTGATCCCCGATCACGCGATAGGCTGTGAAATGTTCCTCGCGTTCCGCATCTGTGTGATGGGCGATGTCCTGTACGGTGTCGAGCAAGGGTGTGAAAAGATCCGTCTTGTAATTCGAATCCACATCCTGAAGCACAGAGACCATACGCTCAAATCCCATGCCAGTGTCGACGTGTTTTGCTGGTAAGGGCTGTAAATCCGTCGGGCTGGAGCGGTTGTATTGAATGAAAACCAGGTTCCATAATTCAAGAAATCTCTGGCAGTCTCCATTGATTTCGCACGTGTGATCCTTCTCGTCACCCTTATCGCAATACTCAGGACCGCGATCATAGAAAATTTCGCTATCCGGACCGCAGGGACCCGTTTCAGCCATCTCCCAGAAATTTTCTTCACGTCCGAAGAAGAGCAGCTGATCGCCCTTGAATCCAGGCTGCTTCAACCAGCTCTCTGCAGCTTCGTCATCGCGAGGGATTTCACCCAGCTCATCCTCAAACACTGTCGCCCATAGACGGTCCTTGGGCAGATTCCAGACCTCCGTGAGGAGCTCCCATGCCCAAAGGATGGCCTCCTCTTTGTAGTAATCCCCAAATGACCAATTTCCGAGCATTTCGAAGAAAGTATGGTGACAGTCGTCCCGACCGACATCATCCAGATCGTTGTGCTTTCCAGCTACACGCATACATTTTTGGGTATCTACCGCCCGGGTGTACGGTCGACTGCCAGTTCCGAGGAAAACGTCCTTGAACTGGACCATGCCTGAATTCGTAAAAAGCAGTGTCTTGTCGCCGCCGGGGACGAGCGACATGGAAGGTACAATCGTGTGTCCTTTGCCCTCGAAAAATTCGAGGTAGGAGCGACGGATCTCCCCACTGGTCATCGATTTAAGTTTTGTTTTCTTCTTCGGCATTGTGCCTCCGCCTGGTTGAGGATTATACGCCAGAGATTGGGGACCATCAACTGATTGCCAATTTTTACTCTTACTGAATGGGGAAGGGCGAAAAATCTTGACCGATCTTCGAACCCTATGATAGACTTCCCCTAAGTTCGGGGGTGTGGTGTAGTGGTTAACATGCTGCCCTGTCAAGGCAGAGATCGCGGGTTCGAATCCCGTCATCCCCGCCACTGGTAATGCCACGAGACGCGTTCTTTCTCACGAGGAAGAGTGCGTCGTTTCTCTTATAATGGCATATTGGTAAGGCTTTAACTCGAGCTTATATGGCAAATTCAACCGACGTTCTTCAAATTGGTCCTGATGAGTTTGTGATAGAGTTATAATACTGGTCCGCAGTAATTGGATATCCTGGATCAACTTTTTATTTCGAGGAGGGAAATATGTCACCACTGAAGGAATACAAACCAGGAACCGCGTTTAACGGTGTGATCGGGCGCACATTCGATCAATCCGAGCCGGCCTGGCCGGCGCCGAAACGTGCGAAAGATGGCGCACCGAACGTATTGTTCATCGTCCTGGATGATACTGGTTTTGGGCAGTTAGGCTGCTACGGCAGCCCGATGGAAACACCCAACTTAGACGCGCTGGCCGCGAATGGTTTGCGCTACAATAATATGCACACTACTGCGCTATGCTCGCCAACTCGTACATGCATTCTCACCGGACGCAATCACCATTCCAACCATATGGCGGGGATCACGGAGGTCTCGACTGGGTATCCGGGATACGATGGGAATGTCCCCCATGAGAACGGTTTTCTTTCGGAAACTCTTCTGCAATACGGCTACAACACTTATGCCGTTGGGAAGTGGCACCTGACCCCAGCCGATCAAATCTCAGCCGCTGGACCCTATGACCGCTGGCCGTTGGGCCGCGGCTTCGAGCGTTATTATGGTTTTCTGGGCGGGGATACGCATCAATATTATCCCGATCTAACGTATGACAATCATCGAGTGGAACCGGCGAAGACGCCCGAGGAGGGCTACCATCTTACAGAAGATTTGGTAGATCAGGCGACCGGCTTCATCGCTGATTCGAAACAGGTTGCACCAAACAAACCCTTCTTCATGTACTTTTGCACGGGTGCGATGCACGCACCTCACCATGTCCCGAGGGAATGGGCGGATAAGTACAAAGGGAAGTTCGACGATGGCTGGGAAGCATACCGAGAAATGGTATTTGAAGAACAGAAAAAACTTGGTATAGCGCCCCAGGATGCTGAACTCTCCCGTCACGATCCGGATGTAAAACCCTGGGAAGACTGCACAGCTGAGGAGAAGAAGCTCTATGCCCGCATGATGGAGGTGTACGCTGGATTCTTGTCTCATACCGACCATCATATCGGGCGTCTTCTCGATTTCTTGAAAGAAATCGGTGAGTTTGAGAATACGCTCATCATGGTGATCTCGGACAATGGCGCGAGTTCGGAGGGAGGGCCAGATGGATCCGTTAACGAAAACCTCTTCTTCAACTTTGTACCAGAATTGCTGGATGAGAATCTAGCGGCTTTGGATGATCTGGGGGGTCCAAAATATTTCAACCATTATCCTTGGGGCTGGACCTGGGCTGGGAATACGCCTTTCCGACGCTGGAAACGAGAAACGTATCGCGGCGGCATCAGCGATCCGTTTATCGTCCACTTCCCCAATGGGATCAAGTCAAAAGGTGATGTGCGGACACAGTACACCCATGCTATCGACATGGTTCCTACTGTCCTAGAGATGCTCGAGCTTGATCCTCCTGAGGCAATTCAAGGGGTAACCCAATCACCAATCGAGGGAGTGAGCTTCGCCGATTCACTCGAGGATGGGAAAGCGCCCACTAAACATACCGTGCAATACTTTGAGATGTTAGGACATCGTTCGATCTACCGCGATGGCTGGCGAGCCGTTTGCCCATGGCCGGGAACTTCCTTTATTGAATCTGGACGGACATTTGGTACCCCTATCTCTGCGGAGATGCTGACCGAGCTTGATGCAACCGGCTGGGAGCTCTATCATGTAGAGAAGGACTTTGCCGAGAATCATGACGTTGCCGATGAGAATAGAGCCAAGCTGATCGAGATGATTGGTCAGTGGTACGTGGAGGCGGGAAAGTACAATGTGCTTCCTGTTGACGGGCGGGGGCAGCAGCGATTCGCGGAAGAGCGACCGCAGATTGCTGTCGCACGGACAAGCTACACCTACTATCCAGGTACACAGGAAGTGCCGGTGAACGCTGCAGCTAATATCATCAATCGACCCCACAGCATCACTGCAGATGTCGATTTCAAAAAGGGTGACGAAGGTGTTTTGATCTCACAGGGTGGAATCGATGGTGGGTACACCTTTTACGTGAAGGATGGCAAGCTGCAATATATCTACAATTATGTAGCTCGCACCATGTATCACGTGGAATCGACCGAAACTGTCCCCGAAGGCCGATTGAAACTTCGCTTCGAGTTTGAGGTGACCGGGAAACCCGACGTGCTCAAAGGTATTGGCGCAGCAGGTCTAGGGCAACTCTATATCAACGATAAGCTGGTTGGACAGGCTGAGATCGGGATTACCAATCCCATCATGCTTGGATTGGCGAGCGGCGTGGCAATCGGTGCCGACCCTGGCTCGCCGGTTACGATGGATGCCTATGAAGCGCCATTCGAGTACTCCGGGAAACTGTACACGGTGACGATGGATGTGAGTGGGGAGTTAATCAAGGATACCGAAGCTGAGATGCGCTCCATCATGGCGCGGCAGTAAGAGATTTAGTACAGGAAAAACATAGCTGGCAGCTTGAAGGCTGCCAGCTTTTAACATAATCAAGTGGAACAGCCGAGTTGAACGAAGGAAGTCTTATTAAGCCAACGGATATTCAGGTATGATTGTATTTGGTCATTGGCGTGTAAAAGTTCTGTTTATAGAGGGATGACTGGTCCTCGTCACGGATCATCAACTGCCAATCGACAACTAAGAACGATCTTAGGCTTTGTTAATGAATAATATTAAAGCATTGTGTAATTCTCTTCGGAGGGAAGAATGAGCGAGCAAAGTTTTGACGATAACTTGGGTGGGGATATACAGGGGGATGATCCTGTGGAGCGAGATGAGAGCGGGTTCGAAATGGAGGAATCCAGTGAGAAGGTTCCTGCTGGTGAGGGGGATGGATCGGATAAGGATCAAAAGCGAAACATCTGGATGATCGTTGGATTAGGCGCACTTGCAATCGCCCTCATCATCGCAATCCTGGCTGCGCTGGGTGTATTTGCCAAGGATGATGCGCCAATCGTTGGTGAATCCTGGATTACGATCGCAGTGCCAGAACAGGGTGCCGTCGTGGGCGTGCCTGAGCCCGTGCGTGTGAGCGGCCGGGGTGCGGGTCTTTTCGAGAACAACGTTGTCGTCCAGGCGATGGACTCTGAAGAACTAGTATTGGCGATCGAACCAACAACCCTGGATACCTCAGAACCTGGAGGTGAGGGAGCTTGGAGTGTTAATTTGGTCGTGCCCGTGGAGCCTGGGACAGAAGGTTTGATCTTTGTATTTTCAACATCCCCTGTAGATGGGACGATCACTGCTTCGGCAAGTGTCGAAGTTACATTTGGTGAAAAAGTAGTCAGCGGGTCGAACATCGAAATAACCGAACCCAAAGATAGTGAAATACTCGATCTTTCAAAACCCATCACGGTCAAGGGCGTCGGGGAGGGGTTATTCGAAGGTACTGTTGTGGTTGAAGCCGTGGATGAAAGTTCCAATCTCCTTGCGCAAGTACCCACAATTATTGACTCACCGGAAGCCGGGACAGGGGGGAAGGGTCCATGGGAAGTAGAACTGATCGTTGAAACAACTCCGGGAACCATGGGCACCATACGGGCATTTTCAACCTCACCGAAGGACGGCAGCGTGATGGCCGAGGCGGAGGTCGCTGTCCAGTATGGTGAAGAGGTAGAAGCGACACCGGAGCCGACGGCTCTTCCACCGGATACAAGCTTGAAACTCGAAGATGCTATGTGGGGTTTGGCGAGCTACTCTGGCGGCGTTGTACTTCAGGATAGTTTCATCACGGCTGAGTTTGATGCCGGAGAGGTAACTGGATCTGCGGGATGCAACAATTATTTCGGACCGTATGAAACTTCAGGCAGTGAAATCACCATTGGGGATCTCGGCTCGACCCGTATGGCCTGTCAGGATCCCCCGGGTGTAATGGAGCAGGAAACTGCATATCTCACTTCAATGCCGAATGCCTCGACCTACTCGATCGGGGAAAGTGGATTGCAGATGTTCGATAGCTCTGGAGCTGAGATATTGCAGTACCTGGCTTATGTGATGGGGACGGTGGTCTACGATCAAAAAATCGCACTGCCACCCGATGCGGTGCTCAACATCCAACTTCAGGATGTATCTCTGGCTGATGCACCCGCAATGGTGCTCAGTGAACAGGTGATTTCAGACTTTGGACAGGTGCCCATCCCCTTCAAGCTGGCATATAACGCTGCCGAGATCGATACGCGCAACACCTATGCGGTGCAGGCTCGTATCGAGGATGGGAGCGGGGACCTGCTGTTCATCAATACTTCGGCCTACAATGTGATCACCCATGACAATCCATCCGTTATGGAGATCCAGGTTGATCAGGTTAATTAGGTTAATAAATGCTGACCGCCACCTTGTGTGAAATGCAGGTGAGGTCAGCATAAGTTCTTCTCAATGTGGCTGTGAAGTAAGCTTAACTCGACTCGAAAATCAAAAAGAATTGCATGGTGGGTCGCGTCTTTGAACTTTTTATGGGTTGTGATTTAAAAGGTTAGACATTATCCTGCTTAACTACTAAGACTTCACCTGAAAGAAGGCACCTATGGACAGTATTAATGATGCCGTCGTGTGGATTGAAGCCGCGGCATTAATACTCGAACTTCTGGCAGTGGTCATCATTATGTTGGGTATTTCCGTGGCCACGATCCGATACTTCTATTACCGGGTCAAGAGCCCAAACACGCATTATTATCGTGAGTATCGCGCGTCCATCGGAAATTCACTTCTCCTGGGTTTGGAAATCCTGATTGCGGCGGATATTATCAACACAGTTGCATTGGAGCCTACATGGGAGAGCGTCGGAATTCTAGGATTGTTGGTATTAATACGGACCTTCTTGAGCTGGTCGCTGTTTGTAGACATCGAGGAACGCTGGCCATGGCAGAAAAGAGATCCTCTTGATGGCCCACACCTGGGTGAGGGACGAATCGTACAGGACCATGAAACGTAACGAAATCTACATCGGACATTTCAAAATATAGGTGACATCATGTGCGCATGTTTTTTTGCCATTTTTGCTGCTACAGCCCCCAGATTGGCATTGATCTTTGTCTGGATCTTTACACCCCTGGTCAATCGTGCGTTTGACACTATCCTGCTGCCGATTCTCGGCATCCTATTTTTACCGTACACGACCTTGTTCTATGTGATCGTCGTCCCCGGCGGGATCCTGGGGTTCGAGTGGTTCCTGCTTATTTTTGGGTTTGTTATTGACATCGCTTCCTATACGGGGGGCGCTTTTTCCGGAAAACGGCGCTTCGCATAGCCATTTGCGTGGCGTCGGGAATTCGATCGTTGGATATTCAAGGTATCCTGGATACTACCGGTATCCAGGATACTGATATTTGGGCAATGTACTTGCCTGGTTGACTATTCGTTGAGTACCCAATATTAAACTGAGAGGCGAAATAATATGAACGATCCACGGCTTGTTAAGATGGCACAAATCATGGTGAGGTACTCCACGGATGTGAAGAAGGGCGATCGAGTCATTATTCGTGGTTTTCCGCTTGAAGCAAACGCCGCGCCGTTGATTCAGGAAATTGTCAGGGAGGTGCTGCGTGCAGGTGGGCATCCGCACATCGACATCGATGTGCCCGGCGTGACCGAAATAATATTGGAAGAACCGAGCGATGAGCAGATTCAGTACGTGGATCCATTCACGAAGCTGATCATTGAGACTTTCGACGTCGACATCAGGCTCAGCAGTGCGACAAACACGAAGTATATTATGAATGTGAATATGGAGCGCTTGGGTATAAAACAGAAAGCATATGCTGAGCTGAGCGATACATGGATGCAGCGAAGCGCTTCGGGTGAACTGCGCTGGGTGGTTGCCCGATACCCCACCAACGCGTATGCACAAGATGCCGATATGTCGCTTGCGGAGTACGAACAATTCCTCTTTTCAACGACGTATGCAGATAAGGATGATCCAATCTCGGCTTATGAGGAAATGCGTGAAGCCCAAGAAAAGCTTGTCCAATGGATGGAGGGCAAGGATAGGATGCATTTAAAAGGGCCAAATGTGGATCTCGAACTGTCCGTGAAAGGCAGAAAGTTCATCAACTTCTGTGGACATCGGAACATTCCCGATGGGGAGATTTTCACGGGACCTGTTGAGGACTCCCTCAATGGGTGGGTACGGTTTACCTATCCAACAGCACATCGCGGCATCGAAGTCGACGGCGTGGAGTTTCACTTTGAAGACGGAGAAATCACAAAGTTCCAGGCGAGCAAAGGCGAAGAAGTGTTGGCGGCGATGTTCAAGGGGGATCCTGCCACAAAGTATGTGGGTGAGCTGGGCATCGGCACGAACCGTGAGATTACACAGTTGACGAAGGACATGCTTTTCGATGAGAAGACATGGGGCACGATACACCTCGCCATTGGCGCAGGTTACCCCGAGACCGGATCGAAGAATAAAAGCCCAATTCACTGGGATATGCTTTGTGATATGAGGGATGGGGGTCAGATCATCGTGGATGGGGAGCTATTCTATGAGGGGGGAGAGTTCAAAATTTAGTCCAGGGGATGTTGCTGCAAGGAAAAAGGGATAAGGCACGCAAAGGATAGGGCACTAAGGCACCAAGATACACAGGCACAGAGGGATAGGGCAACACGACACGAAGTTGGGGATTGCCACGCTCCGGCGCTTGTCCCGAATATGGTGAGGGATCTTGCCTCCACTCGCAATGACATTTACCTAGACAGTTGCCGCGCTAAATGGATCCATCTGTGTTTCCAGCTCGCGCCGGAATTGCTGGGTATACAAACGATAATAGCGCCCTCTGCTCTTGAGCAGCTCTGTATGAGAGCCCATTTCAACAATCTCACCCGAATCGATCACAAGGATACGATCTGCACGTTTTATCGTCGAGAGTCGATGGGCGATGATGAAACTGGTACGATCTTCGCTTAGCGCCTCCATCCCCTTCTGAATCTGGGATTCAGTGAGCGTATCCACGGAGCTGGTCGCTTCATCCATGATGAAGATTTCCGGATCGGCGAGGACGGCTCTGGCTAGGCTCACAAGTTGTTTTTGACCCACGGAAAGCAGCACCCCTCCTTCGCCGACCTCCGTTTCATATCCCGTGTCAAACTTCGCTATGAAATTATGGGCGCCGGCGATATGCGCTGCAGCTTCGATTTCCTCGTCGGTGGCATCCAGCCGGCCATACCTGAGATTCTCACGGATTGTTCCCGAGAAGAGATGGGGCGTCTGAAGAACCATTCCAATTCGGGATTGGATCGCGTTGAGACTCAGCGAAGTGTAGTCGCGCCCACCGATTGTGATCTCGCCCTCCTTCGGCTCGTAGAAGCGACAGACGAGATTGACGATGGTGGATTTCCCTCCCCCTGTTGGACCGACGAGGGCAATCGTTTCTCCCCTCTTTACGCGCAGGTTGAAATTTCTCAGAACAGGTTTATCGGGTTCGTAATAGAACTCGACGCCACGGAAATCGATGTCGCCTTTGATGGAACCTGGATCGGTGGCATCGGGTCTGTCCTGTATTTCGGGCACGGAGTCGACCAGCGAGAAGACGCGCTCGGCGGAGGCGATGGCGTTTTGCATTTCGGCATACACTCTTGCCAGGTCCTGGATCGGCCAGAGCATGAAGGTGATGTAGGCGATGAATGCCTGGATGCCTCCAATGGTCATCGCGCCGATTTGAATCTGGAGCCCGCCATACCAGACGATCGCACCTACAGCAAAGGAACTGATGATCTGCACAGAAGGTAAAAACAACGCCGAAAGCCATGCAGCACGATAGCCGGCATTGTACATTTCATCGGTTAACTCACCGAATTCCCTCAGGCTATCTTCTTCGCGGTGAAGTGACTTAATCACACGCACACCCGCGATTTGCTCATTGTATGCACCGGTGATTTTTGAATTAATTTTTCTCACCAGGCGGTACTGGATGAGAATTCGCTTTTTAAACTGGACAGCGACGACGATGAGTACGGGAATGATTGCCACTACGATAAGAGCCAGTCGCCAGTTGATGACGAGCATGAAGTAGATGCCGGCACCGATATTCATAAATGCCCAGGTGATGTCCAATAGTCCCCACGTCACCAGTTGTGCGATCCGTTCAGAATCTGACGTCACACGGGACATAATCCAGCCGACCGGAGTTCGATCGTAATAAGAAAGCGATAGATCCTGGAGGTGATCAAAAGTACCCTTGCGGAGATCGTACTGGACCCGTTCCCCCAGGATGCCTGCAAGGTAGATAAAGCCAAAGATGCTGATAACCTGCGCAATGATGAGGACGCCATACGTGATAACGATTTCACGAAGTACTTCAAGATCCTCACCGATGATGCCCTCATCGATGATGCGGGCTCCCAGGAACGTGAAATAGGCATCGAGGGCGGAAACGATGCCGATGGTTACGAGAAATCCAATGAGCCACGGCCAGTGCTTGGTGACCAATCCAAAAATTCGCAGGATTGTCTGGCCATTAAACTCGGTCGAAAATTCCTCTTCGTCAAACGTGACGTCAGGCATCTTCGAGCTCTTTTTCTAAGGCGCCATCAATTTTCGTTTGCATGTCGTGGATTTGTTTATAAATCCCTTCTTGTTCGATGAGCTCTTCATGGCTGCCGCGCTGAACAATACGTCCACCTTCTAGAACTACGATCTGATCCGCATTCATGACGCTCTGAATACGGTGAGCGATGATAAAAGTCGTCCTGCCGTGCATCAATCGCTGAAGCGCGCCTCGAATCTCGATCTCTGTGAGGGTGTCCACGGAGGAGGTCGAATCATCCATAATGAGGATCTGGGGATCCTTCAGCAAGGTACGGGCAATCGCGATGCGTTGTTTCTGTCCTCCTGAAAGTGTGACGCCTCTTTCGCCGACGAGGGTGTCGTACCCGTCCGGAAACTCAACGATGCTCTCGTGGATCGCAGCGGAGCGAGCTGCTTCTTCGATTTCCTCCTGGGATACCTCCCGATGGACGCCAAGGGTGATATTCTCCCGAATACTCCGCGAAAACAGGAAGGGTTCTTGTTCGACTAGGCCGATATGCCTTCGCAAATAACTGCGTGAATAGGTATGGAGTTCAGTTCCATCAAGGGTGACAGAGCCGTACGTATATTCATAAAAACGGGGGAGCAGATTGACCAGCGATGTTTTCCCCGACCCGGTTGGCCCTAAGAGGGCGACTGAATCACCAGGTGCGCATGTAAAGGAAATATCCTCTAATACCTTGCTCTCTTCTCCATAAGAAAAACCTACATGATCGAATATGATCTCTCCCCGAATATCGGCAGTTTCCGGATCCCAACCATCGTCTATGGGCTCCCTCTCCTGCCGCAGGACCTCGGTGATTCGGCTGTAGGAGACCATGCCCATGGACATCTGCACAATCAATCGGCCGAGGTTGCGCATCGGCCATATTATCCAGATGAGCATGCCCGTGTAAGCTACATATTGCCCCAGTGTGATGGTCTCATTGATGGTCATGAGGGCGCCGATAGTTAGCCCGGCGAGCATCTGAAAACTCGCAATAATGTCTGACGAGGGCCAGTAGAGCGAGTGCATGGTGAGCAGTTTCCGGCCTCGTAAAAATTTCTCCCAATTCTCTTTTTCAAACTTATCGATCTCAAATGATTGTCGAGCAAAAGCTTTGACGACGCGCACCGCTGATAGATTTTCCTGCAGTGTTGTCGAAAGAACAGCTTCCTGCTCCTGGTATGCTTCATAAGCGGCGGATATCTTTCTGAAGAAAAAGATGGACAGAATTACAATGAAAGGAACTGCGACGACGGAGAGGAGTGCGAGTTGAATGTTAATGAGGGCGATCGCGGTGAAATTTGTAATGAAGAGGACGAGTATGCGGCCAACGCCGAGTATCTGGTCTGCGAAAAAACGACGGATAGCATCTACATCCGATGTGCTCCGCTGGATGAGATCACCGGTCGGGGTCTTGTCGTGATAGCTAAAGGACAAGCGCTGGATGTGATCGAATAAGTAATTCCGGAGTTCTCGCGTAATACCTTCTGCGCTGCGTGCGGCGAGGGAACCGCTGGTGAAAGTGAAGAGACCCTGTATTACTGCGAGTAAGACGAAGACTCCTGCGACGAGAATGAGTTCCCACGACGTAGGAGCGCTAGGAAGGATGTCATCGATAAAAATGCCAAGAAAAATCAGGGTGCCGGTCCGTATGAGGGCGGTCATAGCAAGGCTCACCGTCGCCACAAGGTAGATGAAGCGATAACCCTCCAGGAGCCGCATAAGTCCAACGAAGCGGTTGGTAGAGACGTTCTTGCTTAGATCGCGAGATTGATGTTTGCCGTTGTTCCGCACAGTAGAAAAAATCCTCATGAGTGGGCGGTAAGATATCCGTCACTTAGAACTTCAAATATTAAACTTATGCATTGCCAGGGAGCGTAAGCCAAACGTCATCAAGGTATATGCATATCAGGCGCCCACAGCTAAACGAAATTATACCCTCGGAATCTGAACCAACCCGTGGTACGTGATCCTCAGTATTACGTGCAAAAAAATAAATTACGTGTGATAAATTACGTGCGGGCCTCCATTGGAGAGGATGTTGACGGCGGAGAGCTGTTCTCAAGGGCCTAGTCATTCATATAGTTTATGTTCCAGCTTGACATGGGAAAAACGGCTATGGTATTCTCATTCGACTTTTCTAGTCTTGTGAGGAGGGGGAGATGTTGCCGTACTGGATCGGATTCAATCACGTCAAGGGCATAGGCCCGGTCCGCTTGAAATCTCTGATAAAGGAATTCGGTGATGTCGAGCGAGCATGGAACGCCTCGAAGGTGGAGCTCGAGGGGTGCGGGATTGGACCAAGCGCTGTCGATGCACTGATCGAAACCCGTAAAAACATTGACCTCGATCGTGAAGTAGCGAAACTTAACAACCTGGGTGTGGGTGTGCTCACGTTTGACGATGAGGATTACCCGTCAAGGCTGCGTGAAATCGACGCTGCCCCAGGGTGCTGTTCATCCGAGGCGAGATCAGGCGTCAGGATAATTTAGCCGTCGCGGTCGTTGGGTCTCGTAAACCAACAAGCTACGGTCGTTCTGTGGCTAAAGAAGTATCATCCTATCTATCCCGGAATGGAATCACCATCATTTCAGGGATGGCTCGTGGAATTGATGGGATCGCACATCGGGCTGCACTGGATGCAGGTGGCAGGACGATTGCTGTCCTCGGCTCAGGCATCGATCAAATCTATCCACCTGAACATCGTCGCCTTGCTGGGGAAATCGAATCTTCGGGTGCAATAATGACGAATTATCCATTAGATACAAAACCGGAGGGTGGGAATTTCCCGCCACGCAATCGCATCATTAGTGGTCTTTCCCTTGCAGTGGTCGTGGTGGAGGCGGGTGCCCGCAGTGGAGCTTTGATTACGGCAGATTTTGCAGCCGAACAAGGACGTGATGTCTTTGCTGTCCCTGGGGAGATCTACAGAAGTGCGAGCAAACGGACCAACAGCTTAATCGAGGCGGGTGCTCATCCACTACTTCAGGTCGAAGACGTTATCGAGATGCTGCAGCTTGAACTTGTAGCAAGACAGGAGATCGCATCGACATCCTTACCGCATCAGCCTACGGAGCATCTTCTGATTGGGGTGCTGGGTGA
>SDBS01004908.1_pt1 | contig 13084 bp, 7 predicted proteins | sample 2277091 | NCBI WGS metagenome assembly SDBS01 (sample SAMN10404972, study PRJNA504765) | marine sediment metagenome | isolation source: marine sediment core GS10_PC15, 163 cmbsf | place: Arctic Ocean: Southern Knipovich Ridge | collected 2010 | reverse complement strand
GCTCAATATCACCACTAGCCCTATGCAGCACCAGCATACGCGAGGCGGAGCGATCCGCCAGGGGCTGCTGGGCAACGAGTTCGCCGGGCAAATCGTAATCAAACTGGCTGGCGCGCACTGCAAACTCCCCGAATATCACTCTTCGGACGATCTCTGTATCGCATTCGGCTCCAGTGTACTGACCAGCCACCTGTGCTGTCAACAGCCAGCGGCCGATCCAAATCAGTTGCAAGGGGGGAGTGTTTGTGATATACTCACCGGTGCTTTGGGGGTCGCGGACACGCGGTCGGCGACCCTTCCTGTTTTGCCATATCTGGGCAAAACCATCAGGCCATAGGAGGAAGTTGAGCAAATGGGAGAAGGCATGACCCTTTACGAGACGATGTAGATCCTGCCCGTGGACATAGAGGACGAGGAGCTCGAGGAGATTACGGGCACCCTCAAGGACCTTGTCGAAGACACCGGTGCCGAGGTGGTCGCCGATGAACTGTTTGGCCGCCGTCGCCTGGCCTACGAGATTGACCATCAGACCGAAGGCATCTACCGGGTGATGTACTTCAACGGCACTGGCCCAGCCGTGGACGCTCTCAAGAATGAGTTTCAGCTCAATGAGCGAATAATACGCGGGTTAATCGTCGTGGCTAATCCGCGGGCCGTCTTCCGCCCTCAGCCGGAACCAGAGCCATCAGTGACCGAGCCGGAAAAACCGGCCGAGCCCGAACCCGAGCTCAGCCAAGCGCCTGCCGAGGAGGCCGAACCACAGCAGGAACAGCCCCAACCCGAAGAGCCGGCTGAATTGGCCGAGCCGGAGCCCGAGGCGGAGGCTGCTGAGCCAGAACCGGAAGCAGACGCTGCCGAGCCGGAGGCGGAAGCAGACGCTACCGAGCCGGAGCCGGAAACAGACGCTGCCGAGCCGGAGCCCGAGGCGGAGGCTGCTGAGCCAGAACCGGAAGCAGACGCTACCGAGCCGGAGCCGGAAACCGACGAGTAGGAGGGGGACGTAGCATGGTCAACAACGTGGTGCTCGTAGGACGGCTGGGAAACGACCCAGAGATGCGGTATACGCCCAGCGGGACGGCCATCACCAAGTTTCGCTTGGCGGTAGATCGGCCGCCCCGGCGCGACGCTCCGGAGGGCGAAGACCGGACCGACTGGCTCGACATCGTAACGTGGGCAGCGCAGGCCGAGAACTGCGCCCAGTACCTGGACAAGGGCTCGTTGGTGGCCGTCGAGGGCCGGGTACAGTCGCGCACCTGGCAGACCCAGGACGGTCAGAAGCGCTACTCAGTCGAGATTAATGCGCGTAATGTTCAGTTCCTGGAGAGCCGTCAGGAGGCCGAGCGGCGCCGCGCCGGCCGGCAGGCCGCACCGGCTGCCGAACCCGACGAAGCCGAGAAGGCGGCTGAGGCCGATAACGAGTTCGGCGCCGTTCCTGAGGGCGAAGACATCTTCGGCGACCAGTGAGATTCGCATAGCGCACCGCCTTGAACGCAGCCCGAGCAGCGTTGACTTGTCGGGCAAGGATAGACTTGCGCAGGCCGAACATTAGCGAACCGTTTTATGTCTAACAATCTGGCATCGTCCCGGCTCCCGCCAGCCCGAGTTTGCTCCTCGGGCTAGCAGTATTTCAGCACATCATCGGCTGCCCATTATGTCCGCAACCATTCTCGCGCAACTTCGCGACAAGATAGCCGAAGCGGAAAGCTATGCTGCGCTGCAGGAGCGGCTTGCCGCCGGCGGCCCAGCAGTGTCGGTGGAGGGCGTTAGCGAAGCCGGCAAAGCCGCAGTGCTTGCCGCTCTGCTCAGCCGCGGCCGGTCCACAGCCCTGGTCGTTACCTACAATGACGACCGCGCTCAGCGTCTGGCCGCGGATTTGGGCCAACTGCTGGGCGACGTTGATGGCCTGGAGGTGCTGTTGTATCCCTCGATAGCCTCTGCGCTCTACGACGGCGTTCAGCCCGAGCCGGCTGAGGTTGCCCAGCGCCTGACAGTGCTGGAGCGGCTGTGCTCGGGCCAGCCCACGGTGGCCGTGGCCTGCGTCAAGGCAGTTCTGCATATGACAATGCCCCGGGCGGCGCTGCAGCAGGCCCGCCGCGAACTGGTCGTCGGTGACCCGGTGGACCGCGACGAGCTAGCCGTGGCGCTTCTGGACCTGGGGTACGAGCGGGTGGACCTGGTGGACGAGGTCGGGCAGTTCTCGGTGCGCGGTGGCATCGTGGACATCTCGCCGCCGACCAGCGAGTGGCCCGTCCGTATCGAGCTGCTGGGCAATCAAATCGAACGCCTGCAGCTCTTTGCTCCGCTCACTCAGAGGTCCACCGAGTCGCTAGCGCGCATCGGCATCGGGCCGGCCGGTGAAATACTGCTGAGCCAGCAGTCGGTGCGGGCCGCACTGCCCGCCATTCGCAGCGCTTTCCGGCGCGAGCTGGACCAACTCCGGACGCACGACAAGCTCCGCGAGGCCAAACGGCTCGAGGAACGGATCGCGGAGGACCTCCACCTGCTCGAGCAGCTCCGGCCGGCCCCGGAGCTGGTGCATTACCTGCCTTGCATCTACAGCCGCCCGGAATCGATCTGCGACTACCTGCCTCAAGACGCCTACCTGATCGTGGACGAGCCGATCCGCCTGAAGACACACGCCGAGGACTTCCAGGACCAAGTGCATAAGGCGTATCAGACCGGCATCAAGCTGGGCAGCCACCTGCGCCTGCCGGAGAGCGCGTGCATGCCCTTTGCCAAGCTGGTTGGGGCGCATCTCCAGCACAATTCGCGCGAGCACCCGATAATCTATCTGAATATGCTGCGCCGCGAAGTGCCCTGGCAGCCGGACGCGCCGGTGGTACGCTTCGATACCCCGCCGGTGGATAGCTTCGGCGGCAAGTTCGAGCTGCTGGTCGAGGGTCTGGCCGACTGGCAGCACCAGGGCAAGTACCTGGTCATCTGCACTAATGATCCCCTGAGGATTTCCGAAGTTCTGCGCTCACGGAATCTCGACAATGTTTACCTGGAAGCGGATATTGCTGATTTGCAGCCCGGCAATATCAGTGTGGTGGATATTGACCTTTCGGGAGGCCTGACTGTGCCCGAGGTGGACCTCATCGTCCTCACCGGACACGAGATATACGGTTGGCGCAAGCTGCACCGCCCGGCGGAGCCCAGCTTCAAGCCGGGCTTCTCCCTCACCTCGCTGCGCGAGCTGCACGAAGACGACTATGTAGTGCATATCAACCACGGCGTCGGGGTCTATCGCGGTCTGTCCAAGCAAACCGTTGGCGGCATCGAACGGGAATACCTGGTAGTGGAATACGCCGAGGCCGATAAGCTCTACGTGCCCGTCACGCAGCTCGACCGCGTGCAGAAGTATCTCGGCTCGCACGCTTCGCCTCCGGTGACACGGCTCAATAGCGGACGCTGGAATCGCGCCAAGAAAAAGGCCCGAGCCTCAACGAGACTGCTCGCCCACGAACTGTTGAAGCTGTACGCCGCACGCGAGCAGGCCCAGGGCTACGGTTTCGAGCCCGACGGCCCCTGGATAGCCCAACTGGAGAACTCCTTCCGCTACGAGGAGACCGCCGACCAACTCCAGGCCATTGCCGAGGTCAAGGCGGATATGGAAGGCGAGCGGCCAATGGACCGGCTGATCTGCGGCGACGTCGGCTTCGGCAAGACCGAGGTGGCGATCCGGGCGGTCTTCAAGTCGGTGCTCGAGAGCAAGCAGGCGGCGGTGCTGGTGCCCACGACTGTCCTGGCCCAGCAGCATTACAACACCTTCCGCCAGCGCCTGTCCGGCTACCCGGTGGAGATAGCTATGCTCAGCCGCTTCCGCACGCGCGAGCAGCAGCAGAAGATACTCCAGGGACTCAAGGAAGGTACGGTAGATATTGTTATAGGTACTCACCGCCTGCTGATGGCCGATGTCAACTTCAAGGACCTGGGTCTGATGGTTATTGACGAGGAGCAGCGCTTCGGGGTCAAGCAGAAGGAGCAGATCAAGAAGCTGCGTGAGAGCGTGGATGTCATCACGCTGACGGCGACGCCGATCCCCCGGACGCTGAACATGGCGCTGTCTGGGGTGCGGTCGATCTCGCTGATCAACGATCCTCCCCAGGGGCGCCTGCCCATTCGTACCTTCGTCCGCGAACGCGACGAGCCGCTCATCCGCGAGGCAATTCTGCGTGAGCTGGGCCGCGGCGGGCAAGTATATTTCGTCCACAATCGGGTAAAATCAATAAACCATGTGGCCGCTGGTATTCAGCGTCTGGTGCCGGAGGCGACAGTCGCTGTGGCACACGGCCAACTACCCGAAGCTGACCTGGAACAGGTGATGCTGGCGTTCTACGCCGAGGAGTTTGACGTCTTGGTCTGCACGACTATCATCGAGAGCGGCCTGGATGTCCCTAATGCCAATACTATCGTTGTTGATGACGCCGACAAGCTGGGCCTGGCTCAGCTTTACCAGTTGCGCGGTCGGGTGGGCAGGTCTGATCGCCAGGCCTACGCGTACCTGGTCTATCGCTATCCCGACAGAATGACCGCAGAAGCCGAGCAGCGGCTTAAGGCCCTGGAGGAGTTCAGCGAACTGGGCAGCGGCTTTAAGCTGGCGCTGCGCGACCTGGAGATCCGGGGCGCGGGCGACGTCCTGGGGTCCGAGCAGAGCGGACACCTATCAGCAGTCGGGCTGGACCTGTACTGTCGGATGCTAGCTGAATCGGTTAAGACGCTCAAGGGGGAGCAACCCTTACCGTACGAGAGCGCCCCGTCAGTCGATCTGCCTGTCGAGGCGGTGATTCCCAGTGACTATGTACCGGCGGAGAATCAGCGCATATCGTTGTATCGGCAACTCGCCGCGGCAAGCATCGACGAAGGAATAAGTGACTTGGTGGCGGAAATGACTGACCGCTACGGCAGCCCGCCGCCGGCAGTCAACAACCTGGTAGAGATCGCCCGGCTGAAGCTGCGCTGTATGACCGCCGGGGTGGCAGACATTGGCACGGAAAATGGTCGGGTTGTCATCCGGCTGCGAGCCGAGGCCCGCCTCAAGGACAGGGAACTGCGCCCGCTGCAAGACCTGTACAAGCCGACCAAGCTTCAGGCGCGGCGCGGCGCACGCTCCAAGTTGCCGCGAGTCAGCTTCGACCCGCAGCAGATCTGCTTCGGATACAAGCAGAAGGGTGGCCAGTTCGCTCTGGCCGCTACTGAGGAGCTTGTGGGGCGCTTGCTCGATCGAGCCGAGCAATGCTCGCCTCAGCAAGAGACGGTGGCAACTGGCTCGTGAATTCTCAGACGGATCAGTGATCAGCAAATGGCTGAAGACAACGCTCAGACCAATCCTGATACACAGTCTCAGGCCAACGTGCACACAAACGCCGGTCAGGCCGAGACACATCCACAGAGGCCCGCCGACGAAAGCGGGGGCGGAGTTGTTGCCCTCAGTTTCTGCCGGACTGGGCAGCTCTACTGGTTCAAGTCCGCCAACCTTGCGGTCGAGCCGGGGGAGTTTGTGGTGGCCGACACCGAGAAGGGACCCGATATCGGCCAAGTGATCTACGTCAAGGACCAGGTCGAGCCCGGGCACCCACCGCCCACCAAGTCACTACTGCGCAAAGCCCATCGCGGCGACGTCCGTCGTGATCGTCAACTTCGCGCGAAGGCACAAGAGGCGCTGGCGACCTGCGAGAAGAAGATCGTTGAGCACGGGCTCCAGATGAAGCTGGTCAGGGCCGAATATACCCTCAATGGGCGGCATCTGACCTTCTTTTTCACCGCTGACGGCCGCGTGGACTTCCGGGACTTGGTGCGGGACCTCGCCGAGACCTTTCGCTGCCATATTGAACTGCGCCAGATCGGGGTGCGCGACGAGGCGAAGATGCTTGATGGCCTGGGCCCCTGCGGCCAGCCGTTGTGTTGTGCGCGGTTCTTGCGCGAGTTTAAGCCCGTGGGCATCCGCTTGGCCAAGGACCAGGACCTGCCCCTGAATCCCGAGAAGATCAGTGGGGTATGCGACCGGCTGATGTGCTGTCTGCGCTATGAGCACGAAGGGTACACGACCGCTCGTGCCCAACTGCCCCAGCTTGGGGACGAAGTGCAAACGCCGGATGGGCCAGGACAAGTCGTTGGTCGCCACGTCCTGAAGCGGGAGTTGACGGTACGCCTGGACCAGGAGCGCGTGGTTACTTTCCCGGCCGCCGACGTCCGGCCAGCACGAAGGGAAAAGGACAAGACAAGGAAAGAGTAATCGAGCTGTCTCATGCCCGTAAGGTGGCGGGCTTCTCTAGAGGATAGTCATGCCGATTTATGAGCATAGATGCGAAGAATGTGCGAATGAGTTCGAACTGCTGCGATCACGCCACGCGATGGAGCCAGACACCTGCCCCTCCTGCGGTGGCAGCCAACTTTGCCGCCTGATGTCGTCATTCTGTGGGCACGTGGCGACGGGGGCAGGTGCCAGCCGTAGCGTGGCTGGCTCGGACAACTGTGCCGGTTGCAGCGCCACCAGTTGCACATCATGCCGCAGGTAGACTAACATGCAATTATCCTATGATAACTCACAGCATAGTGCTCCCAATGGATTGTCAAGCAAACCCAGAAGGTAGCCTTAGTCAATGAGACAAGCGGAGAGTCCGACCAAAAGCTATTACATTACTACACCCATCTACTACGTGAATGACTTGCCGCATATCGGCCATTCGTACACGACCATAGCAGCAGATTGCCAGGCCCGCTACCACCGCCTGCTGGGCGAGTCGGTGCTCTTCTCGACCGGTACCGACGAACACGGGCAGAAGGTCGCCCGCTCCGCAGAAGCGCGGGGAATCGAGCCGCAGCAGTTTGCCGATGAGGTAGCCAGCGCCTTCCAGCAGATGTGGGAGCGGCTGCACATCAACTATGACCGCTTCATCCGCACTACGCACCGCGATCACGTAGCAACTGTTCAACATGTCTTCGGTCAGCTCGTTGAAACCGGCGATATCCACCTGGGCGAATACCAGGGCTGGTACTGCGTGCCCTGTGAGACCTATCTGACCGAAGGAGAACTGGTCAACGGGTGCTGCCCGAACCCGGAATGCCAGCGGGAAGTCGAGCAGACCACCCAAGAAGCCTACTTTTTTCGCACCTCTGCCTACGCCGACCGACTCATAGAACACATCGAAAACCACCCCCAGTTCATCCAACCTGAATCGCGGCGCAACGAGGTGCTGTCTTTCGTCAAAGAGGGCCTGCGTGATGCCTGTATAAGCCGCAGTCGGATGGAATGGGACATTCCGGTGCCCGATGACGAAAGCCAGTCAGTATACGTCTGGTTCGAGGCTCTGATAAGCTACCTGTCACAGGTCGGCTACCCTGATGAGCTTGATGAGTTTAGTAAGTGGTGGCCGCCGCAGATACAACTGCTGGGCAAAGATATCCTGACGCGCTTCCATGCGACGCTGTGGCCAGCGATGCTAATGGCCCTGGACCTACCGTTGCCCGAAACCATATTCGCGCATGGCTGGTGGATAACCGCCCAGGGTGAAAAGATCAGCAAATCCCGGGGCAATGTGCTGGACCCATATGAAGTAGCCCAGGAGCTGGCGGAGATCTCTGGTGCAACGACCGCGGTGGCCGTGGACAGCCTCCGCTACTTCCTGCTCCGCGAGGTCACCTTTGGCCTAGATGGCTCGTTCTCGTGGCGGGGCGTGCTGACCCGGTTCAACTCGGACCTGGCTAACGATCTGGGCAATCTCCTCAACCGGACTCTGCCGCTGGTAGACCGTTACTTAAACAAGATAGTTCCCGAACCCGGTCCCGGGGCCGGCGAACTGGCCAGCGAAATCGAGCGCGTCCGCAGCATTGTCGAACAGGAGATGGCCGAATCCGACTTCAGTGCAGCTCTGGCCGCCATTTGGGAGTTGGTGGCCAGCGGCAACAAGTTCCTGGATTCCCGCGAGCCATGGACGCTGCACAAGGAGGCTAAGCAGGTTGAGCTGGAGGCTGTGCTCTATGATGTCCTGGACTGCGTGCGGGTGCTGGCAATAATGGTGGCGCCGTTCATGCCCGCCGTCGCCGATGAAATCTGGCGGCAACTTGGCCTCCAGTCTGGCCAGGTCGAGAAGTCCTGGGACGACTGCCGGGCGCTGGCGCTGCCTAGCGGCATCACCATCGAGTCCGGCCGGCCGATCTTCCCGCGCGTGGACATTAAGCGAACCATGGACCGCCTGCAAGGGCAAAGCGAGCGAACTGAGCGAGCCAAACAAGAAGAAGCAGCCGTCCCGGGTGGCAATAGTATCGCCATTGAACAATTCGCCCAAGTCGAGCTGCGCGTCGGGACCGTCCTGGAGGCCCATCGCATTCCCGGGTCTGACAGGCTGCTGCGGCTGATAGTTGACCTGGGCGAAGAGGAGAATCGGCAGATTGTAGCGGGGATCGCCGCGCAGTTCAACCCGCGGGAGCTATTGAACGCCAACGTGGTGGTTGTAGCCAACCTCGAGCCGGCGACCATTCACGGCGTAGAGTCGCAGGGCATGATCCTGGCCGCTGGTGCTGAGAAGCCCGAAGCACTTATCGTTACAGACCGTGACTGCAAACCGGGCACTGTAATTCGGTAGCTCAGTGGCCCGATGGCCCGATCAAGACAGGAGTGAGCACTGTTGCCAGCAACTAAGCGTAGGAGAGCAGGACGTGTAGTATCCCTCATTGTGCTTGCGCTCTCGATGGTCTTCATCACCTGGCTGGTATACGTCGGGGGTACCAACAGCATTGCGGTACATTTCTACTACCTACCCATACTCTGGGCAGGCTTCGCTTTTGGTGACTACGGGGCCATAATTGTGTCGTTGCTAGCCGCCCTGGCCTGCGGCCCGTTCATGCCGGCTGAGCCGGCGCAGGCGCCCGAAACCGCAGCCGTTGCGCAGAGCCTGCCGGACATCCTGCTGCGCCTGGGCGTCTTCTTCGTGGTGGGCATTGTGGCCTCGCGACTGTCTCTAGCACTCAAACAGCGGATGGTTGAGGCGCAAACCCTCTACCGGGTCGCGCGCAGCATAACTTCCAGCCTGCGCCTGAGGCAGGTGCTCGAACTCATCACTGAGCATGCCATGCGCGTGATGGACGCCAAAGCCTGCAACATCCGGCTGCTCGACGAGGAGAATGGTGAGCTGCGGCTGGCAGCCAGCGCCGGACTCAACGAGGACTACTGGCAAAAGGGCCCCGTCGCGGTGCCCGGCAGCGTGGTGGATCAGGAAGTACTCAGCGGGCAGCCCCAGCAAATTCATGACGTGCGCACCAGCACACATTTCCAATATCCCGAAGCGGCCCGGCAGGCCGGGCTCACCTCCGTGCTCATTGTGCCCCTGCAGACCAAAGACGAGACCCTCGGCCTGGTGCGGGTATATTCGAAGTCTCCGCACCGGTTCAAGCAACGCGAGGTGGACCTGCTCACCGCCTTCGCCGACCAGGCCTCAGTGGCTATCGAGAATGCTGAGCTGTACGAGGATATCCGCCGCAACTACTACGAAACGGTGCGCACTCTGACCCGGGCGATCGAAGCTAAGGATAGCGAAACCTACAGCCACTCCGAACGTGTTACTGATATTGTCCAGCAACTCGCGCAGGAAGTCGGCATGCCCGATGAGCAGCTCGAACTGCTCCAGTTCGGCTCGATCCTGCACGATGTTGGCAAGATCGGTCTCGAGCAGGCCGACACCGCTGTCAACGGGGAGCAGGACGAGGCTCAACAGGTCTTCTACCGAATGCACCCACTCATTGGGCAGAGCATTCTGGCACCGGTGGGTTTCTTGCAGCCGGTACTGACAATGGTTGTCCACCACCACGAGGGCTGGGACGGCACCGGCTTCCCCGAAGGGCTGGCGGGAGATGCCATTCCCTACGAAGCCCGCCTAGTTGCCATCGCCGACGCCTACGACCGACTAATACATCCCCATAACCCGACCATTGAACGGAGCCGTACATCACAGGAAGCTCTCCACGAGGTCGTGGCCGGCGGCGGTAGCCGATTTGACCCTGAGTTGGTCGCTGTATTCCGCAAGATCATGAGCCACGGTCTGGATGAAGGCGAAGCCTCCCCGACGGAAGAAGAACAGGCTAGCCCGACAGCCGAACTCTCGTGATGGCCGGCGCTTCGCGATCGGCCGCGGTGCGGTCTTGGAGGGCTGAGGAGGTGCGGGTGCTTGGCCTATCTTTACCTACTGATGGGGCCCGACGAAGAGTTGGACCTGGCCCGCGCCGAGCTGTCAGCGCTGGCCGCTTGTGTGCCCCACGGCCGTGTGGCGATTGGACCAGCCGGGGTGGACGTCACTCGTGCCGCCTATATCCGCTTGTGCAGCGAGCAACTCGCCGCGGGCGACAACTGGTCGGAACTGCACCAGGCGATAGCTCAGCTTCAACTGCACTGCGAAGACTACCGCATCGAGGTCTTTCGTCCCGCGCCCAAGGCCCCGGTTAGTGCCAGCGAGCTTCAGAAATCCATCGCCGACCTGATATCAGGGCATCCTGACCTGGACCACCCCCGGACCCGGTTCGCCGCTGTGGTCACGCAAAACGCCTGGCACTTCGGGCGTATCATTTCTCGCAGCGCGCAGCGCTGGCGCCACCAGGCTGGCCGGCCCCACAACTACTCGCACGCCCTTGCCCCGCAGATGGCCCGCGCGCTGGTGAACCTGGTCGCCGCTCCTGGTGACGTCCTGCTGGATCCATGCTGTGGCAGTGGCACGGTTGTAGCGGAGGCCCTCGCCGACGGCATCCGCGCCTGGGGAATGGAGATAAATGCAGCGCTGGCCAGGCAGGCTGCCGCCAACCTGCGCGCGCTGAGTCTGCCCGCGAACATCTGCGTCGGCGACGCGCGCAACCACAGTGGGGATTGCGATGCGGCGGTCGTTGACTTCCCCTATGGTCATTCTGCGCCGGTGGCGCCCAGCCTGTACACCGATATCCTGCACAATCTGCGTAGCCAGGTCAGCCGAATGGCACTGGTGTTCGGCAGCGACGAGCACCGCCTGCTGCAGCGGCTGGGGCTGCCTGTCATCCAGGCAGCTACCGTGACCAAAGGGCGGTTCAGGCGGTATATCTTCGTGGTGGCGGGCGAGAAGGGACAATAGCGGCGGCGGTGAATTGTAGACTATGCACAGTGGCGGTTTAGCTGAATCTCTGATCGGAATACGGAGGCAGAGGATGGGACCCATCAAACGGGTTTATGCCGAACCCACCACCATCCGGCGCGGCCCGGGCATCGCCGTTGCGGTGGCTATGCTTTGGTTGCTCCTCGGCGGTGCTGGGTACGCCGAGAATCTGCTGTCAAACGGCGGGTTCGAACGGGTTGATGTCGAGGCGATGCCGGTCGGCTGGCACTTCAATGTAGTTGATCCCGCCGCCCAAGCAAAGATGGTAGTCACTCAGCGGGGCTACAAGAGCCGAAACTGCCTGCTGATGGAAAGCCACGACGAGTTCGTGCTGTTCGACCTGTATGCGCCGCCGGTCGCAATGAGCGAGTTGGGGACCAACGAGATGCTGGTTACCTGCTACTATCGGACCGAGCAGCAGCCCCATGCCCAGATGTCGCTGGTTACCTTCGCTACGGACTTTTTCGACAAGGAATGGCAGACTCCGTACCTGCAGGCCGAAACCAAGAACATCCCCAGCTCGGAGGGGTGGAGCCTGCTGTCGTGGCAGTTTGAGGCGCTCCCCGGTGCGCGGCAGGTGATGCCGGTTTTCCGGGTTACTGGGCAGGGCAAGCTCTACCTCGACAACGTCGCCCTCCGCCCCTATCCCGATGAGGTGTCGGCGACTATGATACGTCCAGGCGCGCTTTACCAGTTCCCCGACAAGCGCCGCACTACCGTGCACCTGACTAACCACAGCACCCGGGCTCGCCAACTTCAGGTGGTGCTCATCGCCCTCGATCAGCAGGGGCGCGAGAAACGGACAGAACACAACGTGCGCATCAAGCCGCAGGACAGCGGGATGTTGGATTTGGACTACGCCCTGCCCCTCGACGCGCCGCATAGTCTCCAACTGGTGGTGAGGGACACCGACAGCGAAGAGATCTACGAGCACAAGCAGATAGTAGCTCCCCCGCTGATTGAAGCCAGGTTCACCAAGCCGGCCTTCCGTAACACGCTATTGCCCAGCCTCCGGACGGAAAGATTGGAGATTGTCGGCCGCATAAACGCGCTTGACAACGTCGCGCGCAGCATGCAACTTCGCGCGGAGATCTCCGAGATCGGCCTGAGCGCTACGGAGGAAAATGGCGCCATTAACCGGCTGGGGCCGACTGACTTTATCATCACCATGCCCAGCGCGGACCTGCTCAGCGGCGAGTATACGGTAGTGGTGAGAGCAACCGTGCAGCGTGCCAACTTCACCCACACCTACCAACTTCCTCTTAAGCGGCTACCACCCTCCGCAGCCCAAGTGGGCTATGACGACGACCATCAGCTCTGGGTCAACGGTACACCCATGCTCCCGCGAGGCCTGTACTACGTCTCCGAGCCCAGCGACCTGGGCCCGATCAGTGCGGCCGGCCTTAACTTCGTGTTGGTTCCCTCAACCCGGGCCAGCTATGCCTTCGCCGACGAAGCCAGGGACCACGGCTTATCGCTTGTCATCTCCTCGCCGCGGATCCTCGGACTGAGAGGAGATCTAGAGATTCTGGGACCGAAACGAGATATGTGGGAGAATCTGGTGCGCAAGTTTGCCAGCGATTCGACGCTGTTGGGCTGGTATGTGCTGCCGCGGCCGGATCAGCAGGCTATGCCAGTGGAGATCGTTGCGAGCTTGTGCCAGGAACTCAGAAGGATCAGCCCGGCGCATCCCACCTTGATGGCGCTTACCTCCCCGTCGTTGCTGGGCTACTACAGTAGCTTCCCGGACATCTTATTGGCCTGGTCACTGCCCGTGCCCCAGGCACCAATCACTTCGGTGGCCCGGATGGTGGACGCGACGCTGGAGGCGGTTGCCGGCCGAAAACCGGTCTGGGCGGTAATCCAAGTCGCCGGCCCCGCCTGGTACCGCAACGCCGCACTGGACCCGCGCGGTTCGGGCCGGGCGCCCACGCCCGCCGAGCTGCGGGCGATGACCTACCTGGCGCTCGTAC
>SDBS01004907.1_pt1 | contig 13084 bp, 11 predicted proteins | sample 2277091 | NCBI WGS metagenome assembly SDBS01 (sample SAMN10404972, study PRJNA504765) | marine sediment metagenome | isolation source: marine sediment core GS10_PC15, 163 cmbsf | place: Arctic Ocean: Southern Knipovich Ridge | collected 2010 | reverse complement strand
CTGTGATCTCGTAGATACCGGCGATCACCGTGGTGCCGCCGTCGCGGACCAGGAGCTCGGTCTGGGCGTCGCGAGTGAAGATCGGCGCGTTCTGGCCGCCGACGACTGCGAACTCCGGCGCCGGTCGCTGTTTCTTGATGTTGATCTCGAGGTTGACCGTGCCCTCGGCGGTGATCTGCGGCGTCACCTCGAGGCGCAGGGTGGCGTCCACGTACTGGACCGTGACGGTGTTGTTGGCCACCGTCTGTACCGGAATCTGCAGACCCGAGCGGATCGAGGCCGGCTTCAGGTTCTGGGTGGTCACGCGCGGCGTGGAGACGACCCTGGCATAGCCGTCATTCTCGGCTGCCATGAGCAGAAAGTCGAGGTTGAAGGTGTTGAGGATGTCGCCAAAGGTCATCCCGAGCACAGGGTTGCCTGCCGGCAGGTTCACCGTTCCGTCGACAGTGATCGAGTTGGGGAATCGGAGTCCGGTGTCGTTACCGTGCTCCGCATTCATGATGCCGGAAAAGCCCCAGCTCACGCCGAGCGCGCGCGAGAACTGTCGAGTGGTCTCGACGATGCGGCCCTCGATCACCACCTGCGGCGTCGGCAGGTCGAGCGACTCGATGAGCCGCAGGATGCCGTCGATCCTGTCGACGACGTCGCGAAGGATCAGGGTGTTCGTGCGCTCATCGACGGTCACCGATCCGCGGGAAGAGAGCAGGTAGCTGTCGCTCGAGAGCAGGGCCGCGATATCGCTCGCCTTCGAGTAGGAGATCGGCTTGAGCACCGTCCTGAGAGGTCTCGCCTTTTCTATTTCGATGGCGAATGCCGCTTTTGCGGACTTCTCCTGCGCCAGCTTGGAGATCGGCGCAACCCGCAGCACGTTGTTTTCGAGCACGTAGTCGAGGCCGTTGATCCTCAGAATCAGGTCGAGCGCCTGATCCCATGGCACCTCTCGAAGCTCCACCGTGACTGAACCGCTGACGGCGGGGTCGAGGACGATATTGAGGTCGGTGAGCACCGAGAAGGTCTTGAGGACATCCTTGATGTCGGCATCCTTGAGCGTCAAGGTGATGGGTTCGCCGGTGAACTGCTGCTCTTCGGTAGCCACCTCGGTGATGGCAAAGCTCTCACCGGAGACCGTCGGAGCATCGAACACGGTTAACGCATCGGCCTGCTCGATGAGCTGTGACGTGTCGGCGACCCACGGGCTGCGGTCCGCCCGCCGCGCCCGATCCGTCGCGATCTCGGCGGACGTCGACTCTTCGGGGAGATCGAAAAGCGTCGACACCACCTCTTCCGCCGGCTCCGGTTCGGGCGCCGACTTCGGATGCGAACGGTGCATTTCGATGATTCCGGTTTGTCCTACCTGCACCGACTCCGTGATAACCGGTGGAACCGCGCCATACGCGCCGACCGAAATCGTCGCGCCGTTGGCGGTTTCACTGATTCGATAATCGACCCGGCCGCGAAGATCCAAGACGACCCGCGTCACCGGTTCGGGAGTGGCCTGGAACTGAGCCACCCGCACCTGGCTCACCAGGGGAGCGTTCACCGGCATGAGGCGACGAGCGACGTGATTGACAACACCATTGAGGTCGAGCACCAGCCGGCTCGGATCGGGAAGGGTGAAGGCCCGCACGTGCAGCGGGCGGTCGGATTTGAGCTCCACGACCACGCCGTCACCCGTGCGCACCGGCACAACCTCGAAGAGATTGGCCGGACCGCCAAGAGAAGAGGCGGGCGCTCGATCTGGCGCCGCGACCGCTTCGTCTTTGGAAGCCACCAACACTTCTTCGCGTGTGACCGCAGACGTTATCGATGAACCCGGACCGGTAAAGGAGGTGAATATGAGGTCCAGCCCTCCCCCTACGGGATCCAGCATCAGCTGAGCAGGTTCGTTCAACCACACCGTGAGGCGGGAGACCCTTTTGCCAAACTCCTCAACATGGTCGAGTTCCGCTCGCTCGATGCCGAGCTCAGGCTCGGTGAGCAGCCCGGCGCCCTGGTTCCAGCTCGCCTCGGGCAGCTCCACCACCCACACGCCGGGTTGCGGAGAGTAGTGGACAGTTTCCAGCTCCTCTGTCGCCCGGAGGTGAAGCACAGGTCCCGAAGGTCCCGCCTCCGCACCCATCCCTTCAATGGTCGGAATGGACTCCTGGGCGAGGAGCGGCACACAAGTCCCCAGCAGGACACAGGCCGCGACCGCCACCAGGCTGCGGACGTTTTTCATTATCATGCCGTCCCCCATTTTCCTCTCAAATCAACGGCTAGTCCGTGAGATCTCTCACTACTTCCTCATACTGCTTGAGCCGATTGGGGTCATTCACATCCTGTCTGAAGACCACCTTCTTGGGCTGAATCTCGAAAACCAAACCGTTGAACAGCTTTGTCCCCGGTCGGATGATGTAGGAGATGTTGTCGCGTCCCAAGACAAAGGCGAGGATCCCGGTCGGAGTCTGGATGATCCCCTCCACCCTCAGCTCCTCCACCAGCATCCCGGGCAGCCCCGGCGGACGAGCCTTGGCCGGCCCCTCCTCCGATTCCTCGAAGCCCTCGAGAAGAGAACGGAAGGGATCGCGCCGACCGGCCGGATCGTAGTTGAAGATCCGACCCTCGAGAACCTCTTCTTCACCACGCAGGATCTGCTCGATCCCCGAAACGTCCACATCGTCATCGACCAGTCCGGCGAGCGAGCCCTCGGCGGCTGGGTCCTCGGCCGGGGCGTCGGGCTCCTGCGCAAAGGCGATACCGAATGTCGTGAGCAATACGACCAGGCCATACGAGAGAATGAGTTTAGTTTTCATTCCTGCGTCTCCGGCGTTTCCTCTTTGTAGATGAAGGTCCGCTGGACGAATTCGGCGTGGATCGTGAAATTTTCACCCCGCCTTTTCAAAGGCTTGATCACGAGGTCGTTGACGTTGATGATCCGCGACATTCTGCTCAAATGGTCGAAGAAGAGCCCGAGCTGATGGTAGGTGCCGTCGAGCCCCACCCGGATCGGCCACTCGAGGTAGAAGCCGCGATCCTCGAAGGTCCCCGGCGTAAACCTCGTCAGCCGGAAACCGCCCCGCTCCGTCAACTGTTTGGCCCGTTTGATCAGATTGTCGGTCTCTCGCCGGGTCGGCAGGATCTTTCGCAGGCGTCCGAGCTCGACCTCGTAATTCTTGATGTCTTCCTCGAGACGCGGCAGGTCGGCCTTGGCTGCGCGGCCCTTCTCGATCTCCCGCTCGAGATCGTCGATCTTCGTTTCGAGCCGTCCGATCTCCACCTTGATGTCCTCGAACACGTACAGGTGCATGACGGTGAACATGGCGGCGCCGAGGACGATACCGACGATAGCCGCCAAATACCAGGGCTTGGTGTTGAGATCAATCGCCATGGCGCCGGCCCCCCGTCCTCATGACCCGGCGCCCGCCTGTTGCGAGCCCTCGGCCGCCGCGAGCTCCGGCGGAGAATTATTGAATATACAGTTGAGCGCGAAGGTGAATGTGTCCCCCGTCGAGCGTGAGAGGTTTTTCAGCACGGGCTCTTCGAAAAACGGCGATGCGTCGAGGTTCGAAATGTAGTTGGCAACCGCGTTCTCGTCCATCGCGACGCCACTGATGGCAACATCTGTACCCTTGAGGGTGAGGCTGTTGAGCCACACCAGCTCCGGCAGGGCGCGTGACACCTCGTCCATGATCCGCACCGGGCCCTTTTGGTTCCTTTTGAGCTCGTTGATGACAGTGATCTTGTGGCGCAGCGCCTCACGGCGGGCCTCGAGCTCCTCGACCTTCTTGATATAGACGAGAAGCTCGTCCCGCTCCTTCCGGCGGACGCGCTCGACCTCCCGGAGATCGGAGCGTTCGCTGGTCAGGAGAAACCACTGGGTGCCGACCACGATGCTGGCCAGCACGAGCGCGATCATCAGAATGATGTCGCCCTGCCTGGCCCCCAACGAAAACTGCGGTCGTTCGGCCTGGATGGCCGCTGCTGCCGGAGTTTCAGCAACCAGATTGATTTTGATCATCGCGTCACTCTCCGACCCTACGCACCGCGAGGCCAACCGCCACCGCCATCGCCGGAGCATGCCGGTTGATCCACTCCGGATCAAAGTCGGACTCGCTGTAGCGGATATTCCGGAAAGGATTCATGACCTCGACAGCGACCTGGAAGCGCTCCTTGAGGACCTCGTCGAGGTTGAGGATCTGAGCGCTGCCGCCCGCGAGGACCACCCGATCGATGTGGTCCACCGACGAGGTGGCGACAAAGAAGTCAATGGTCTTCTGGAGCTCCGCGGTGAGATCCTCGGAAACGCTGTTGAGCACGCTGAGCACCTGCTGCAACGTGTTCTCACCCACTTTTTCGCCGAGCTTCAACCGCTCGGCGTCGTCTCTGGAGAGACTCAGCTCCCTCTGGATCGCCTCCGTGTACTGATTGCCGCCGAACGCGACGTCGCGCCAGAAAATTGAGGTCCCGTGATAGAGGACATTGATGTTCATCACCGACGCGCCGACATTGACCAGGGCGATGGTCTCGGGGTCCACGTCGTAGTTGGCCTCGAAGGCGTTTTGCAAGGCGAAGACATCGACATCGACCAGGACCGGGTCCTTTCCGGCCTGCACGATCACCGAGGTGTAATCCGCAATGCGATCCTTTTTGACCGCCACCAGCAGCACGTCCATGGTGTCACCGGCGTCGGATTCCAGTACCACATAGTCGAGATTGACGTCGTTGATGTCGAACGGAATGTATTGCTCCGCTTCCCACTGAATGGACTCGCTGAGCTCGGCATCCGTCATCGACGGGAGCTGGATCTTTTTGATGATCACGGAATGACCGGACAATGATCCACCGAAATTCGAGTTCTTGATGTTGTTTTCGGAAATCAATCGGGACAACGCTTCGACGACAAGAGACGAGTCCATGATTGCTCCGTCAACAATTGCTTCCGGAGAAAGATCGGCGATCGCCGCATGGAGGAGTTGAAATTCACCGCTTTTGAGCGGTTTCAACTCTACTATCTTGATCGCTGACGATCCAACATCGCAACCGACGACTTGTTTTTTTGCCTTACCAAACATGGCTTACACCTTGATCGCAGAAGTTTTTCTGGACAGGATCATAAACCCCTCTTACTTTGAGGCTACCAAAGGCCTCGTCTTAGGTCAAGATTATTGATCACAACGAGAAAGAACACGTGTAACACAGGACACACCATTCACGAGAAAAAACACCAGTAACCAGGATATACCATGTCAACTCTCGACGATATCGTCTGCTCGCGGCCGGGACACCACACGGGGAATTCACGGCCACCCTCCAGTCCCCTAATAGGAGAATCAATTCCCAAAGCAAAAGCCGATAAATCGAGCGTGAGAAAGCGTCTTTCAGGGACGAAATACTCCCACTCAATGCAGTGTATTGGTACCACAGAACTCTCCGAGATGGACGATTTTCCGAGGAATGAGTGATCCCGACACTTGCAAAACAGCGCCGCCTGTGCTATTAAATTCGACCCCCTTGTGGGGATTTCGAGGAGGATTTCTACGATGGCGCAGCGATGTGAAATCTGCGGTAAGGGCCCGATGAGCGGAAGCAAAATCTCCCACGCCCATAATGTGAGCAAGCGGCGCTGGCTGCCCAATCTCCAGCGCGTCCGGGCGATGGTCGACGGTAGACCGAAGTACGTGAGGGTCTGCACCCGGTGCATTCGGTCGGGCAAGATCACCAAGGCGCCGCGAATTTAGCCCACCTATCTCACCAATCGCCCGCTGCAACCGGGCCTCTTGCTCGAAAATCCTACTGAGTGCGGTATTTCGCCGCCCTCGCGACGAATCCCGATGAGATATGCGGGCCAAGGTAACGGCGGTCATGAGCGCACGCTCGTTTGACCTCGCCTCTGCACTCGCAACATCCCCTTCAAACCCTGGAGTCGGCTGAGAATGCGGGCGAGCTGCACGGCGTCGTGGACGGCGATGGTCATGGCGGCAAAACCGGTGTCATTCGGTTCGGTCCGCAGCCGGCAGTTGAGGATGTCACTACCTTCGGACGAAATGGCCTGAGAGATCGAAGCCAACATGCCCGAGCTGTCGTCAAACGCTACGTCGACGTCCACGCGTGAGGTCGGGGCCTTGGAGGTCGCCGCGGTTGGCGCCCACCGCACCTCGATCTCCCGCTCCGGGTGATAGAGGAGGTTCTTGACGTTCGGGCAGCCCCGGGCGTGCACCGCCACACCCTTGCCTCGGGTCACGAAGCCCACGATTTCCTCGCCGGGCAGCGGTTTGCAGCACTTTGCGAGATAGACGAGAAAGTCGGCATCCCCTGTGACCTCGAGCGCATGACCATCCGTCGAGGTCGGCGCCGGCCGAGACTGACTCATTTTCTGAGATTCCTCGGCTGACTCCTCGTCCTTCTTAAACGGAGCGGTCACCTTGGTCACCGGCACCTTACCGAATCCGACGGCGGCCAGCAGGTCCTCCTCCTTGCCCAGCCCGCTTGCAGCCGCCACCTTCGCAAGCTCTTCGCTTCCGGCAACCTTCTTCAGGGAGGTTCCGATCTTGCGAAGCTCCCGGTCCGCCAGCTTTCGTCCGATCTCGAGAGCGCGCTCCTTTTCCTCGCTCTTCAACCAGGCGCGAATCTTCGATCGCGCGCGGTTGGTGGCCACGATGCCCAGCCAGTCGTGGTGGGGGCGCTGTCGATTCGAGGTCGTGATCTCGACGATGTCGCCGTTCCGGATCTCGGTCTTCAGAGGTACCCAGCGACCGCTGACACGACCGCCGATGCAGGTGTGGCCGACCTGGGTGTGGACGCGGTAAGCGAAATCGAGAATGGTCGCGCCACGGGGAAAGGAAAAGACATCGCCGCGAGGGGTGAAACAGTAGACGTCGTCCGGATAGAGATCCACCTTGAGGGAATCGAGAAACTCGCGCGGCGACGATCCTTCGGAATGGTCGAGGACGGACCGCAGCCAGGCAACCCGCGAGTCCTCGGCCGGCGCGTGCGAGCCCTTCTCCTTGTAGCTCCAGTGGGCCGCGATGCCGAACTCCGCAATCGTGTGCATCTCGTTTGTCCGGATCTGGATCTCGAACGGGTGGCCTTCGGGTCCGATCACGGTCGTGTGCAGCGACTGGTAGGCGTTGGGTTTTGGAATCGCGATATGGTCCTTGAGCCGTCCGGGAACCGGCGCCCACTGCTGGTGGATCAGACCGAGCGTGGCGTAGCAGTCGGCCACGGACGATACGATGATCCTGAAGGCGAGAAAATCGAAGACGTTGGCGACATCCACCCCCTGCCGCCCGAGCTTTTCGAAGATCGAGTACAGGTGTTTGACCCGACCACGAACGCCGCCTTCGATACCGTTCTCCGCGAGCAGCTCCTCGAGGATGACGCGGATTTCAGCGAACCATCGGTCGGCCGCCTCCCTCCGCTCCTCGATCTCTTGCTCCAACCTCTCGGCCTCCTTGGGATGGAGGTAGCGAAAGCAGAGATCCTCCATTTCGATCTTGATGCTGCCGATACCGAGCCGGTTGGCGATCGGCGCGAAGATCTCCAGCGTCTCCCGGGCAATGGCGATCTGCCGATCGCGGTGAAGATACGCGAGCGTCCGCATGTTGTGGAGCCGGTCGGCGAGCTTGATAAGAATGACGCGAACATCGTCCATCGACGCCAGCAGCAGGCGGCGGAAATTCTCCGCCTCGGTGGCCTCGCGGCTCGAGTAGCTCGATTCGAAGTCGGCCATCTTGGTGAGCGCCACTACCAACCGAGCCACCTCGGGACCGAACGCGATCTCGATCTCCTCGGCCGTGGTCGGCGTGTCTTCGACGAGGTCGTGGAGGAGACCCGCGGCGACAGTCTCCTCGTCGAGCTCTAACTCGGCCAGGATCCAGGCCACGGCCAGGGGGTGGGTGAAGTAGGGCTCACCCGAGCGCCGTGCCTGTCCTTGATGACGGTTGGCCGCAAACACGTAGGCGTGGCGCAGGAGGTCCTCGTCCAAATCGGGACGGTAACGCTCCATCCGGGTGAGGATGTCCTCGATGCGGATCTTCGCCGCAATGGCCATCCTATTATCTTATCTACCAGGTCAAGCAAACCCCGAAAAAGGACCCATGTTGGGGCTTGATTTGCAAAGGACTACATGGTGGGAGTGCCTGGAACTCCCGATGAGTGTTGAAGTTTTGAGTTTTGAGTTTTGAGTTTTGAGTTCCCACCCATCACCCCCCGTTATCAGGGGTGGGCGGGGGATAACTCAAAACTCAAAACTAAGAACTCAAAACTGGGGATCAGCGGCGCCCCTTCAGTCGTCTGCGCTCCCGTCGCTTGACCATCAGCTTGTTCATCGCCAGCGCCACCGGGGAGGCGACAAAGATCGACGAGTAGGTACCTACGATGATCCCCACCATTAACACGAAGGCGAAGGTGTTGATGACGTCGCCACCAAAGATGTAGAGGCTCAACACCACCACCAGCGTGGTTCCCGAGGTGATGATGGTTCGCGACAGGGTCTGATTGATCGAAAGGTTCATCAGCTGCTCGAGATCGTCGCCGCGGCGCAGCCGCAGATTTTCGCGCATCCGGTCGAAGACGACCACGGTGTCGTTCACCGAGTACCCGACCAGGGTCAGCAGGGCGGCCACCGTCGGCAGGTTGATCTCGCGGTGGGTTGCGGCGAGGGCGATGAGGGTGATGAGCACATCGTGGAAGAGCGCCACCACCGCACCCACGGCGTAGGGCAGTTGGAAGCGGATCCAGATGTAGACCAGCATCCCGACCAGCGAGAAACCGATCGCCAGCAAGGCCTTCTTCTTCAGGTCCGCGCCGACCGTCGGTCCGACACTCTCCGCACCGAGAAGGGAGAAGGCGCCGACCCCCACCGTGTCCTCGAGATAGTCCCGCGAATCGGCGCTCAGATCCGCCACATCACCGAGCTCGTCGAGCGAAAAGTAGATTCCGTGCTGCTTGCGGTGATCGAGGACCGCATCGACCATGGGCTCGTAATACAGGTTGCGCGCCTCCTCGTCAGCGCCGACACCGTCGGGATCGGCCGCCGCCAGAAGACCGACGAGCTCGTGCGATCCCCTGAGGTTGAGGTCGAACCGATCGCCGAGATCGGAGTTGAGGTTCTGATTGAGGAGGTCGATGATCGGTCGCGTGAAATCACCCTCCGCACTCTCGGGGTTCTCGACCCGGATCAGGATCTCGTGTTTTTCGACCTCGTCGAAGGTCTGGATCAGGGGCGTCCCCGAGGTCAGATCCGAAATGGCGGATCGCAGATCGCCGAGATCGGGCTCCTCGCGGAACTTCAGGGTGACCTGAGTGCCGCCGACGAAGTCGATGCCGAGGTTGAGCCCCGGCCCGAAAAACTCGTAGGCCAAACCGGCAGCAATGAACAACGCCGACAGACTGAGGGCGATCTTCCGGTAGGACAGGAATTTGATACTGGTGTCGCCGATGATGCGCATTGTTCTTTCCAATCAGGTGCTCAGCGTCTCAGACGCTCAGAGTCTCGACCCGTTCACGGCCCCCGAGCGCGATCATGTACATGGTCCGGGAGACGAAGACGGCCGTGAACATGCTGGCCAGGATGCCGATCGAAAGGGTTACCGCAAAGCCTTTGATCGGGCCGGTGCCGAAGTTGAATAGGAAGAGGGCGGCGATGAGCGTCGTCAGGTTGGCGTCGAGGATGGTGCCGAACGCGCGCGCGAAACCGGTGTCGATGGCCGCCCGCACGGTCTTGCCCACCCTGAGCTCCTCGCGGATCCGTTCAAAGATCAGCACGTTGGCGTCGACCGCCATGCCGATGGTGAGGATCACGCCGGCGATGCCGGGCAGGGTCAGGGTGGCGCCGAAGTAGGCCATGACGCCGAGCAAAATGACGATGTTGAGGATCAGTGCGACGTTGGCGTTGAGGCCCGATTTCCGGTAGTAGACGAGCATGAAGAGCAGCACTGCCATGAGCCCCGCGACCGCGGCCCGCACCCCGCGCACCACCGAGTCGTGGCCAAGCGACGGCCCGACGGTCCGCTCCTCGAGGTAGGTGATGGTGGCCGGCAGCGCGCCTGCGCGAAGCTTCAGCGCCAAGTCCTCGGCGCCTTCGATGGTGAAGTTGCCGGTGATTCGGCCGTCGCCCGGGATTCGCGACTCGATTACCGGCGCCGAGATCACCTTGTTGTCGAGGACGATGGCCATCCGGGTGCCGATGTGGGAGGCGGTGTACTGGCCGAACTTGTCGGCGGCGTGCGGCTGGGTGGAGAAGTTGACCACCGCCTGACCGTACTCATCCTGGCTTCGCCGCGCGGATCGCAGCTCCTGGCCCGATATGATGGCCGCCTTCTTGAGCACGTAGTACTCGGTGCCGATGACATTGCCCTCGATGTCCTCCCGATCTCCGGGGACGATCTCGGAGTCCGACGGCAGGCGGCCGCCGAGCCCGGCGATCAGGCTCTGGCGGTCGGGCGAGGGCCCGCCCACGACCTCCTGAAACTCGAGAAACGCGGTCGAGGAGATCAGATCCTTGACCCGTGCGGGGTCATCCACGCCGGGCAGCTGGACGAGGATGCGGTCGCTCTCCAGACCCTGGCGCTGGATCACCGGCTCCGCAACGCCGAACTGGTCGACCCGGTTCCAGATGGTCTCCAGCGACGCGCGCACCGCCATGTCGCGCACCGTGCGGTCCATGTTCGGAGGCAGCCGGAACGTCCACACACCGACCCCGGGGCTCGCCTTGTAGCCGGGCACCCAATCGGACGCCGCCTGGCGCAGGGCGGCCGTGTCGGTGTCCGCCGGCACCTTGACCGTAAAGCTGAGGTCGGAAATATTCGACTCCGGCGACCCGAGCTCGACGCCCTCCTCCCGCGCGCGGCTCACCAGCCGCTGCGAGGCGTCGTCGAGCTCCGCCTTGATGGCGTCGTCGGTCTGCACCTGCAGCACGAGGTGGATGCCGCCCGAGAGGTCGAGCCCGTAGTGAATCTTCTCTCCGGGTGGATACAGCGACCATAAACACAGGCCTACCACCACGACGATCAGTGCGATTCGCCATAAAATCTTCGAGTCCACTCTCGCCTCCGCTCTACCGTTTGGGGTTTTCGGGCGGAGCCCCGTCCGAGCCCACCGGGCCGCCGATGGCGCTTTTGGAGATCCTGATCTTCGTGTTTTCCGCAATCTTGAGCAGCACGGTGTGCTCCTCGACCGCGGACACGGTTCCGAAGATGCCGCCGCCGGTCACGACCTTGTCACCTTTTTTGAGGGCCCCGATCATGGCCTCTTTCTTCTTCTGCTGCTTTTTCGCGGGCATGATCACGAGGAAGTAGAAGACCCCGAAGATCAGGGCGAACATCATCATCATTCCCAGGGGGCCACCCCCTCCACCTGCACTCTCCATATTTCACCTCTCCTAGCCCGGTCTTCTCACCGGGTGTCTCCTGCGATCGCTCTCTACCAGCGCGCGGTACCGCGTGTAGCGGCCCGCCATGATAGCCTCCCGGGCCCCGCGCATCAAGCTCAGAAAGTACCAGAGGTTGTGAATGGTCAGCAGCACCACCGAGGTCACCTCGTTGGCCACGAAAAGATGGCGCAGAACGGCGCGAGAGTAGACTGCACAGGTCGGGCACGAACAGGACTCGTCGAGGGGGCGCGGGTCGTCCGCATGGCGGGCGTTTTTGATCGCCAGATCACCCGTCGAGGTGAAGACCTTGCCGGTGCGCGCCGAGCGGGTGGGGAGGACGCAGTCGAAGAGATCCACCCCGCATCCCACGGCGTGCAGGATGTCCTCGGGGTAGCCGACCCCCATCAGGTATCGCGGACGATCGGCGGGAAGCATCGGCGCCATCGTTGACACCGCCTCGTAGAGGGCCGTCGGAGGCTCGCCTACGGCCAACCCGCCGATCGCGAAACCGTCGAAATCCGCCGCCGCCAGGGCCTCGGTGCAGCGCCGGCGGAGGTCGAGATCGAGGGATCCCTGCTGGATCGCGAAGACGCCTCCACCCCAATGGGGGCGCTCGGCGCGAAAACGCCCCGCCCGCTCGAGCCCGCGCAGCGCCCAGTCCACGCTGGTCATGGTGCTTTTCTCCGCCTGCCGGGGCTCGACCGGGTAGGGCAGGCACTCATCGAGCACCATCGCCACATCGACGCCGATCGACGCCTGGGTCTCGATGACGCTCTCCGGGGTCAGCCGGTGCTCGCTGCCGTCGATGTGGGAGCGGAAGACGACACCATCGGTCTCCACCTTGCGCCGCTTCGCCAGCGAGTACACCTGGTACCCTCCGGAGTCGGTGAGGATCGGCCCCTGCCAACCCATCACCCGGTGCAACCCGCCGAGGCTCACGATGCGTTCGGTACCCAAACGCAGCAGCAGGTGGTAGGTGTTGGCGAGGATCATCTCCGGGCCCAGACGCTCGAGCTCCCACGAGGCCATGCCCTTGACCGTTCCGGCGGTGCCTACGGGCATGAAGGCCGGCGTGTGGACGACACCGTGGGGCGTGATCAGCTCAGCGGCCCGAGCCGTGCTCTCAGCGTCCTCACCGACAACAGAAAAGGGCAGCATGGAGTTTCAGTTCCGGCGCTTGAATCAGCCGACGCCCGACGAGGCATCGAGGGTCTGCAACCGCACGCCGACTCCGAGATCGAGGCGGAACCGCGAGTCGTCAATCGGAGAGTTGATCACCAGGTTGTTGAACTCATAGCGAGTGCTGTCACCGTCCGCCTCGTTGTACTCGACCACCACCGGCAGAAAGAGGGCGCGATCGATCTCGATCTCCACCGAGCGCAACCTCTTTTTCAGCATCGACGTCACCGGTCGCAGATAGTCCCAACGCACCAGGTCGGGGGCACGGAACAGGAAGACCCCCGATGATTCCACCGCCTCGAGGAGCAGCTCGCTGTGCTTGAGCTGAACGAAGTCCGCCTGCAAGGTGCGCACCCCGCGCTGACGCTCCACCACGCGGTCGATCACGGCCTGGAGCTTGGCGCCGCCTTCGAGAGCGTCGATCTCATTGGCCATGGGCGCCGGGTTCGCCGTCAGCAAAAACGCCGGGAGAACGAGGATCAGCAGCGGCAGAAGTCGTCGCAAAACTTGCACGGTGCGCACTTTAGCACAAGAACAAAGAGGCATATACCCTCC
>SDBS01004906.1_pt1 | contig 13085 bp, 13 predicted proteins | sample 2277091 | NCBI WGS metagenome assembly SDBS01 (sample SAMN10404972, study PRJNA504765) | marine sediment metagenome | isolation source: marine sediment core GS10_PC15, 163 cmbsf | place: Arctic Ocean: Southern Knipovich Ridge | collected 2010 | reverse complement strand
TTTATTTTTACTTCTAATCCCAACCGATCAGCTATTTGAGGTCGTAAATCTCCTTTTCCGAATTCTTTTCTAATTGAAAAGAAAAACTTCGGGGTTCATTGAACCAACTAATACAAACCTCGATGGGTGGGATACAGAAATACCTTCTCGTTCGATTATATTAATACCGGATGCGGCAGAGTCTAATAAAATATCTACTATGTGATCTTGAAGTAAATTTATTTCATCTACATATAAGATACCTCTATTTGCTTTAGCCAATAATCCAGCATGCAAGGCTCTTATCCCTTCTGTTAGCACCTTATCAATAGATAACGAACCAGTGACCATATCCTACTGTATTTTCAATAAATCTGAAAATAATTCAGTACAGCCAAGTGGTAAGTTAACTAGCCTTAGATGTCTTTTTTCAGTCTCAATTTGTCCTGATTCTTTTAATTCTCTACAATTTTCACATAAATCATTAATGTCTGAGTGTGGGTTGCATGAAAATTCACAATCTTTAATAACTTCGATTTGAGGCATGACTTCAACTAATGATCTTACTGCTGTTGACTTACCGGTTCCTTGATGTCCAGTTAATAGTAGCCCTCCAATTTGAGGGTCAATAATATTTAAAATTAAACCCATTTTCATTTTATCTTGTCCTAGAATTGCTGAAAACGGAAAATTTATCTTTCTCATTTTTATTCTATTTGAAATATTTTTAGTGTGGTGATATTTTTGAAAAAGGAACCAATATAATTAAGGATTGTTATTTTGATAGGAGCTATCGAAAAATTGATAGAAGTATCAGTTAGAATTGTAATATTCTTTAAAATACTGAATCAAAGAAATAACTTCTAACCCCTTATTAGTTAAGGTGTATACAGTAGGTCTTTTAGTTTTATCAATCTCTACATATTGTTTCATTACAACTTTGTTTCTTTTGAAAAATCTACTAACTACTCCATAAACTAATAACGATAATTCATTAGCTAAAGCTTTGTTGGTAACTAAACATCCTGATTTTGAAACTTTGTTAATTGCAGTCAAATATTTTTCAAAACTATCACTTATTCTCATTGATTGTTTTAAGGGATCTTTGATATCTGAACTATTATTGATTGGAGTAAATTTTTGAAGTACACGCTTACGATCCTCTAAAACTTTTTTGATCGTATTTTTATCTTCATAGATTTGATTTAATAAATCTATATATGTAAAATTAGAAAAATTAATGGAAGAGAAAAAAATAAAACTTTCTGATATAGAAGAAAAATCTTATAGTTCAGCAAGAGATAAGAGAAATGATGCAATCCATGGAAGAAAAGCATTCAGAGTCTCCAAAGATGAATATAATATAATATCTAAAATAATATATTTCATTCTAAAAGAAGAAATTTTTAAGAAAATAGAAATTAAATCATTACATCCAATTACCTTCCCAAATCCCTTAATTCCTTTATTAATCCGTACAATTTTTGATAAAATTTTAGAGAACTTATCTACATTATTCTCAACCAATAAAAAGATTCAAAAGATTAAGGATAAATCTTCAGAACTCTCCTCAATGGGAATGCAAACATTTCCTGAAATGGAACAAAAAGGTTTAAGAAAAACATTTATTCCCGGACTATTTTTTGAAATATTGGAATTAATTGTAAATGAACTCATATCAGAACGCCCTGAGAATCTCTTTTTTCTAAAATGTAAAAGGTTTTTCGAAAGTCCAATAATAGTTGATGATTATGATAAGTTGCTCACATCAGTCTTAGAAAATATTATAATTGGATTAGAAAAAGATTTTAATGAAATAAATTCTATAAAAGAGGCACGCTCTCTTTTCGACCAATTAAGCAGACACGGAATGGTATCCTTGAGAATTCAAAATGTATTTAAAAATTTTGAGAGATATCATCGATTCGAAAAATTAAAAAAAAAATGATATAGATTAAATAAGGCAGGGGAGCAGAAAATTCATGATTCAATTGATGCAATTTTTTCCCAGGGTAAGTGATTTACTCTATCGCAAATAATTGACTTAGCGAATCCATCAAATTTTTTAATTTCTAGCTTGCCTTTTACATTTTCAAACATAATAGGATTTTCTGTCATCCAATCTAAGCTTACAATTTGCTCATATGTAATATTTGGATCGATTAAATGCATGAGTTCAAATAATCCATAAGGTCCTGTTCCATAATATCCCCAGGCAAACCCAGACATCCATAACTGAGCTTTTTCTCCTACTACAATAACATATTGATGAAATAATTCTCGATTGACTAACCATTCACGCTCTGCGTAATAGAACACTACATATTTTATGTTTCCTAAATTTAAATAATGATTTTTAAAAAACCTGAGAGATTCAGCTGTAGATTTTAATGGTCCTTCTTTAATTATATGCATTGTTAATATCAACTTTATATTATGTTGGGAAGAAATAAATTAAACCTTTATAAAAAAAAAATGGAGAGGAGATTAGAATTCTTCCTTAAAACAAAAAAATGAATTTATAAATCCATTCTTTTTTCAAAATGAAGTAAACTATCTTTATTTTCGTTGTTTATTATAATATCGGCCAGAAAATCTCTATGGCAATAATTTTTCTGAGTTTTATTTGGCTTAGCAAATTTTTCCATACACATAAGGCAACACTTCCCATTAGTTTTAAGAAATTTAACAAACTCAGATAAATTGAAATCCACTTCCTTCAAATGCCAATTATACCAACCTCGGAAGGCTTTAGGATCAATATAATTTTCAATATAAGGAGCTCTGATTTGATAAATAACTCCTAATTCTGGTTTATGTATATAACTTATATTAATTTTTTTAAATTCTCTTTTTAATATTTCTGTATTAAATTCTGGTTTGTTGCTACTTTTACCTGATTCTCTAATATCAATAAGGTTATTAATTTTATTCTCCCTTAATATATCTATAAGGTCATCGAGAGATTTTCCTTGATATCCAATGGTAAATATTATGGTATTTAAAAACATGGCTTTTAATGAAGTCGCCATTGATGGTTGTGTAATATTTCTCTCAATAATAAACTTCAGAAAATTTTGTTGAAGAGATAAATCTAGGCTTCCAATAATTGATGCTACCCCATAGTTTATTTCTCCAGAATTCAAAGCATCTGCTACTGATTTATGTAAGGATAAGGCTAATGTTAATAGTTTACTTACTTGACCTTGGCTAATTCCAAGTTTTAATGCAATTTCTCTCTGAGAAATACCATAGTCATTAATAATTTTATTTATAACTTTTCCCTTTTCAGTTGGACTCATTTCAGAATGCATTATATTTGTTTTTAGTGATAATACATCAGCATCGATATCTTCTAAATCTTTTGATATTACTTCAATTTCAGTCCATCCTAATTCCTTAGCTGCTTGTAAACGATAATGCCCGGCAATTAAATCATAACTACCATTGTTATCTTGCCTTACTATTATTGGGTTCCATTGTCCGTCTAATTTAAAACTTTCCATAATTTCTTTGATATGTTCCTCATTTATTGTATCTCTTATAGAATGTTTCCCAATTTTAATCTTTGATATTTTAATTCTCATAATGCTCATTTAACCATTTATTTTCTTTAAACTCAATTATTTAAAATATGAAATTCATAAATAGATTTCTTATATAAATTTTAAAATTGCATTTTCCTCTCTAATTTTAGGTGGATAAAATAATCCTATAATTAACCATGTAGACCATCTAAAATGGGTCCCTAGCATAAAATATAACTCATTTTTCTTAAAAATAAACTTATTCTTTAGATTCTTCTCAAGTTGCTCGGTACCGTATTTTTGTCTCCAACTTCTGAAAGCTTGATATAATTCCCAATCCTCACATATTATTCTATGTCCACTACATTCAGGAATATTACATTTAAATTTATATTTAAATACGTTTTCAATTTCGTCAACTTTTCTTAATTTCTGTCCTGTTAGAGTGTATTGAGTAGAACTATCAATATCGATATCGATCTCGTCAACTTTTTTAGTAATAATAAACTCAGTTGTCTCTGGGTTTGGTTTAATCATCCCTAATGATGTTCTGTCATCTTTATAACTTTCTTTTAAAGTTTCTAAAGAATCAGTTATGTAATTGTTTAAAATCTGTTTTCTTTTGAGCCACACATCTTTTTTTTTAGTATTTGTTAAACTTTCATCAATAATTTGAATTGTATTCTCTCTGATTTTGTACGATTCTTTTCTTTTGTCAGAGCGATTTTTCATAATTTCAGCCTTGAATCGTATAAATTTCTTTAAATTCTTATTTTTAAATGTCAACCAACTGATAGGATAAATCCGCACCCATTCGTTAGTATCTTCCAATATACCGGCAGCACACACTGTATTAACATACTTATCACTTCGGATAGGATATGTTTTAATAATTAATAATATCTCTCTTTCTTCCCAGCTCATATTTACTACCAGATTTAATCCAAAAGTTTTCTTTCCAAAAATGTAAGAATTAATAAGATATGTATTTGAAGTATTTTTAAATGTGATTAATAAAAGATTAACTACACCTTTAAAACAGAGGAGTTTAAATAATTTCTAGAAATCTTATCTAACTTTTTTCTAATTTCTTTTAGCTATTAAAATTCAGATTGATATTTTTTTCCAGATAATGTAAGTAGCCTTCTTCTCATTCTCAAATTTTTTTACTTGAGATTTAATAGATTATTATTCATAATTACATTAGATATTAAAAAAAAAGAGGAATTATATTAGATTAAATTTGATTGTCTTCTCTAATCTTCATCTTGGTCGTCTTTATATTCCGGATGATTTGGATTCAATTGATTAGAGCGATTATCCGTTGAAGCTTGATATGCGGAATTATTTGGATTCATGGTATTGGCCCTATCATCATTTCTTTTTCCCATAATTTTCACCCCCTTTTTTTGTAATTTTAAATTAGCCAAATTTATTAAATCTCAAATTAGTGTGATCAGATTATCTTAAACATAGAAGCTCCTGGATTGGGGTGTTTTAATTCTTTTAATTGATACCCTTCATTTGCCATATCCCTAAGGAATTTTTTTGATTGAAAATAATTTTTTAATACTTGTCCTCTTCTATAGCCATGTATTATCAATAAGATATATTCTCTTGAAGATACACAAATTTCTAAAATCTCTACGATCTCTTCAATTGCATCAAATAATCCGAACCCATGAAGATCAGATATCATTTATTAATCAACTCCCTATTATCAATTTATATTCTTTTTTTTTCTTAAGTCAAAGGTCTTTTTATTAAACCTTATCTAATAATTAATTCAAAAAATTAGAAATAAAAAAATTCGCATCAAAAATCACTACCAAATCTGGTAGAGATAAATATGAGAACTTCCTTAAATTAAATAAAGGAATACTAATCCATGTGAGAGAATTGAAAAATTTCAAAACTTCAGATTATTTAGAAATAATAAAGATTTTAGGGATTAATATTAAGCCTATGAGCTATTCAGACATAAAGGAAAAAATTAGTATACCAAACACGTCATTCTCTCGGGCTCTAAAATGGCTTCAAAATATTGAAGATGAAGATAAGAGTAGAAAAAAGTTAAAAGAAGCTTATTTTATAAAAAAAAATAACTATATTGAACATATCGGTAAAAATAAATCTAAAAATGGTGCATTTAAATTAACTGAAATAGGTTTGGATGTTTTTAACTCCGAATATTTGAGAAAATATGAGATTGAATATATAGAGGAAATAATTAAAGACTTTAAAATAAACAAAGTAATCTGGGATTTTATTTCAAGAAATAAAAAATTATTTTTGAAAAATTATTTAGAGGCATCCAATAACGCTTTAGAACCTTGGACGATGCAGATCTTTGAATTTTTTGATGAATTGAATGAATTCCAATTAATTCAAATTCAAGAATCTATTCCTGGTCCCGAAAATATGAAATTCTTTAATTTACTGAAAATTCTTTCTGAAATTTTAATCCATCATCCAATCTGGAAAAAAAGTATTACTGAGAAGGGATTTGAAGTCGCTCCATATAAATCTGATTTTATAGCAACAATTAATAATAGTATCTTACTAAAAGAAAAACTCTTCATAATTGAAAGAGGAGATAACTTAGTTTTTTTATTAAAATCAGATAAATTCATAAAAGCTATTTTCCCATTAATCAAGAGCTATCTTAAAATAATTTATTGGCAGGAAAACTCTTTTTATCTCTCTAAAGAAACTCTAATTCAAAATATTATAAATAATGTTATTTATGAGCTTAATCAAGATTTTAGTGAATATAGCAACTTTATTAACGATTTCAAATTGGAAATTTCTTATTTAATCAAAAAAATCTTAATTCAGGACTTAATTTCCGCTAAAACACCAATTAAAATGCCTTTTATTCTGATGAATAATGCAAAGAGGGAAATTATCGATTTTCAACTAAAAAGAAAACTGTTATCTTCAGATTCAGATGAAATTCCGCCAATTTTACTTACGCAAGGGGCTTCTAAGGATCTAATAAAAGAAAGGATCGATCTACTAGTTGATCAATACTTAAAAGATAAAAATAATCTAAAAAATAACCTTTCACTCCTAGAAATTCTTGTTTATAACTATTCTATAGAATTAAGAGGTGATTTTTGGTTTTATGAAAAGTGGAAGATGAGTTTAGAACCTTTTATTCAAGAACTTATAACAGAAAGCATCTCCTTAAGGAATAAATATACTGAGCAATTCCTTACTCTTGGTTTTATTTTTTTCAATCAAAAATTTCCTAATAGAATGAAAGCTATTGAAATTAACGAGCGACTCTTAGAATTGTATCCAACTGACGAATTTTTGTTAGAAAACTTGATATATTTGCTATTTTCCATTCAACAATGGAATATAGACAAAATAGATTTAGTAATAAATGAAGCTCTTAAAATATACCCTGATAGCTTATTTTTCGCATATTCTAATATAATACTTGGGTTAGTGAATAAAAATTTCAATGATAACAAGGATTTAGTCAAGAGTTTAACTAATCTATTTAATCCAACTGGAGATTTACCTAAATTTATTCATATCATTAGATTTTTTATTAATAATTTAGAATCCCATGGATATAATGAAATTAATTTAAGAATTTTAGAAATTCTTGATTTAATCATTTCAGATATGGATTTTAAGTTAGATTATGCTAAAGTTTTGGAAAAGAATGGGTCGATTGTTAAAGCCCTGAAAATTTATTTAGACATTATTGATTACTTCCCGAACAATTTTTTAGAATCATATATTTTTCGAATTTTTCTAAACAATTACAGACGATTTACTGAGGAGGAAAAGAAATCAGAGGAGCTTACGTTCATTCAAAAAGTTCACGAATTCTCAGAAATTCTTATGTCGAAACTTGAATTTGATGTTAATGAAGGAGATGTTAGCGAATTTGAAGAAAAAAGAGATCTATTTCTAAAAGAAATAAGATCTCGATTAAAAGACATAAATCAATTTGTTAAAAATTCTATATGTAAAATTATTCCACTGAAAATTAAAGCTTTAATGTTAAAAGCACTCAATAGAGAAAAGAATCTTGAGAGTACTCTTATAAGGATTCTTGATATCGCACCAAATAATATTTGGGCTATAAATGAGTTAGGCTTCTTATATTTTCAACAAAATAAATTTAACGAAGGCTTGAGATTATTTGAATTAGCTGAACTAATCAAAAAGGAGATTAAGTACAATATACCATATTTACATGTAATAAGTCATTCGTATCTTTATGAAATTCATGAATTTAATTTTGCAGAGTTATATAAAAGAGCTGGAAAGTATAACCAAGCGATTTTAGTTTATAAGGATTATTTAATTGATTTAAATAAAAAGTTGCCTTTCAATACTACAGCAAAAACACTTACAAAAGATCTTATCATCTGTTATCAAAAAGTTGGATTAAATTCTTATGAAATTGTGGAGGAAATATTAACTCTATTGGATAAAATTGAGCATGCTATTGACATTAAAGATCAAGAAGATAATGGAATATTTGTAAATCGAAGCATAAATTTGCAGCATGACCCTGTTTTAATCAAAAATTCCTTAATAGAATTCCTATATAATGAGAAAAAGTATAAATTATGTTTAGAATACATTTTAGGGTTCAATGAAGAAACCCCTAGAGTATTAGAAAATATTCATAGTAGTACTTTATCACCCTTTAATATTAACACAATCTATTTAGCGGAATGTTTCTTAAATTTAAATGATTTAACTAAAGCTAATACTTTTTATGTACAAGCTTATCAAAATATTCTAGAGGATATAAGATATAAATCTAAAGTTACTACTAATTTATGGTTTATCCGGCCCTTTCCAGATTATCTAAAAATCAAGGAAAAGAAGTATTATATCAAGAAGATAGTAAAGGGTCAAAATAAAATCAACATTCTACTAGAGAAAGAAAATATTCTGGAAGAATTAATTTTTAAAACCGATATTGAGAAATCTATTGGTAATATTAGTTTATTGGTACGGAAAAGAGCAAAAATTCTAGAGAGATTATTTAATATCCTCCAAGATCAATTAAGATCTATTTCAGCTGAAGAAAGAGATTATTATGAGGTAATTCTTGCCAGTTCCTACGCTATAACTGGATATATTGATGAAATGTTTAAAATAATAAATAAGGAGAATTTTGAAAAAGCATTCCCTATTGTTTCTAGTCTTTTAAAAATGCTCTATTACTCCTTTAATAATGATTTTAAGAAATATACTGAATTGAATACAAAATTATATCAATTTCTTCCGAATAGCTCGATTCCCAATTTATTAAATCTTCATTATTTGAGATTTAAGAGAGGCTTGTCGGAGATTAATAATATAACTATTCTATTTAAAACTATCTGGAGTATAAATCCTAAAAAAATTAAAATTCATGGAATTGAAAAGCAGATTTTCAAATATTTTAAGAATCATTTAACTTGGAATCCGTTTAAATGGGCTTTAAAAGTTGATAGATATATTAAAACATCTAAAAATGAGGATGTAAAGCAATTATTTGAAATCATAAAATTCATAGAAGAGAAGACCTTTAATCAGGAATTTGAGTTATTAGAGTTTATTACTCAGGCTTTAAATACTGATAGGAAAATACCGGAGTTTCTAAGTTTACTGTTAATTTCGAAGGGTTATGAATATCCCGAAACAAAATATCATATATATAATTTATTAAATCCAGAGATTCAACAATATGGACTGAAAAAATGGGGTGAAATTGCCTATAGAGCAAATAAGTTAGACGATTTTTTACCATTGCTTGATGATTATAGGTATAACGAACTCAAGAAATATAAAGAAATTGATAGGTTAGATTGGAATAAAAAATGGTTAGAAGAACAATATGTATCCTTTCTTCTATCATGCTTCAGAAGTCTTGATTTAGAGGATAGAATTTCAAAAAGTATGAAATATCTTGAGAGGTTAGAAGATTTTCCAAAGGAAAAACTGAGATTTTTTAATATTTTAGTTGATTTAAGAAAAGGTTATTACAAGGGTGCAGAACTAAAGGCTTACCAGCTAATAAAATTGTTTAAAAAGAAGCCTGAGCTAAAATGGGATGAAAAATATTATACTATTTGGGTATTGAGTAAAATTTTAACTCTTTTAACAGATAAAAAAGAAATAAATCCTCAACTTTTTCTTGAAATTACAGCAGAGATTATTGAATTTGAAAAGATGAAAAAAGATCCAATATATTTCAATTTATTAATCTTAGATGTCTTAACACACGAATTATTGGCCGGGAATGAGACAGAATTAGTTACATTTACGGAGAAGTTATTTTTAGAAATTATAAAAATGATAAATTGGAGTAACAACAAAAATCATGATATAATACTTGAGAAAATATATTTTAATAGAAGCACAATTAGTTCCCTCTCATTAAAAATTATAAATAATTTGAATAAATTAATTGAAAGAATTAATCCAAAAAGAATCACGGGAAGGAAATATTACTTATATAAGATTGTAGCAATTATTTACATTAACAATAATAAAGAGAAAGAAGCTAAAGAAACTTTGGAACAAATGTTTAACATCCTTCCAGTGGAATTTAATTACATAAAATATGGAGAAATAAATGATCTATATTTAAATTTACAATTTAATTAAACTTGTAGGAGAAATAGTAAAGCTAATAATCAAGAATTTAAACGCTTCCTAAATAAGATCTATGGAAAAAATTTCTGAGAAGAATTCAAGAAAAACTAAATTTCAGATGTTATTATCATATAACTGTTTTTAAGTTTTAAACTCCCTTCTTGTATCCAATAATCTCTTTTTTCATTGTGTTTTCTTATAATTTCATCTTCCTTATATTCTTTAGTACCAATATAAAGCCAAAAATATTCTCCGATCTTATTCTTGACATTATATGGTAGCATATGGATTAAACGACCATTTTGAGTTGTAAAAAGGATGATGTTTAAAAAGTTTTGAATAATCTCAAACAAATATTCAAAGTCAGATCGTTCTTCAATAGCTAATTCTTTTAATCTATTAATTATATCATCTAATTCCGCAAACATAAGAGTTTTCATAGTCATTTCAACGAAAAAACTCTTACTCCCTTGTTGAACTTTATTTCTCAACATTTCAGAAGTTGACCAAAATATGAATCCGAAATTATTATAAAAAACATTACCATCCGCCATATTATATTCAACTGGTTCTATTACGGCCAATACTGAAAGAGAAATTCCTTCTTCAGATAAAACTTTACTCTGATTTAATAATTCAAGAACATTTTTAATATCAAGTTTTGAAATAATATCAATAGTACCTTGAAGAATTTTTTTTTGATAATTTTTGATTTCTTGTTCTTTGATAATGGTTAGAATTACAGGAAGGCTAAGATCATTGAGAGCTGTGCTAAAAGCAGCAGATAATTCTGATTTTTTATCCCTCTCTTTAAATTTCTCCTCTAAAGAAATTATTTTAGGGATTTTCTTCTTAATTTCTTCTAAATAGAATAAAATAGCATTTTTACTATAAACTGCCGCTCTTTTCCGATTATTACAGGGAAAACATGTTGGAACTAGGTTATAATAACTATTTAATTCAAAATCTTCATCAAGATCATATAGCTTAATCGCTTCATCCTTATTTAATGATTCAGGTATCAAATGGTCTACTTGAAAATTATTAAAAGGTATTGACTTACTACAGTAAAAACATTTTTTGTTATATATTGTCCATAAGGTTCTCCTTACAATAGGACTATTCTTATTTCTTATTTCAACCATTTTCAAGGAATTTAAGATTGGTCTTTTCTCTAATAGCTTTCTTAATCAAAGAAAAGCTGAATCAAATAAAAATTTATCAAAACTAAAAAATTAAATTAACTTCCTTAGAAATTGTAATTAAGAATTGTATACAAAGGTTTAAAAATGTAAACATCTTTTAAATTAATAGATGACCATTATTATTTGCGATTCTTCATTTTTAGTGCTAATATCAAAACTCGAGTTGTTAGATTTGCTAATTGAACTATTCGAAAATATCATAATACCTCAAAGTGTTTTTATAGAAGCAGTTGACCAGGGAAAAAAATTAAAAAAAATGGACGCATTTTTAATAGAAAAGAGAATTAATGATCAAAAAATACTGGTAGAAGAAATAAAGGACTTAACCGAAAAAGGGAACCTTATCAGAAATTTTAATCTACATGAAGGTGAATCAGAAGCTTTAATTTTATATTTAGAAAAAAAAGCAGAACTCTTAGGAACTGAAGATTATAAAACACTAAAAGTTTGTAAAATTCTCAATATTAAATATTTTACAACTCCTTTGTTTATTTTTTTATGTTATTCAAAGAACAGGCTTTCAAAAAATATGACAATAGCAAAATATGAAGAATTACAAGAGTTTGGATGGTATAAGGAAAACTTAATATTAGATTTTAAAAATAGAATAGAGAGTTAAAAGGTCAATAAAATGGGTAGAGTCATATCTGTAAGAATTAATGAAAATTTAGAAGAAACAATTAAAAGATATTCAGAAGAAAAAAAAGAAGAACAGTCAGATATAATAAGGAATTTGATTAATAATGGTAGTGTCTATTTGGCGATAAAAGGATATGCAAAAGGAGAATATTCCATTGGAAAAGCAGCTTATCTTACGAATCTTCCACTATCAGAATTTATGGATTTAATAATGGATTTAGGAATTAAATCTAAAATAAGTAAAGAAGATTTGATTGAAGGCTATGAGAATTTAAAAGAATTTTTTTAACATCCTAAAATGAATGAATTATTTTGAATAATTATATAATACTTATTAGGCTGTTGCACCACTCTTCTTTTGGTTTTTTAAGCTTAATTTGAATTATATTCTACAATTTGATAATCCATTATATCTATGTATATTCTATGGAAAGAGATAAACTGAATCACATAGAATTTCTTAGATAATTGTTTTAACTTCTTATCTAACCCAGAAATCGGATACTATATAATTTGAATTTTATAGCTTCGCATTTAATATTTACTCAGGCTCTTTAATTAAAGTAAGATATTTACTTAGATCGTCTTTTAATTCGCCCGCTAGCGAAATTAATTTATCTGAACTGAGATTTTCTGAGGTGCAAATTAATTCTTTAAGATTATAAAGAGGTAAATTAAGATTAATCATAATTATATTTAGTCCATTCGAACTTGAAATCATTAAATGATCAATTTTACTTTCTTCCAAGTTTTCAAATGATTGATTTATCAGGGCGATTAGCTTATGAACGTGATTAATTAGAATTGTAAAGAAATCTTTTGACATAGATTGTATAATTATACTATTATTATTGTTAGTAATGAAACACAAAATCTTCGAATATTCTTTTAAACGATTATCTACTATATTTTTCAATTTGAATGTCTCTTCTGAGAATCCACTTAGAATTTCGTAAAAAGCGTTATATACACCATAAATTAAATCAGGGTATATACTTGTAAAATAAATTGGGAAATTAAATAGATTTTTGATTTCGTTCTTCAGGTCATTAATATCCGATTCCCTATTGCTTGGATGTATTTGATCTATTTTGTGTAAAAATAATATTATTTT
>SDBS01004905.1_pt1 | contig 13090 bp, 10 predicted proteins | sample 2277091 | NCBI WGS metagenome assembly SDBS01 (sample SAMN10404972, study PRJNA504765) | marine sediment metagenome | isolation source: marine sediment core GS10_PC15, 163 cmbsf | place: Arctic Ocean: Southern Knipovich Ridge | collected 2010 | reverse complement strand
GCTTGAGATGTAGGTCAATTCCGAGGTAAAATGGATACATAGCGTTCCTCCTTTTGCTAAACTGGTTTGTCGCTACTCTTAGTTTAGCACTACGGTAGGAACGCTTTCATAGTATCACCGGAATTGCACCGGTAAATGAATATTCCTGGTCATTAGCTTAGAATAATTTGGCGTCTGAATTAAGATCATAGGGTATCAACTATGGAGAAAAGACCAATGACTATTTGAAAGTTTGATTTAACGCAAATTTCTATTCGGATAATTATTGCAGATGATGTATGCCCAAGATTACATCTTTTGATAGAGTGAAAACGTTCTGCTTATCCTTGTCTGATTTCGTTGAAATAATAATTTCATCTTGTGTTTGATCTATAAGAAGAACAGTCTGAGTCTTGTTGGTTGAAACAAGAGGTATTCCTAGATCTTCTAGAAATTCGAGTTTATTTGGAATAAATAATATTTCAACTGAGCCAGGAGCGGAGATTCCTGGGAATATAGGGCGCTTACCTTCAAAAGTACGTTTTCCATGGATATAGAATCCATAAAAAAAAGTGTGAACAATTGAATACATAACAATAATCCCATAGCCAATATTTTTTTCATAAATCTGATCAGCAGAGATAGGGAAAGCAAAAATACGCATAGGAACAGCGATAGTGGCCACAGAAATTAACAGCCATATTGTTATGAATATGTACGGTCGTATTTTTATCTTAATTGGTTTGTTGACAAATATAAAATAGCTAATCACCAATCCGAGATATGTGAAAATCGTAATTGAATCAAAATACCATGATGAGAGATTTGATAAAAGGAAGGCAATTGGGATAGATATTGCAGCATGGACGGCAATTGTTATAGAGTAAATTATTCCAACTACGAGATATTTCAAACGTAACATATCAAGCCGTGTTATTCCGTATGAAGAAAGATCTAAATTAACAATTAGAAGTCCAAGAATATAAGATATTGATAAAAAAAATGCACCAACAATTGAAATCTGATTAATAATGTCTAACATTTTCGCTCTCTTTGGTTTAGGTGAATATTTATAAAGATTTAGATTATTCAGTATGTAAAACAAACGAGATCCACTTTCAAAAAATTTATTTCAAATAAGTAGATCAAAAACTATTTTTCATTCATAAATAAACTTCCAAGGAATCAGATAGAGATTAGATTTTGATAAATGGACTTATCTTAATCAAATAGGTCGATCTGTTTTGAGGCAATTATCATTCCAGATTTCCGCTTAATTATTCCTGCAAATTCTAACCAATTAGCTAGTATTTTGCTTCTCCAGTTCCAAGTTTCCTTCGTGAAGCCAGTATTACCGAGAGTATTCTTTATTACTTCCAAGTGACTTTTTTCTTTATGCTGAATTTGATCTAGATATGTATCAAGGTATGCTAGTCCTTCTAGACAATCCCTAAAAATCCTAGGACGGCTAATATGGTTAGTTAAGAATTCATCACCAGTTAATGTCTTATGATAATTACCGTCTTCGTCAACTTCAATTAAACCTAATTGGATACAATCTGGTTTTGAATAACGAAAATCTTTAAGTTCAGATATTGGGATAATGTCTTCATCTCCAAATTTATCCATAACAGTGATTATCTGGTTGATATAACTTGAAGGTAAAAAGTATTCACTATTCCGGCCTCTTCTTGTAGCTCCAATAGCTCTTCCATCTGATGTTATCGAACCTGGAGGTGTCAAACCAACATAACGTAACCAGCTTATTAGATATCGGGCATAGGTGTCCCATGTTGGTTCAGAGAGATCAAGAAGAGGTAAACTGTCTTTCATGTACCGAATGACTTCTATTAATTCGATTTCGCCTTCAGTTGTAATTCGTCTAACAATATCTTGAACTAGTCCATTGCTGCGCCAAACCTGTTCTTTGATACGGAGATCTAATTCACCTAATTCGAATGCAGATATCGAATCATCGTCAATTTTTAGTTGACCACGGGAATAGTCAATTAATTCAAGCATTCGAAGCTCTCTTAGGGAATTGTGGACAGTTCCTGAGTCAAGACTTGATAATTTTTGTACTTCCTCTATTGTCCGAGGTCTGTTATTCAATATTTTACGAAGTAAATCTATTGCTGTACTAGGAGAAGTTCTGAAAGTATATTTATTTGGATGGGGAAGCTCTCCATATTTTAAGTAATGTTTAAAGACATCATTATAGGTATCGTATGTTCTACCAATTAAACGAATTAATCTCTGATCTTGAAACAACGTTAGTTTATTCGATAATAACTTGCCACGAAATTTTTCTAACTGGCTAAGATCATCGATAGTCGCTGGCAAGTAATGTGCTAGGTCTTTTAGAAACTCTCTGTCTATAATATCTAATTCTGCTAAATCTTCTTGGAATAATTCATCTGGTCTAACACCATTCTGTATCAATTCATCCTGTGACATTCCATGTTTAATCACCATATCTCTAATATGAGCACAGATTCTTTTGACTAACCATGGAAATCCAGATGCAGAGAATTCTAAAATCATTCCTTTTAGTTTGGGTTTAAGCGGTTGTTGAATTTCTTCATCAAGATGTGAGATTAAATCAAGAGCTTCCCGAGATGTAAAATCTGTTAATTCAACACTTCGAGATATATGCAGTAATCTCTGAAGATCTATTCGATCTCTATCATCAAAAGTTGTAGGTTGATCATTCTTTCTTGCTAGACATATAACAATATTCGTACACTTATGAACAATTTCATAAACAAGGTCTAGAAAGTCTATGTATAACTCCGGACGATTAAACATGCTCTCGAATTGATCAATGAACATAAACCCAACATTGGTATTCTTTACAAGGAGATCGTCAATTTTGATAAGACTTTTCAAGATGCCAGATCTATCGGTTGGAATGATGTCTTCTATTGCTGTATTCTTATTTCCTACTTCTACAAATTCTTGTAATAGACTCAACAAATCTATTGAACCTCTAAAATTACGAGCGTCTTGAAAAACAGCAACCTTTATATCTTCACTAATCTCGTTATGAATTTTTAATAGGAATGAACTTTTCCCAACTCCTGATGGACTTAGAACTTGATATACACGAATGTTTGTTTTCGCTTCTAAGACATTAGATATATATGACTTTAGATCTTGAATTTGTTTTTCTCGACCAATAAATCTGTCTGGATGTGAAGGCAGTTTGTGCTCAAACCATCCTGCTCCTTCCTTATCAACTCCAATAATTCCCTGGGTGTCATCAAGGTGGGTAGTAAAAGCTTGTGGACTAGGCAAAAATATTAACTCTTGGAAATCAATGATTCGCTTTTTTATCTCAATTCCAAAATCAATTTCTTCGATTCGATTTCCATTGGAGTCGTATACACAAAAAGCTTTTATTCGTGCTTCATTCTTTCTCGCAAGGGTTTGAATAAAGAAATCACCTTGATCAGATATGAGGAGATGAGTATCTCCGGTCCTCATACCAAATTGGGTTTTTGCCCACTTCTTTATTTGTTCTACTGTTGGATATCCAATTTCTGATAATCGGTCCAAGATCTCATTGTTTACAATAGTAACAATACGATCTCTTTTTCTAGATTTGCCTAAAAAATCTCTTGCATCAGAAGTTAGATCGCTTATTGAGATAAACAAACCAAGAGTGTCTTCGGGCAAATCCTCGTGATCTAAACTGCCAATAAATGCTGATATTTCAGGCATAGCCTGGTGTTCTCTTCTAGCTTTTGCTTCTCCAATAAGAATCCTTCCACCCAATTTTGCTTGTGCCTTAATATCATATTCCTTACCGGAGATTTTTTTACGCCAGGATGTGACTTTATAACCAAGAATATCGACTATATTCTTAACAAGTTTTTCGAATAGTATCCCTTGATCATATGTTTGAGATTTTGAATCACCAGAAAAGTTTATAAAATAGAACATTTTCAATAGTCCTTATCAATTAGTGATAGAAAGTATATATGCTTTCGATAACTGTAATATATATCAATTATGATTTTGGCATTGTTACACAATCAGAAGTAATTAATGACGAAGGATTATCGATAATCATTGGTAAACCAGGACCAATGATTATTTCTCCTTTGATTTCTTTTTCATATAAATCTAAGTTTAAGTTTAGAAGAAACGCAAGGATATCTTCATTTCTACTCATACCATAAGCATCGAAAACATATTTATCCAATTCTTCTTGAGCTTCACTGATCAGATTTGATGGAGTTTCTTCCATAATACGATAAATATCTCGGAGACTTTGTCGATTTTCTGTCATGATATCACGGCGAATAGTACGAAGATAACAAGCACATTTTGCTATTCTTTTAATTTGAATTTCTGTAGGATCTTGTGGCCAGGGAAAAGAATCAAAAACTGTCGTTATCGTATATCTTGGATCTCCTTTTAGAGTTGAACAACGAGCAATAAACCATTCCCAATGAACGATCGATTGTAGAATGCCAAATGAATAATCATCCGCAAGTGGAAAAACCATTAAAGCAGCATTAGGATGGATATGAGATGAAACAAATTCAAAGATAGGCCTTTTTGTAACTTGACCACAAGCGATGTATCTTGGTAGATTTTCTAAAATATTCATCATCTCATCACGAGGTCGCCAGAATTTCCACCATTTATTAAAATGGTTTTGCCTAGGTCCAGTTTCTTTTCCTGTTTTATCTCTTTCTTTATTGGAATTTTCTTTTACAGTTGGATAAACTGAATCCTTGATATTTTGATAGACAATTTCGTATTGACTTGCAGAAAAAATGTCATGTTTACGAAAATCAATAACATATCTAGTTGGTAATGAATCTTGATTGCCAATCAATTCTGCTGCATTGAGATAAGGAAATAGAACATCTTTATATTTTGTGTCATTAGAGATAATTTCTTCGGCTTTTGTCCGATCAATTAGGAAACCAGCGTGACCATGAGTTTGACCTTGATAACATGAGGATGACTTTTTGTTTTTTTGAAGAGATTTTGTTGAAGATAGATCAATTGCTAAGCTCAATGCAGAATTTATATTTTCAACATCATAATAATCAAATGGTGAGTCGATAGAATCACCTACTTGGAATGACAATCGTTTCATGCCTGGATATTCACCTTTAATCCAATTTACGATTGAAACGTAAACAACAGCATCACCTGACCAAACTTGGGTAGATACAGCCTCAGTTATTGTCCCTCCGTTATTCTGTATGTAATCAAGTCCACCTTCACGGGAATAATTTTGTCGAATAGTATTTGTGCCGACAAAACCAGCACGTTGACCTGGTAACAATTCATCATGCGCTTTTCTTAACCAATAGACACAATAATCTGCCCTTCCTGGAATTTCAGGGAAATTTCTTCTCAATCTTGCAATATAATCTTCTCCTAATTCTTCTGGCATTTTATTTTTTGATTGAAATGGAGGATTTCCGATAACTACATCAAATTGTGGCCAGTCAGTAAAAAGAGCATCTTGGCATAATATTTGATCTTCTAATCTATCAAGAGGTAGACCTTCATCAAAACTTAATCCAAGCATGGACATTTTGGAACTTATTCGTTTATTCCAATCTGAAGCTGCCAATTCTTTCGCGAGCATCATGGTGACTTTAGCAACTTCAACAGCTATTGGTAATGTATCAAGACCAAAGAATTGTTTTGTAGATACTCGAGAGATTCCAAATTTAACACCTTTTGTAGATCTTTCTGAATAATTATCAACAATTTTTTCAACAATTAACATTTCTATATCTTTCAATGCGCGATAGGCAATATAAAGAAAGTTACCGCAACCACAGGCGGGATCTAAGACCTTGAATTCTCCAATTTTGTCTAATAAATCAGATAATTCTTGAAGAGTATTTGCATTATTTATTAATTCTTTCCACGGACGAATGATTGTGGGATTAACGATTTTTAGGATATCTTCTTCAGATGTAAAATGTGCACCATATTTATGTCGTTCTTCTTCATTCATTGTGCTTTCGAAAAGGGCACCAAATATTGAAGGGTTAACACTCTTCCAGTTGAAATAAGATGCATCTCGTAGAAGATTAAGACTTTTGCTGTCCAATTCGATGGGTTCTACAATATCGAAAATTCCACCATTGAAATATCTAACATCTTTATAACGACCACCAGAAGCGCGTTCGCTAGATGACATTTGCTTAAAAAGACCACCAATTAAATCATAAGAGCTTTGATCATTACGGCAGTCATTTATTAATTCAGTAAAAATCCCATGGGGTAAGAGGCCGAAATCCTCAGAAAATAGAGAGAGCACACATTGAAGAAGAAATCTTTGGGCTGTTGTTCTTTCAACATTCTTTTCGAATATTAGGTGTTTAAATATCTCTCCAATGGTTCTTGCTGCTTCTTGTGATATGTGCTCGATGTTATTGTGAAATATTGGATCTTTTTGATCCAATAACATGAAATTAAATGCGCTAGTTCTATCGATTAGGTCATTTATTGATATGTCATCAACTAGTGATAATTGTCGGTAAATTAAAAAACGCTCAAAATTACATAGAATTATATACTTGGGTTTTTGAGCACCAGGACCTATTACTATTTCTGGATTCATTTCAATCCAATAATCTCTTGCTTGTGGGAAATGAAATTCAAGATCCTTAACGGATTTCTTTTTCATTTCTATTAAGACGCCATCTCTGCCAGGAGGGGACCAAAGGCAGTCGGCAAACTTAGTTTTACCTGATGAGATGAATTTAATACGAGCTTCTAAGGAGCCATTTGCCTCAATAATTCCGCCATGTCCAAAAGCGCGAAAGAAACGATCGCAAAATAATTGAGCCTCACCCTTCTCGTCACCTTTTAATAATTTTGTATAATCAATAAATTCTGAAAGTGATGATTGATTTGTCATATATTGTCGCAATATTGTTATTTTGCTTTATTTATAATTGACGTGCCCTCATTATTTGTAACACTCTCTATGTTAGTATAAGCTGCTGAAATTGGGTAGTGGGGACCATGATCGTCTCTGGTACTGGCGGATAACGGCTTTATTCCTATACGGCTATATTAATAAGATACACCAATAAATGATTTGATGCCTCTAAAATAAAATTCGTTACAATAACGACTCCACATTTTCTATAATTGATTCAATAACTGGCAAATTTAAACCTCTTGAATATATTTCAGCTATTAGATCAGTCACAACTTCAAAATTCTTAATTCCATTTGAAGGTTGATTATAACCATATTCAATGGCTATTTTGTCCCTTAACTCGTAGAATAGATCACCTATCTCACTGAGACAATATGATTCAAAATCATCTTCAAAACAAGTATATCGATTTGATATTGTTGTATCTGGAAACTCGACAACATCAGCGTTAGCAAGGCGAAGCAAAATAGCATTTTCCTTGATTGTTTGATTCCGATTTGATGAAGTTTCTGTATCATATTTATTATCGCCATCGAATACGAAATAATTCGGAATACAGAAACCGGAAAAAATTACTACAGAACGATCAATTTTATTTTTACCTTCTGCAGAAATCACAGCGATACCTTTGGATAACCAATCTCTGTTTAATAAGTTGCTAACCGCAGTTATAGCGGCAACTTCAGTTAATCCTTCGGTAATGACGACAGCATTCGCAAAGAAACCTTCATTTACTAGATGAGTCATAACAGGATATGCATGGGCTCGAAATGAGTCGCCTGTAAATTCCTCTGCTGGCCTTTGAGTGATTCGCGCCATTTCAGAGGATGCACTTTCTAAGGTATATTGTGAGATTGACGAGCAAGGAGCTTCATTTTGAACTAACAGAGATTTTCTAATAATCCGTAAATTGCTGAAGCGGCTCAGATCAACGAAATAAGGTGAATGCGTTGTATAAATAACCTGCATACCACCCCCATGAACATTTTCTACTTCCCTTGACATTTTTAGAAGAACATTTGAAAGGTGTTTTGCCCGAAGCGGGTGTTGGTACAATTCAGGTTCTTCAATTGCTAATATTAGGCATGGTCCAACTATCTCATTTTGCGGTTCCTCGTTTTCACCTGGAACTATTTCGGCTTGATCCTCAACATTTTCTACATCCTCATCATTTAGAGACGTTACAGCTAAATGCTGTAACAATGAGAATAATAATGCTCGTTGTAATCCATGACCTTTCCTGTCTATACTTCCCTCAAAATCATCCTCGATGAGAGTAGGAATTGGAGATGGTATTGGCAGGTTGGGAAGTGATGGTTCTGTTGGATTTAATCCTAAACGTGCATTCGGAACAAATGTCTGAAGTGTTCTTGATATATCTTCTGCGAGGGATGAAAATTCAGTCATGTTCTCAGGACTGTACACATCTTTGAACCGTTCCTCGAAATCTACCTGTAATTGTAAAACATCATCTCTTGATTTAATACGGCGAATTACTAGCATATCTAACAATTGATACAATGGAGATCCTCGTTTGTCAGATAGATCATCCATTACATCTCTAACTGCCGGAACTAAAACAAACTTTGAGTAATTATCGAGAGATCCCCCTCCGATATTCTTAGGACCTAAAAATTGGACCTCTTTTCGACCCCATTGACATAGGTCAGGATGATTAATCTCATAATCAGTCATTAATTCTTCGAGATTATCACCACGTACAGATAGCGGTCCGATCTCAGGTAATGCCCCAGCGTCTACTAACTCGTTCCATCGGTTTCTTTTATCTGTAAGAGTTCTGAGTCGTCTAACCTCAGCAAGTAATGGAATCTGTTGAAATGCACCATAATATTTTTGGTCAACACTATCATTTTCGAACTTTATTAACTTTGTAACACTAAAACATCCATCTTGTACGAATCCAGAAAACTCAGCATTTTCTTGATCGTTTAGGTCTGAAAAAACAACTCGAATCTCAATTGTTAATGTGGTGTCTAGATTATAGAAATCATCTTCAGTTATTGGAGCCTTAATGTCAAAAAAATAATCACAGGATTTCAATATGGTTGATTTCCCACTTCCATTTTGACCAAGAAATACTGTCAGATTATCAAGATATACTGTAGCATCGCGTATGCATCTAAAATTCTTAATCGAAATTTCTCTGATCAACATTTACACCTCGAATTATTACATTCTTATACTTGGGAGAAATGTGTTTTTCTTGAGTCTACAGTCAAAACTTTGGTGTGTTTGAGAATCCATTTTCTTAAGTTTACATAATTTTCACTTTTATTTCCAAGATATCCATTTGGCACAATTATCGCGATTTGTCCACCTGGGTTCATTCAATATCAGCTATTGCTCTAGCCTGTGCTATCAGTTTTTTCAAATCACTATTTGATAATCGTTGAGCTTGCATAAATAATTCTTGATATTGAGGAGAGAGTTTATCGAGTTTTACTTCTCTTACATAATCTTCAGGGAAAAAATAAACTATCGGCTTGTTTAGAGTATGGCTCAATGATAATAATTCGGTTGAGCTTACTTCTCTCTTTCCATTCTCCATATCGGATATTGCTGCCTGACTAACATAAACATAATTAGCCAGCTCAGATTGAGATAATCCTGTTTCGAGTCTTGCCTTCCTGATATGTTCACCCATTCTGATTGTGAATTTATTTGGAGTGTTATTCCCCCGTCCAAGGATCTCATCAAAAAGTTTGTTTAACATGAATTAAATCCAGAAGGACCATGGTTGACAGATATAATATATTAGTATATAGTTATATTGCATTAATATGACTATAACTTGGAGAGTTTCCCTAAGTATATATTACATCCTGATTGATTTATATGCAAGTAATATTTATAGCCCGAACTTTCACAGTTTATCACGCCCGAACGCAGCCGATTTTCTCACCCATGTCGAGGACTCCATGTCAAGCCTGGTGAGAGAAACGGCGCAAGCAAGGAAGGCTTGATTTGGAGAATCCGGGTGATAGGCTGCAAACGGTCGGGCGGGTAAACAAAAGGATCAACTATGAATGAACAAATAATAAAAGCAAAAAGCGGTAATTACGGCAGGGTTCAGGTGACCTTGCTGTTGCCTGTCAAGGAAGAGATCTTATCCTGGGCAAAACAAATGGGTATCAATAAAGCTTCCTTCCTGCGCATGGCTCTTATGCTTGGGGCTTCTCAATTAACAAAACAAATCATAACCAACCAATCCATTCATTTAGAAGGTAAGGAGCTGCCAGAGCAGACTACCGCACGGACGTGAGGAGTCCGGATAGCTGCTTTGGCAGCGATAACCCCCACCTACTAATAGGGGGGTAGAGTTTAATAAATTAAGGAATATATATGAAAGAGATTAATGAAAAAAGTTTTATGATCCATTATTTATCCATAACTGTTCATCTAAGTTTAGAGGAATGTATCGAGCTGTACAATCAACACTTCAGATTAGCCCTATTCATGCTCTATGATTTACACCATGGAGCAAAAGGTTTTAGAGGTGTAAAAGCTGGCGCTTTAGGTTTCCAATTAAAACACACACCTGGATCTGGTAGAAATTTTTGTTCATTTATGTTCCCAGGACAAGCATGTGAAGTTGTACCACCGGAATTTTTTGTGTATTTTTATAAAACATTAATTCGGCAGGAAATCAAGTTCAACGTAACAAGATTAGATCTTGCGTTTGACAATGTTCCATTCACGCCAAAAGATTTTTATCAAATAATCAAAGAGGATAATAAAAGAATTGAACAAGGTGAAAAACAAAGAGTGAGGACATTAACCCAACGAGAAACAGTGGAGTTCATTACACAACCATTTAAGGATAAAGAAGATGGTAGCGGTATATCCAGGGATACTTGTTATTTTGGATCAAGGAAATCAAATAGGTTTATTCGAGTGTATAACAAACGGGGTCCAACAAGATTAGAAATCGAACTGAAAGGAAAACGAGCAAACCTCGTTGCTTCGGCAATTCTCAAAGAAGATGTAGATAATTGGCTTGAAATTTCTAAAGCTCATTTATTGGATTTTATTGACATTGATATTCCCTGGTGGAAAGAATTTGTTGGAGAAACAGAAAGAGCATACACAAAACTTTATTGCCCAAAAGATAAAAGTATTGAAAAGAAGCGAGAATGGTTGTTAAAACAAGTATCACCTACTTTTGCTGCGGTAAAAGAAGTTACAAATGGCGAAATTATTTTTGAAATGCTAGATGAAGGTGAAAGACGGATGTATAGAAACCATCCAGATCTCATTGCATTGGTAAGGTTAATGAAATGAGAGAAATTGTTGAAATTGAACTGAGAGGCAGGTTATCAGGACAGCAGAAAACAAGATTGAAGAAACTACTTGAGATGATGTATAGACCAAGTGAAATTGCTGAAGAGATTGGGTTTGAGAAACGTCAATTTTATCGAGTTTATATTCCTTTGGGTTTACCACACGAAAAAGATGCAAATAATCAGATCTGGATTAATGGATCATTATTCAGAGAATGGGCACTAGAAACATATAAAAATCCGTCTATGGAAAAAAACGAGGCATACTGCCTTACATGTAAAAAACCAATTGAAATTAGGGATCCCGAATGGAAAGAGAAAGAAGGTTTATTTTACTTGATATGCAGCTGTCCTATATGCAAACGAAAGATAGCCAGAATTACTGACAGAAAAGTTAACTAAGGTGATTAATAGGGAAAACTGGAAGTTGGTTAATAGATACCTGGAATACAGAAAGCGAATTGATCAGATGTCCGAAAAAACGATCAGGCTTGAAACAACATGGCTAAATCATCTTCTTGAATGGGCTGATGATTGCAGCTTTGAAAAAGCTCCCGGAATAACAACACCATTTCCAGCATACCTGCAAACCGCGAGGAAAGATGGAAAAGATAAACCCTTTTCAAAAGAATATGCCAGGAAAATTGTCGGATCTGCAAAACGGTTTTTTGAATGGCTCACAATTCACCAGGTGGGTTATCGATCTAGGCTAACTCCTGTATGGATTGAGTCTCTGAAACCTCCCCGGATCACCCCTATTCCATCCAAGCATGAATCAGTAACAATAGATGAAATTAGAAAGATAGCATATGCTACAACGTTGACACAGCGTGAAGAAAGAATTCAAGCAGCAGCTGTCTTCTGGTTTTTGTCTGGAATTCGGATCGGTGCATTTGTATCATTACCTATAAAAGCAGTGGATCTTAATAATCTAGAAGTTAGACAGTGGCCCAGTCTAGGAGTTAATACCAAATTCAACAAGCACCAGACAACATATCTGTTAAATATTCCGGATTTAATTGAAGTAATTTCTCGTTGGGATAAAAAAGTTAGTGATTCAATGAATCCAGATATTTTATGGTTTGCTACATTATCTTCTCAAACCAGCCAGATAGATCCTGACAACAAATCAGTGGGGAAATACCGGGATGATAGGGCCAGGAAGGATTTAAAAGAATGGATGAAAAGAATCGAATACGAATACCATTCACCGCATAAATTCAGAAGGGGTTATGCAATTTATTCAACCGCTTTATCAAAAAACTCAAAAGATATGAAAGCAATCAGCCAGAATATGATGCATTCGAGCATTGCAACAACTGAGCGATATATAGATTTACCTGAGAAAGAATTGAAAGAGAAGATTCTTGGTTTAGCTGGAAAAGAATTAAGGAATAAAAACGATATTGATATCATCGTCGATCAAGTAGCGGATAAGGTTATAGATAGGTTGTTAAGCGAAATTCAGGAATTAAAGCACAAATGAGCCTCTGGTACAAATTGGCTCAATTTTTTGGGTCAAAGGTGGGCCCGGCAGGAATTGAACCTGCGACCTGGCGGTTATGAGCCGCTCGCTCTGACCACTGAGCTACGGGCCCGTTGGCCCAGCATGTATATCTCCTGCCGGGACAAAAGAGCGGGTGACGGGATTCGAACCCGTGAATATCAGCTTGGAAGGCTGATGCCTTACCACTTGGCCACACCCGCTAAATCATTCACTTGGAATACCCTGGAATTTTCCCTGGCTCCCCCGAGCAGGGAAAATTGTATCATACTGTAAGGGAGAAGGCAATTGACGCTCCGTGTGCTATAACCCTCCTAACCGATCCTTCGGCGGCATGGATTTTAATAATAAAATGCTCTTCCCTCCCATCGTGTA
>SDBS01004904.1_pt1 | contig 13091 bp, 12 predicted proteins | sample 2277091 | NCBI WGS metagenome assembly SDBS01 (sample SAMN10404972, study PRJNA504765) | marine sediment metagenome | isolation source: marine sediment core GS10_PC15, 163 cmbsf | place: Arctic Ocean: Southern Knipovich Ridge | collected 2010 | reverse complement strand
AACACAATCAGAAGAAAAAGAAGAAGCATTTTCATTGGATCAAAAAATGAAAAAAAAGATGAAAAGCACGAATTAATTTAATAAATTATAAAATTTTTCTGTATTGTCTTTTAAATAATTAAAACCAAACATTTTTCATATCGAAAAAGAGAATTAAAAATGAAGCTGAAAATCCTCTTAACTGGTGCTTTTGGAAACGTGGGGCAAAACACCCTGAAACAACTCCTTACATGTGAACATGAAGTAACATGCTTTGATTTACAAAATTCGCCTAATGAAAAATCGTGTACTGAATTATTAAAAAAATGGCAATTTAAAACGATTTGGGGCGATATACTTGATAAAAACGATTTAAATATTGCCGTTAAGGGAATTGATTGCATCATCCATCTTGCAGCTATCATCCCTCCTTTAAGTGAAAAAAATCCAGAATTAACATATGAAGTAAATGTTGAAGGAACTCGAAATCTTATAAATGCCGCAAAAACGTTGCCAAATAAACCAAGAATCATAATGGCAAGTTCTGTGAGTATTTATGGAGTAACAATGCATTTAAAACCTCCTGTGAGGGTAGATAGCCCCCTGAATCCTTCTGATCACTATTCACATACAAAAGTAGAATGTGAAAAAATATTGAGAGAGAGTGGGCTTCCTTGGATGATCCTGAGGCTAGGGGCCGTTTCAGTCGAAAAAATTCCTCGTAAATTTGACTCTATCTTATACGAAATGCCACTTGACCAACGAATTGAATTTGTTTCTTCAAAAGATTGTGGAATTGCATTCGCTAATGCTGTAATGCTAGATGAAATTAACAAGATATTTCTAATTGGAGGTGGTGATGAGTGTCAACTTTTACAAAGAGAATTTTTAAGTGGATTATTCGATGCTTTTGGATTAATTATGCTTCCAGATAAAGCTTTTAAAAATCCAAGAAAAAAAGAGGATTGGTTCTATATTGATTGGATGAATACTATAGAGTCCCAAGAAGCTCTTAAATTCCAAACTGAGACATTTCAACAATATGTAGAAAGATTAAAGCGAAATTTCCGATTGAGAAGGTTAGGTATGAAAATTATCGCCCCCCTTGCGAAACTAGCTTTGCTTAGAATGTCTCCATATTATAAAACACCGAATAATATTATGACTTAAATAATGAAAAAAAATTAGGTGTATAATATAAGGGATCAACAATTAAAAATAGGAACAGAGAGAGTGGCGGAAGCTGTTTCACTTGCTTTTCAAGCAAAAGATTGCCAAGCGGCAGCCTATCTCTTAGGTGCTATGAGTCATTTTATTGCTGATGCTGCGTTTTATACTCATCTAATTGATAATACGATACATCATAGGGCCTTTCTTAAAAAAGTTGACCATTTATCTGATAATCCATATTCTTCTTCTACTCCAAAAAGAGCTTCTGATTTTTTTAATATTATAGAGGCCTATGATGCATTCAATTCAGGAGTTAAGGAAAAACCAGGTCAAGCTACTTACCTCACAGGACTCGACACTAGGTATGGTAATGCTTATCAGATGTCTTTTAGCACACGTATTTTTTTTGATGCTTTTTGGCTAGATGAAAAAGCCCCAATGGGAGGTGATCCAAAATTCTTCCTTTCTACAGATAATTCACTATTAGATTATTGGACTTCAGCTAATAGACCTAGCTCTGGGGAAGCCAAGCTAATTTTGATAATATTGAACATAATTTAAATACTGCTGTTTATTACACTGCGGCAGCGATTAATTTTTTGTTAAAGGATTATATAGGTTCTGATTGTGGAGAGAGCAGTAGTGGTGGGGACCCCATGCCTCCATTAGGGGGGGGGTACTGGAGGTAAGCTTGCTAGTAGAGTTGGCCAGTATTTATTTTTATATTTGTTCCAAATGTTAGGAATAATATCGACTCTAACAGCTTTGGGAATAGTGAAGACATTAAAGTATGCTGTTATAATCGCATAATATGGTTATAAATCACTTTTTACGAGCACACTATATATTTATAAGTATAAGATTTCTTATTTAAGATAATAATGTCCGAAGAACAATTTGTCGTATTCAAGGATAAAAATAAGGTCAGGAAATTTTACGTAAAAAGGGGTTTTCTGCCTAACGAGACTATAATCAATACAGATGGTAATAGATACAGCTATAATTATTTGGACCTTTCAAGTAGCGGAATTGATGATCTTAATAAAATAACTGGTTTTGAGGAAGTTGAGAATCTGGACGTTTTATTTCTTGGTGATAATGCGATTGAAAATATTACAAATCTTGATTCATTAGTCGGCTTGAAAAAGTTAAGTTTATCAGCAACCTCAATTACGGAAATTAAAGGGTTGGACAACTTGAAAAGTTTAGACGAGTTAAATCTGTGTTATACGGACATTACCGAAATTTACGGTCTTGAATCTCTCACAAATCTAAAAATGCTAAGATTTGCAAGAAATAAAATTTCAGAGATTAAAGGGCTTCACAAATTAAAAAGTCTAGAGCATTTGCTTTTCGCAGAACTACATGAAGGAGAAGGCAATAATATTAGTGAAATAAAAGGGCTTGATAACCTACTAAATCTTAAATTCTTAGAGCTTAGTTGTAATGAAATTGCTGAAATGAAAGGGTTAGACCATCTTAGGAATTTAGAAGAGTTAAGGCTTATTTCTAATAAAATAACCGAAATCAAGAATTTAGAGAATCTTGAAAATTTAAGAAGATTATTGCTTGATAATAATAACATAACTGATATCGCGGGTCTCCCTTATCTCCCTAAATTAGAGTACTTGCAACTTGGAGGCAATCAGATTAAAAAAGTCAGTAATCTTGAAAATCTTCCTCAATTAAAATATTTATATCTCGATTATAATCAACTTACTGAGTTTAACTGGATTAAGAACCTTCCTAAGTTAGAAGCATTACATCTTTCAAGGAATCAAATTTCTAAGGTTCCTAAATTGCAAAGCAAACATAATTTAAAAACACTTGACCTTAACCATAATCCACTTGAACCAGGAGAATTGGTAAAATTGGGGGGCTATTATATTAATGATCAGTATATCGCTTTCAAATCATCATAATCGCTGTCTTCTTGAAAAAGTCGAATATATTGATTCAGACTTATTATATCTAAAATTTTAAATCAGATTAAAACTTAATTAATTAATTTTTTAACACATATAATAATAGAAATAAAAAATAATTAAAACTTGATTACCAACTTATTGAACTTTAAGGATGAAATCTTTCTCACACCGTGATCTCCTGAAGCATAATCGCAAGTAATTAACCCCGCTTTTTCAAGCTTCTTTATCTGAGCAGAGATGTTTGCTTCGGTCATTTCTAAACGTAAAGCAATACTTGAAACATCTAATGGTTCAATTTGAATTTGATGTATAATATTTCTCCTCGTTCTTGATGACAGAGCTTTTACTATCAACTCAATTTGATCATCCGATTCGATTAATATAGAATCAGTTTTATTTAATAAACTTACTTCCAAAATATCTGTGTCTGTAATTTCCATGACTTTTTATTCAACCCTTACAATTTATTGTTTTGTCCTACATAGAAATTATATCTTTTTGAACTTTTAAGTGTTTCAATAAAAAAAAAAAAATTCATCTGTAAATGATATAATACAAAAAATACAATAATTACATATGATGTTAAAAAAAAAATGATTTTTAATCCTATAGTTAATGCTTTATTTAATGAAATAAATATTTGAAAAAAAAACCGTGAGCAAAAAAAATTAGATCTTAATCAAGAAAGCTAAATTTATAAAATTGTTAATATATTTAAGAAAATTTCATTTATTGGGCTAAAAAAATTCATTAATTATTATCCAAGTCTCCACTTTTAGTACCTAAAAAACTATATTTAGAAATGCATTAGTTGCCAATTTTGCTGTTTACTATGTTTTTAACCTAACACTGCTCCTATTATAAAACTAAAAAATTAATTTAAAAAAAATGCGCTTTTTTTTAGTTATGACCAAAATCTTATAATTTTTTGTCCCTATCTTTAGTATTATTTTTTGTTCAATTTAGTGTTTATATAAGAAAAAATATTTTCATTTTTCAATTGAATATATCAATTATTAATATAAACTTGATATTGGGATTTCAGTAGATATAAAAAAAGAGCTCTAATTCATTTAGATAAGATAATTTGAAAACTTTTTTATGAAAATTATTATAAACATAAATGAAAACACATTCATTATAATACTTTATTTACTTTAGTTACTTATATTATTTATTAAATACAAATATTACAAGCAAAGAAATATGAGGTTACCATAAATGAGTCGAAATTTACCTCAAAAACCTTCAAAAACAAAAAGATCTACATCACTTAGGCGAAAAAAATTAAAAGATTCTTCTAACGTTATTACTGTCAGAATTGATGAAGATTTAAATGAAAACATTGAGAAGCATCGTTCTGAGTTAGGAATTTCTAAAGCTAGCTTTATTCGCAATTATCTTGACATGTCAAAATATTTATGCATTCAAAATAAAGCATTAAAATCACCAGATGAAAGTGACTTAATTATCATAAAGAAGAGTTATTTGAGAAAGCTTATTGAATCTTTAGATGAGATAGAACAAATGGCTTTAGGAGTAAAAATTGCTAAATTTATAAACAACATAGCTATAATACAAGGTCAAAGTGATAATATTGAATATAAATTAGATTTGTGTGAACATTTGGGTTTTTTTAAAAAATTTATCGATAAAGAGAATTATATTTTATTTTCCAAAAAATTTGGACCGAAAAAATTTGTAGAAGCTTTTGTGTTTAAATTAATAAATCATGAGAAAAAATTTGAGTATGATATCCGCTTTACGGAGGAATCAATCAAAGCTCAGAGTAAAATAAGAGGTGCTTATGAGAAAACTATACAACTAAAAAAACGCTCATCACTTCATTATTCCTTTGGATTCGCAAAATTATCTGGCGAAGAATCTGAATAGTTTAAAGTTAGTTCTTAATATGATTAATGAATATATTCCTTGAAATCTACTTTATTATCTATGAGGAATTGAAAAGGATCTCATTTAAACTCTCGTTTTCTAAGATAAAAAGCACCCAGAACTAATACAACTATAGGGAATATAATCACATATATCTGCGCAGAACTTAATTTTAAATCTTTGGGTGTGTCAAAATTAACGTAATCTGGTAATAGATCATTTGCTATTTCATAAAGATTGTTTTGAGGGATGAAAGGACTATCACTCATGAATAACATGCTAACAATAAATAGCTCAAAAATCGCTAGCATAAACATCAGAAGTAATCCTCGATTGCCTATCATTCCTACGACGAGAAAAGTTCCAGAATAGATTAGAGTGGCAAGAAGGAGAAAAATGGCGATCTCTCCAAACACATCAAGATTTTCCCAAATACCTGCAAATACCCCTTCATTTGCGATTGCGTGAGCGAATAAGAAATAGATAAAATAAATTATTATATTTACACAATAGACTACAACATTCACAATAATCCATCTACTGAACCAGTATACCTCACGTTTAATAGGCCTAACTAAGTAAAGTTCTGCTGAATGATCTGAGATCTCATCAGCACTAAGTGGAAGGCTCATTAATAAACAACCAATGATGAATACAAAAGGGAATAGCATACCAAATACAATATTAACGAATTCTTTACCTGGATCTATGAATTTTGTTTCAGTGATTATTATAACCGGAAGGAACACAAATGCTAAGACTACGTAAATTATCCATTTTTTACTATAGAAAAAAGTCTTGAGTCCAATTTTTATACTAGTGCTCAATTTATCTTGTTGATCAAGTACACTTTCTTTCATACTTTTTTTACGAATTGCATCATTAATATATTGAGTTGTATTAATTTCTCCTTCTATCTTTTTCATAATATCTCCTCTTATCCTATTGTAAGGGATTTATATAAATTTTCAAGCCCCTCATCCGTAGCTTTTATTTCTGTTATTGGAATTTGATGATCGCATACGAGATCCGTTATTAAGCTATAGAATTCTCGTGGTTCATTTGTGAGAACTACGATTTGATTTTCATTCGAATGGATATCTTTTTGAAATTTAATTTGTGAAACAATATCTTTATCCGCATTGTTAATAAGCAATGTAGATAATTTCTTAGAATCATTTACAGTAATTAGAATGGAGTGTGGTTGATCTTCAATCATTTCTCGAATGCGAATTGGCGAACCTTGAGCGATCGTTCTACCTTTATACAATAAGATAACTGTTTCAGAAAGCTTCTCCATTTCAAAAAGAATGTGAGAGGAAATAAAAAAGGTTGAATTATACTTTTGAGTATAGTCCTTAAATAAACTAATCATATTTCTTCTTACTACGGGATCTAAACCATTAAAAGGCTCATCTCCGATTATTAATGCGGGTTTATGAATTAAAGCTTGTCCAATCTTCATTTTTTGTTTCATTCCTTTACTAAACTTCCGGATACGTTTATTTGCTACCTCCTCCAAGCCAATCTCTTTTAAAACCTCATCTGCTCTGCTAAATGCATCTTCTCTTGTAAGTTGGAAACGACCAAGCCAAAAAAAAAAATCTCGAGCATTCATCCATTTAGGAAAACACTCTACTTCTGGAATATATCCAAGAAAATGCTTTATTCTAGAATTATAAAAGGGATCCTTTCCAAATAAAGTAACCCTTCCTTTTTGCGGTCTGGTTAAACCCAATATCATTTTAATTGAGGTTGTTTTTCCGGCCCCATTTGGTCCAAGGAAGCCTGTTATTTTTCCCTTTTCAATAGAAAAAGAAGCATCACTAACAGCAACCACTTCTCCAAAAGATTTTGTTACATGTTCGAGTTTAGCTATTACATCAAAATTGTTGGAATTTTTACTCATTTATAATTCCTCCATTGTTGTCTTCCATATTCTATACCTTAAAATTAACGAAAAAATTAATATATATATAAAAGCTACAAATAATATATGCAAATATTCTAATCCGGCAGCATTATTAAGATTTAGTTCAACAACTCCATCATAATTCCATACACCTAAATCAAAATCACCTAAGCAAACATAGGCTAATAAAATCAAAAAGTTCGATGGAGCAATTAATAATAGAAATTCATTATCTGGGTCCGCGTTTTGAATCATTTCTCCTATTATTGTTCCAATAAGGAAGAATAAGAAAAATATCAAGCTGGCATAAGATCGCTTTTCAACAAGAATCGACAGTACAAGAATAAATAAACCAAGTATTAATGAAACCAATAAAGAATAGCTGATAATACCCATATAAAAATCTAAGTACTCAGCATGAAGTTCTCCCAATGATTGCACATAAAGTATCCCCGTTATGAGTAGGGGAACGAGGACTAATATATTAATATAAATTACAATTGCTCCTACCTTTCCTGTAATATATTCTCTCTTTTCTAATCGAGATAAATATATCTCAATTACTTTTCCTCGTTTATCATCTGCGAAAAATCCAGAACCAGCGAGTCCTATAACAATTATTAATATTATGCCTAATCCCATGGTTATACCTGAACCCATATAATTCTCATTAGAATTTGATAGAAGAGTAAAAGAGATAGGAAGAGAAAGATAATTAGCAATCAACGCATTTAGTCCATCGCGTATCATTACGTCATCCGCAAATGTTAAAACTAAGCTACCAATTACTATTGAAAAAAAATTAAACACAATGAGTAATGTCATCAATACCCTCGCAAATTTACTTTTACGCCATGTTGATATCAATTCAAAACGAATTAAATATAAAACACGTTTCCATCTGGGTTGAAATTCACCTTCATATGCTCTATAGGTAAATCTTTGTAGATATTCTGTTGAATTTGAATTTTTTTGATCTTCTGTCATTTTTCATTCTCCATCTCATTTTTTGCTATTTCATCAAGAAATATATCTTCTAAAGATTGTTGATATGCAGTCATCATTCTAATATTCATCCCGTTGTTTCGAGCAATGTTGAAAATTGATAAATATTTTTTCTCATCCTCTCTTTCAATATTACAGCTTATCGTCTCATCAATATCTATAACCTCAAAATCATTTTCTTGCAATAGTTTGGCGAATCTATTAATGTCTCCTCCATTCACACGAATGTGCAAGTTAATTATTTTGTCTCTTTTTTGTAGTATAGATGTTAGCTCACCTTGAATCACAGTTTTTCCCATATTCATTATAACAACAGAACTAGCTGTTTTTTCGACATCGTGTAATAAGTGTGTCGAAATCAAGATGTTTTTACCATGTTTACTTCCAAGATCTGAAATTAAATTGAGAATTTGCTCGTGAGAATCAGGATCACATCCTGCCGTAGGCTCATCGAGAATTAATAGTACCGGATCATGTACTAGTGCCGTTGCAAGCTTGACTTTTTGCATCATGCCTTGACTAAAATTATTCATATCTCGATATCTTGCCTCTTCTAGTCCTACATAATGTAAGGTATCGAAGGCTCTTTGTTTTGCGGCATTTCGAGATAACCCTGCCATGGTCGCCATGTGAGTAACATACTTCATCGCAGAAACTTTTAAAATCTTAGTGTCGACCTCTGGTTGATAGCCTATTTTATCTTTCACGGCTAAGATATCTTTAGGAATCTCAAAGTCAAGAAATTTGATCGAACCACTCTTAAATGGGAGAATACCAAGAAGAGTTCTAAGAAAGGTAGTTTTCCCTGCACCATTTGGACCTAATAACCCCGTAACCCCCTTTGGAATATTACAAGTAAAACCATCAAGAGCGAGAAATGATCCATAGTTTTTAACCAACTCCCGTACGACTAAAATATTTTGCATATTCATTTTTTTTGTGTAAAATAAATCTAAATATAGAAGATATAATCCTAAATTTAAAAGATATCTAGACAGATTTTTATAATTATTAACTAAAATTATTTTTATTTATTAATATAGATTTATAATTTCGGATTTAATTTTAATTATAAATATTTCAATTTTAAGGAATCAATATTCTCTAATTATCCGCTTATATTTTAATTATATTAAGATTATTTGAAGGCGTGAGATTTATTCCATAATTTTCTCAATTTTAAAATTTTAGAAATTTAGTAAGACTAATGTTAAGAAAGTGAATCAGAAGAAGAAAGCAAAAAAACAAGGTCTTACTAATCAAAAAGAGAGGGAAAAAAGATCTTTTAATCAATTTCAAGTACTACAATTGCTAAAATTCAACCAGAAGAATCTGAATAGTTTAAAGTTTAACTTTTATCTATTATTTCTTTTAATCCTATAATGGGAACAATAATTTTATCTGGTCTAAATAAAATTTCGTAATGTAATTCATTTAAAGCTCTTTCAATATAGAAATAAGTGATTAATGTGAAATGAGCCTTGAAATCTTTTAAAATCTTTCCCATTAATTTTGATTCCCATAAATTCAAAACAGTAAGAATTACATCTAAAATCTTATTTGATGGTCTAGCAGCTCTCCTAAAAAATTGATTATAAAGTATTTCTTCAGGCACTTCATATTTATCTTTATTTACCATTTTTTTCTCAATAAATTCAAGTAAAGTATTGAATTTTATATAGCTTAAAGCTCTTAAGAAAGATGCTAAATCTTTTTCAATAGGAAACTTACCTGTTTTTTCTTTGAATAAGAGTTGTGGATCACCTTCAAAATCGACAAAATAAAAATTGTATTTACCACCTGATTTGTTATATAAAACTTGTTCCATATGTAAATCTTGGTGTATTGGTTGAATATCAATGCTCGGTTCCTCAAATTCAATTCGAAATTTTTCAATTATGTCTTTAACATCAATTAAAATTGAACTTATTTTTGGTAAATTGAAAAATGCACTTTCAGGTTTTTGTGTCATGTAATTCATTAAATCTGAAATCATATTATTCAATTTATCTGTATGTTGTTTTATATAAGCATCACTCTTAACAGATTTTAAATCATACTCTTCTTGATCAGGCAAAATTAATGCTTTATGTAAACTTTTTATGTAGGGTCCTATTTCAGCTGATAATTTTAGAGTTTCTACACAATTTTCATTGATGATTTTCGAAATATTTGATTTTTCATCAAAACTAGAATAATCTTTGTTTAAATCTTTAAACACATTATTTATCATATTATTAAGTTCATTCCAATAAATTTCTCCAAGATTTCCGCGATTTGGAACACTTTCAATTATTCCAATTACTTCTTTATTTTGTACTTTAATTGTACCATATATTTTGGGTGCGTTTGGAAATCCATTTTTAACGAGAACAAATAATGTAGAAGGCTCTCTGCTCTCAGAGAATTCTTTGTAAGATTTTAAAATGTAATAAATTGGTTTCTGAGCAAGATTCCTCCTATTAGCAATACCTAATGAGAATACTGAGTTTGTAGTATTTCCCTTTCCCGATTGCATTATTGAAAAAGCAAATCTTTCAGGGTGTAATCCTGCTTCTATTAGAATTTGAGCTTTTTTCATATTAATTTCGCCTTCAAACTGTTTTGAATAAAGTGTAAGCTCTAAGGATAATGATGGGAACATTTCTGAGATCCTAGAATTAAATAGCATATTTTTCCAGTAGTAAAGACAAAATTCTGCTTCTAATAAGTTAAGGGTAATAATTTTCTGGAAATCGTTGATTGTTATGGCAATCTTCTTACTAAAAGTATTTTCAGTTAGTAAGATTATATTTTCTCTTCTATTTTCAATAGGATCTAAGATTTCGTGGATCTTCTCATAATAAATCAAAGGTAGGAAATAATTTTTAGTATAATCTTCAGTCTGGATTTCAATCACAGTTAAACAAATTTTTTCTGCTATGATTTCAAAATATGATATTGTGATTTCAAATTCTAAATTTGATAACACTGATTTATCTCCAAACCATCTCCTTGAGAGGAGCCAGCCTTTAAATTCATTAGAATTGTAAATACCCTGAATCAAATTTTTATCGAAGAAATTTATCATAGGAAACACTATTAATTTCAATCTTTAATATTATTATTAGTTATCTTTTAAGTAAAAATCTTTTGCTAATGGTTAACCAATACTAAAAAAAAAATTATAAATATAAGTGAAAAGTAGAATTCATTATCCTTTTCCGCCATTTTAAAAATGTTCATGGAACTAATAGGTGTGTGCATTTATTTATATTAGTTATGTTTTTCCTCATACGACATCATAATAAATCCAAGCAAAATTGGAATAAGTGATAGCAAAAATATAAAATACCATATGAAGTATATATATTTGACATCTTCAAAATGCCAAGGCGCCCATCCATAGTAAGACACCATTAGAAGGAAAAATCCAAGCCCAACTAGTTTAGGTCCCATTTCTTTTACTTTATATCCATAAAAAGCGAAAATATATGCCATAGTAAATGAAACTGGAATCCATATCGTATGTAGGAAGAGATACATAGTAAATTCAATAGGATTTCTTGAAGGAATTATGAATAAACCTAAAATTAACCAAAAAAATCCTAGAAAAAGGATACATAAACTAGGAATCATTTGTTTTTTTTTATTTTCTGTTAGAATTTTTAGCAGACCATATATTATTCCCGCAGAAAAGCAAGGCATACCCCATCTCCATGCAAAAAAATGATAGACTGTTAAATTTTCGTCAGCATTCGGAAACCCTAAAGCTAGAAAAATATGACCTACAAATGTTACGCTAAATATAAAGAAAGAAATGCTCCAAATAAATAATGAAGGATTTTTTCTTTTTGTCCTAATCCACCTTAGTAATAGATACCCTGCTATTGTCCATAATAATATTACGCTATTCAATGCAAGACCAAATAAAAAGAAAGTTGATTCTAATACAGGAATGGCTACTCCATGAGGAAGAATAATTAACACGTAAGCAGAGATTATCGATATAATTATAAGTCCAGCGATATAAAAGTAATGAGATTTTTCCATACTATTTACCATTTAAATTTCTTGAATTTCTTAATTATTTTCTCATCCCCTATTTCATTTTTCAAATTTTTTTCCAAGTGATTGTAACATTCTATCAAGAGTGTTTGTAATTCTTCTTTTTTTAGATTAATCTCATGGTCTTTTTTATTTATAAAAACCCTGGTATAAAAAGCTTTATAGGCATTTGCCAATGACATTATTTTGAATGAATAATCTTTTAAAACCTTATAAGATAATTCACTACTATAGTCTTTTCCTGAAACTATTGAAAGCATTAACATTTCAACATTTCCGCGTGCCCAAGACGATGGAATCTCAAAAAAAAGGTTTGTTATCTTTATGTTTTCTTCAATTAAAGAAACTTCGAAAAAATTATCTCTCATATCCAAATCAAAAAAACCTTCCATTTTTTTACTAACTCTCTCTAAAACTGAATCTGGGTGGGAGAACCAGATTTCTGGCCCCATTACTGTATCAAAATACATTAAAACTAATTGCATTAAATTGGTGTTTAAGTTTTTGTTGATTTATATATAACTTTATAGAATTCCTAACTATTTAAATTTTCAAAACTATATTTATTATATAATATAAGTAAAAGTTCTCATGCAAATATTAATAGTACAACGGTTTAAATCAAGATTTTGGTAAAAACAGTTTGACGGATAATGATTTATCTAAATATTTCTTGGAATTTATACCAAATAATAGTGTATTTATAATCTTAGAGATAACTTTTTAGATATATTTATGTTTGATTAAGAATTGAATAATTTTGTAAATCTTAAATTATATGTGAGCAAAATAAAATATTAAGTTTCAATCATTTTCCTAATGAATTTTATCAATCTTAAAGGAGTATAAAGGTTATGCCAGAAAAATCAATTTATTTACCTATTGTGTTTCATTTTCATCAGCCAGTTGATAATTTCCCATGGGTATTTGAAGATGTTTATAAAAAATCTTATGAACCCTTAATTGATAATATTTTCTTATTTTCTGATATTAAAGTAACATTGCACTTTTCAGGGAATTTATTAGAATGGCTATTAAATAATAAGCCAGAGCTTATAGAAAAATTAAAAATTATGGCAAAGAGAAATCAAATAGAGATTATTGGAGGAGGATATTATGAACCAATGTTTGCTATTATTCCTTATCGCGATAAAATA
>SDBS01004903.1_pt1 | contig 13091 bp, 10 predicted proteins | sample 2277091 | NCBI WGS metagenome assembly SDBS01 (sample SAMN10404972, study PRJNA504765) | marine sediment metagenome | isolation source: marine sediment core GS10_PC15, 163 cmbsf | place: Arctic Ocean: Southern Knipovich Ridge | collected 2010 | reverse complement strand
GACCCCGGCTTTATTATGAGTCGCACTCTGTTAGTTACCTGGTCTTTTTAGGTTTCCGAGTATTAGATTCTCTCACAAGATCTAAGCACGATAAAAAAATTAGGAGAGGCCGCAGACTGGAGGAATTTGTATACCGTAATGTGAATGGTGTTATAGCAATTACCGAGCACTTGAAAAACATGATCCGGGAAGAGTTTCGAGTTGGTGGAATAACAACGGTCATTCGTGATGCAACAAATATCTATAATGCTAAATCTCTGAACAGGAGAGAATTCAAAAAAACCATATATTACGTGGGACAGCTGCATCCCTGGAAGGGCGTTAATGTGCTCATTAGAGCCATGAAGCATGTTGAGGGGGCTCAGTTAGTTATTGTGGGAGGGATTACCGGCGAAGGCGGAGTAGATAGATATGCTGATGAGCTAAAAAAGTTAGCGGAAAAGGAAGAGGTAAGAGATAAAATATTCTTTCAGGGATTTGTGCCTTATGAGAAGACACGTGATTGTCTGGCAAAGGCAAGAGTCCTAGTGATTCCTTTGCCCAACAACATGCAGGCAAGATATTTCACATCGCCCTTGAAGCTCTTTGAGTATATGGCATCTAAGAGACCCATAGTAGCAACTGATTTACCTTCTATTCAAGAAATATTGAGAGATGGTGAGAATGCTATTCTGGTCGAGCCAGACGATCCCGAAGCTTTAGCACGGGGAATAAAGAAAGTTTTAAATAATCCGGCTTTGGCCCGGCAAATAAGCGAACGGGCTTACCTTGATGTACAGCGGTATAGTTGGGATCACCGAGCGAAGGAGATACTTGAGTTCATAGAGACGGGAAACAAAGGAGTTTGATCGCAATCGTGGGCAATCTTGATATAAAAGAATTTAAACTACCTGGGATTCAGCTTGAGAATAACATCTTTCAGTGATACTGGAATGTAATCATTCGATGATTATGAATGCAACCATCAAGCTTATAGTTGCTTTTTAGATCAGACTACAACACAAGGGATAAGCACAGTGAAGGAAAACTCTCTTTTGCTTATGGGAGATCAAGGACACACCGAAGAAAGCTTCTTTGTGAAGCTTGCACTCATTGCTGCCTGCATTGTTTTGGGAATTTTAGTAGGTTTTTCAACACCGCAACTACGATTGCAACTTCTGGGACTCGTTGCCCTCTTTCTTGTAGTTCTTATTCCTGTAGAAACACTCTTACTATTGTTTATCTTTTCTCTTCAATTTCATGTATCTATGATTCCGGTTATTGATACTATTGGGAGCGTTTCTATTCGTGTAAACGATATTTTGCTTGCCTTACTTCTAGCAAAGTGGTTATTTGAAAAAAAGAAAGCACAAGATTTTACTTTGGTCAATTCAACTTTGTATGTGCCTATTTTTCTCTTTCTTTTCGTAGCTTTCCTGTCAGAACTGAAAGTATATTTATTCTTTGATCTGCAATATTCCGCGCTAACCCTGGTATCCTTGTTCAAATTTATAGAATATGTTGTAGTTTGTTTTGTGATTGCTGATATTGTGAAGACCTCCAGGCAGATTAAGAAAATAGTGACATTTATGTTAGCATTGGCGACCTTACAGGCAGCATATGCAATCTTGCAGCACTTCGGTATAGGTATTTTGGGTTCCGCCTCTTTCCTTACTTCTTATTTCGGCATGCCTCAATCAAGAGCTTCCGGATTCATTGGCAGCATAGGCTCATTTGGGATATACATGGTGCTTTTCACCATCATTCAATCAAACATTCTGCAATTGGCAAGTTCACCGCTAGGTCGTTTTGTTAAAGAGATGAATGTTTTGCTTTTCTTGCTGGCGCTTGTACTTACTCTTTCTAGGGGTTCTTGGCTTGCTCTTGTAATAAGTGTACTTGTTTGGGTGGTTTGGAGATACAAAGATATACCAAGAATATGGTTCTTCTTCATTCCTTTGATTCTTGCTTTCTTTTCGAAAACTGTTATAGACAGAATTTTAAACGTAGTGATTCAACTAAGCACAATGACTCAGGCAAGCCTGACGCATAGATTTGCGTTATGGTATGCGGCATTCCCATTAATAAAGGATAATTTACTGCTCGGTGTTGGTTGGAGTGGGTATAAGTTCATAGCTCCTCAATATGCGAGCTTTGCCAAGGAAAAGATATCTTTGACTACTGCCACCATTGGTGGATCGGCACACAATCAGTATCTGCAAATTGCTTCTGATATGGGCATAATTGGACTAATAGTATTCATATGGCTTCTTGTTTCTATTCTAAGGTGTAGTTGGCAGTTATACAGAGACGCAAAAGACAGCTATATCATGAGACTGGGTCTGGCTTTTTCTCTAAGTTTTATTGCTCTCTATGTCTTTTTCTTATCATCATCTGCATTGTTTGCAGGTGACCCAATCACAGGATATTTCTGGCTATTTGTTGGTTTAGTCATTGCCACGAAGAAAGTAATGATCAAAGAAGGAAAACAAAAGGAAAGAGAGCCTAAAGGCTTAGGTGCAAGTGAAAAGAATCAATGTCTTTGATGCCGATAACAATCTAAAAATTGGCGGGACAGAAGAACCGCTGTTGTTTGAGTTAAAGGTTAAATAAGGGTAAGCAAAATTCTAGTATTGAGACTACTTCAAAGATGGTGGTCGAGGTGCCATAAATGAATAAGGTGGGCGTAGTTCACATAACAAAGGCAACAGGCGTGTGTGGGTCGGAAAATCATTTGCTTACTTTATTGCCCAAACTTGATAAAAAAAAGTATGATTTAAGCTTGATTCTTTTGGTCGAAGAAAATAAGTTACTTGAGGACTATGCGCGACAGTTTGAAATCGCAGGTATTCCAGTTGAGAAAATTATTATTAAATATGACCTCGATCCGTTGCTTGTTTTGAAACTATACAGGTTGCTTCAACGACTAGATTGCCAAATTCTCCATACACATTTGATTCATGCTGATCTTTATGGAACAAGTGCTGGTGTGCTCAAGAGGGCTCCTATAATTGTATCAACTAAGCACAACGATAATTTGTTCCGTAACAGTTGGTTCTACGCTTTTTTGGATCGTATGGCTGCAAGGTTTAGCGACCAGACTATTGTTATCTCTGAAGCCCTGCGCAAGTTCTTTGTTGAGATTGAGAAAATTGATCCGTCGATGATAAAAAGAATCTATTATGGTTTGGACCTTCCCGGACCAGTTGAAGCACAGCACAGCAAAAATAAATGCTTCATACGCGAGGAGTTTCAAATTGCTTCAAAAGCCCCTTTGATTGGTATAGTGGGGCGGCTAATTCTCCAGAAAGGTCATGTGTTTTTGTTAGATGCTTTTGCCAAACTTTTACAGACTTTTTCCGACGCCAGACTGCTCGTTGTCGGTGATGGCTATCTTCGTGAGGAGTTGCACGCAAAAACTATCAGTTTGGGCATAAGTGGGAGCGTAATATTCACCGGATTTCGCAATGACATACCTGCGATCATGAATAGTATAGATATTCTGGTACAGCCATCCCTCTGGGAAGGCTTTGGGCTGGTTTTGCTTGAAGCCATGTCTGCGAACACGCCTATTGTAGCTACACGAGTAAGTGCTATTCCTGAGATTGTAGTTGATGGGGAGACTGGTTTACTTGTTGCTCCCGGAAACGTCGATGGGCTAGTGGATGCAATATCGAAATTGTTTGGTAATCCCAAATGGGCAGCTGAGATGGGGAGACATGGAAAGATTAGGTTGGAAAAGTGTTTTAGTGTGGATAGAATGGTTAGTCAGACTGAGGCTCTGTACGATGCTTTGATCACGCAAAAGCTTGAGAACTAAGCGGCAAGCGTGTTTGGTGCAAATGGGTGAATGATATTTTAAAGGTTACGAAATCTATTGCTTGTATTCTAGAATGATTCTGTTTTGAAGAGGGATTCAAGAAGCAATGGTGGGCAAAGTATGATAAATTGCTTTATAGTCACTCGCAGTGGCTTAATCAGCATGATTGCTTAAGAGCGAATTAGAAGTTTAGAATTGCGTTTGGATAATATACGGTTTGATAATCTTATTCTGAATAAGCGGGAGATGTTATGGCGTCATATCTGGTAACGGGAGGAGCCGGCTTTATTGGCTCAAATATAGTTGAGAAACTTGTTGGGGATGGGCATAAGGTCCGGGTACTCGATAATTTTTCAACCGGCCGGCGAGAGAATATCGATGACTTTAAGGAAGTTGAGCTTGCCGAAGGAGATGTTAGGGATTTAGCGTTTGTCCGCCGAGTTGTGAGTGGAGTCGATTATGTTTTTCATCAGGGAGCGCTTCCCTCTGTCATCCGCTCTATAGAAGATCCCATCTCTACAAATGAAGTCAATATAGATGGGACTTTGAACGTTTTGGTGGCATCGAGAGACGCGGGTGTTAGGAGGGTCATCTATGCATCCTCATCTTCGGTCTATGGGGATACTCCGACTTTGCCTAAGACGGAGGAGATGAAGCCCAATCCGAAATCCCCCTATGCGGCATCAAAGCTGGCTGGTGAATACTACTGCCAGGTTTTTTATTCAGTCTATGGTCTTGAAACAGTATCTTTGAGATACTTCAATATCTTTGGGCCCAGGCAAGACCCCACGTCCCAGTACGCTGCTGTTATTCCACTGTTTATAGAGGCAATGCTTAATGGTGATACTCCTACTATTTTTGGTGATGGCCTACAATCTCGCGATTTTACTTTTGTCGACAATGTAGTAAAAGCGAATTTACTAGCTGCTACAGCCAAAGATGCGCCCGGTAAGATTTTTAATACTGCTTGCGGTGATCGCCATAGCTTACTTGACCTTGTTGATTTATTGAATAGTATAATGGGGAAGCAAATAAAGCCTATTCATGCTGATTCTCGACCAGGCGATGTCAAACATTCATTAGCGGGCATCTCTGAAGCAGAGAAGATTTTGAACTATCAACCGCAAGTTCAGTTTGAAGAAGGTTTGAAAAAAACCATGGCATGGTATCAAAGGGGAAAACACAGTTAGTTAGGCGTTCTTGATGGATAAAATAAAAGTGATGCGCGTCATTGCCAGATTGAATATCGGCGGTCCGGCCATCCACTCAATTCTCCTCACCTCACTTATCGACAAAAGCATGTTTGACTCTACTTTGGTGACAGGGGTTGAGGTTGAGTATGAGGGGAATATGCTAGATCTAGCTGCTGAGAAGAATGTGAAGCCTGTTGTTTTGCCGGAACTCGGCCGTGAGATCAGCCCCTTTCGTGATTTCAAAACCTGTCTTAAACTTTTCCGGATTATAAAAAAAGAAAAGCCACAGATTGTTCATACTCATACGGCAAAGGCAGGAACAGTTGGCCGTTTAGCGGCCAAACTGGCTGGTGTACCGGTTATTCTCCACACTTTTCACGGCCACGTTTTTCACAGCTATTTTAGCCCCGGAAAGACCAGGCTCTTTATTATTATAGAGCGTTTTCTGGCTCGTTTTTCGAACCGGGTAATTACGGTTAGCAAGCGCCTAAAAGAAGAAATCACAGATTACGGTATCACTGATTCAGACAGGATAGAAGTCATACCACTGGGTTTTGAGCTTGAGCCTTTCTTGAAAGCAAAAAAGAATGGTTTGAATGACGAGCTTGGTATTGATAGTGAGACGAAGCTGGTTGGGATCGTCGGACGGCTAACCAAAATTAAGAACCATAAGTTCTTTCTGCAGGTTGTTGCTAAGGTAGTTGAATCTTTGCCTGCGGTAAAGTTTCTGATTATTGGCGATGGTGAGCTTAGAAAAGAACTTGAACAACTTGCGGTCCAACTCGGTCTTTCAGACGCAGTTGTTTTCACCGGGTGGCGGAAAGATATGCCTGAAATTTACTCTTCACTTGATGTAAATGTGCTTACTTCTTTAAATGAAGGAACGCCGGTAACTTTGATTGAAGCAATGGCAAGCGGTTGCCCCGTAGTGGCAACAGATGTTGGTGGAGTATCAGATTTGGTTACCCATGGTGAAAACGGTTATCTGGTGAATTCGTTCAACGTGGATGAGTTTGCCAATCATCTCATCATTTTGCTAAACGATTCGGCTAAAGCTGGAAAGATGGGAGAGATGGGCTGTCAGCGGGTTAAGGAAGTTTTTAACATAGAACGCCTGGTTGAAGATATCAGTTCGCTTTACATTCTGCTTTTGAAAGAAAAAGGAGTAATTGCCTAGCTTCATGTCTTACTAGAAGTCGAGTTGACAAACCTTTATAATATATAGGTTGTTTGAGCCTATTAAGGGAGGATCTCATTTTGAAGAGAGTACCTAGAGCGCTTGTTACCGGAGGGGCTGGTTTTATTGGCTCTCATTTGTGCGAAGAGCTTCTAAGACGAAACATAGCAGTTGTTGCGTTTGACGACTTATCAACCGGTTGTCTCGAAAACGTTGCTCATTTACAGGACAATTCCAACTTTCAGCTGGTAGTCGGGACGATTCTGGATGAAAGATTGGTCGATAAGTTTGTTGAGAGATGTGATATGGTTTATCATCTTGCTGCTGCTGTTGGAGTTAAACTTATTGTTGAGCGTCCCCTGCAATCTCTTACAACCAATATCAAGGGCAGCGAGATTGTTCTTGAAATGTGTTGTCGATACAGAAAAAAGGTGTTAGTTACCTCAACTTCAGAGATATATGGCAAGAACGTCCACGGCCAGCTAAGCGAAGAAGATGATAGAGTGCTGGGCTCACCGTTGAAGACACGTTGGAGCTACTCGACTGCCAAAGCAATTGATGAGGTTTTGGCTTATATTTACTGGAAAGAAAAGAAATTACCCACAATAATTGTTCGTTTGTTCAATACGGTTGGACCACGGCAGACGGGCAATTATGGTATGGTTATACCCCGTTTTATCGATCAGGCAATTGAAAACAAGCCTCTCACCGTTTTTGGAAGCGGAAAACAATCAAGATGTTTTCTCTATGTTGGCGATACCGTCAATGCAATGGTAAATTTTATGGAGAATTCCCAGGTATATGGTCAGGTCTTCAATATTGGCAGTCAGGAAGAGATAACCATTGAAGAGTTGGCAAACAAAGTTATTGACTTGACCAAGAGCAGCTCGGCAATCAAATACATTCCATATGACGAGGCATATGAAGAGGGTTTCGAGGATATGCAAAAGCGTATCCCGAACATCAGCAAGGCCAAGAAATTCATTGATTTTCAGCCGACAGTCGGTCTTGATGAGATTATCAAGATGATAATCGAGCAGCACAAGAAAGAATTCATCGATTTTCAGCCAGCTGTTTATCTTGATGAGATTGTCGAAACGACGATCGAGGAGCAAAGAAAAGAATGCTAGAAACAATGGCTCGCGGTCAGGCGCTGGCCGTTCAATACAGCGGGTTTTTTTTGGTCTCTTTTCTGCTCACCTTACTCCTAACGCCACTGGCGAAACGCATAGCGATCAGGCTGGAAATCTTTGACAAACCGGCTGACCACAAGCTCCATGATTCCCCCGTTCCCTACTTGGGAGGATTGGCAATACTGGTATCTCTTGTTATTGCTATCTTTGCTTATCGCAAGACTTTCTGGGAACTTGCAGCCATTCTGGGTTTTGCTGTTTTTCTTTCCATTATCGGACTTGTCGACGATAAGCGCGGTATGAAACCTACCATTAAACTTGCGGCACAAGTATTGGCTGCGGTTGGTATTTTTATTTTCGGAGTCAGAATTCAACTTTTTGGCTTTCTACCGTTCGATTTCATACTGACGGTCTTTTGGATTGTTGGTATAACCAATGCTTTTAATCTTCTGGATAACATGGATGGACTCTCGGTAGGAACCTCAGCTATTTGTGCTTTTTTCTTTTTTGTAGTGGCAGCTTTTAACGAGCAATATCTGGTTGCCTCTCTCTCGTCGGTTTTATTCGGTACGTGTCTGGGATTCTTATATTATAATTTCAATCCGGCTTCCATATTCATGGGTGATGCCGGGAGCCTATTATTAGGATTCTTTCTGGCTGTTATAGGTATCAAGCTCCGTTTTACCAATATAAAAGCTATAACTTTTGGTGTTCCCATTCTTGTTCTTGCTTTTCCCATCTTCGACACAGCGCTGGTTACTATTTCCCGCAAGATTCATGGGGTGTCGATTTTTCAGGGAGGTAAAGATCACAGTTCTCATCGACTGGTGAAGATGGGAATATCTCAAAGACTTGCTGTTTTAATGCTCTATCTTGTTTCGATAAGTCTTGGCTCTATTGCTCTGGTTCTTTCAACTTCAGATGAAGTTCAGGCAATAGCCATTTTGGCAGCAGTCTTGGGGATTGGGATTACGGCCGGTTTGGTTTTTTATCATGTGTCTGTTTATCAAGAAAAAAAGTAGCGATAGAAGACTATTCGTTACAAGTAAAAGAAAACCGATCAATCGAAGGAGGAGCGATGAGTTTAAGGGACAGAATAGCTTCAAAGAGTGCAAGAGTTGGCGTAGCCGGTTTGGGCTATGTCGGGCTTCCTCTGGCGGTTGAGATAGCTAAAACTGGCTTTGAGACTATGGGGATTGATTTGGACGAAGCAAAGGTCGATGCGATTAACAGCGGTGTGAACTATATTCCCGATTTAGACTCTGAACTGGTTGAAAAACTTGCTCGCCTCAAAGTGCTGAAAGCCTCTAGTAGTTTTGATGAAGTAGAAAATCTGGATATAGTCCTTATATGCGTGCCGACTCCTCTTAACGCCAGCAAAGAGCCGGATATCTCTGCTATTGTCAGAGTAGTTGAGCACCTTGTTCCCCGCTTAAGGAAAGACCAGCTTATTGTACTTGAAAGCACATCTTATCCCGGAACGACGGAAGAAGAAGTCTTACCTCGTCTTGAAAAGAGTGGCTTAAAGGTGGGAAGAGATTTTTATCTTGCTTTCTCTCCTGAGCGAGTCGATCCGGGAAATAAGAGATTTAACATAAGAAGTACGCCCAAGGTTGTGGGTGGTGTAACTGAGAAATGCCGGGATTTGACCAAGCTTTTCTATGGGCAAATTGTTGACGAGGTTGTCGCTGTTTCTTCGACCAGGGTGGCTGAAATGACCAAGCTTCTGGAGAATATCTTCCGCTGTGTAAATATTGCCCTGGTTAATGAGCTCATGATCCTCTGCGAGAGGATGAAAATAAATATCTGGGAAGTGATTGAAGCTGCTTCCACCAAACCATTTGGCTACATGCCTTTTTACCCCGGACCAGGTCTTGGAGGACATTGTATACCGGTGGATCCTTTTTATCTTTCCTGGAAGGCCAGGGAATATGATTTTCACACCGAATTTATCGAGCTGTCAGGAAAGATAAACCAGGGTATGCCCTATTATGTAGTGTCAAGAATCACCGATTCTCTTAACAAAGATGAAAAAAGTCTAAAAGGTTCAAAGGTCCTGATCCTGGGCGTGACTTACAAAAGAGATATTTCCGATTTACGCGAATCCCCGGCTCTTAAGGTAATTGAACTTTTGGTGGGAGAAGGCGCAGATGTGGTATTTCACGATCCTTTTGTAAGTGAGGTAGAACTAGGTGAGATGACATATGAATCAAATCCACTGGATGAGAAACTGCTCAGAGGAAGTGATTGCACAGTGATCGTAACCGACCACTCCGATGTCGATTACCAGAAGGTGGTTAATTACTCAAAGCGAGTTGTTGATATGCGTAATGTTGTTTCCAACTTGCGAAAAGAACTCGATATCGTTGAAGTCTCCGATAGCTTGGATCAGCCCGAACCGGTAGTTCTTGAAAACAATGATGTCGAGAAAGAGGATTGGCTTTCTTCCGGTACCTGATATGCTTTAGCCGTTGCTTTATAAGAAAACGTCATTTGCTTCTCTTCCAAGATTTATCAATCACTTTGGTATTATTAATCTCGCAACACTTTTATTATGGGTTAGAAAAATGAGAGCTGACAGTTTAGGCGGGAGTAGTCTCTTATGAGTGAATTGCCATCGATAAGCATCGTCACACCGGTTTACAATTCAGAAAAGGTCTTGGGGGGTTGCCTTCAATCTATTAGGGACCAAGATTATCCTGAGGAGAAAATTGAAATCATTATTGTGGATGGTGGTTCAACTGACGGGACATTAGATGTAGCAAAAGATTTCAATGTCGATAAGGTGGTTCCGAATCCTCTGACTACCGGCGAAGCCGGAAAAGCGGTAGGATTGGAAGCTGCGGAGAATGAGATTGTAGCATTTGTTGATAGCGACAATTTGCTGGATGGTAAGAACTGGCTTAGAAGAATGACAGAGCCTTTTAATGATCCAGGCATTGTTGCCTCGGAACCGCTTTATTACACCTGGCGACGGCAAGATTCTGTGATCACCAGGTATAGTGCTTTGCTGGGGATGAATGATCCTCTTTGTCTTTATCTTGGCAACTATGACCGGTACTGTTATTTGACCGAGAAGTGGACAGGATTGCGCATAAAAGGCGAGGATAGAGATAAATACGTGGTTTTTGATCTGGATCTAAAAAACATACCCACTATCGGTGCCAACGGTTTCTTGGTAAGAAGAGAAGAAGTTTTAAAAACTCATTATTCGCCTTACCTTTTTGATATTGACGTGGTCTGCGAATTGGTGGAAAAGGGACTTAACCGGTTTGCCAAGGTTAAAATTGGCATAGTGCATCTATTTGCGGGCAATATCACGACTTTTGTCAACAAACAACGGCGAAGGATAAAAGATTACCGGTTTTATAAAAGCAGGAAAATGCGCCGCTATCCGTGGAGCGGTTTTAGAAGAATAAAAATCGTGAAATTTATTATATGCACACTGCTTGTTTTTCCTATTCTGATAGACTCCGTTAGAGGTTATCGCAAGGTAAGGGACAGCGCCTGGTTTTTTAATATTTTAGCCTGTCCCATTACTCTTGGGATTTATACCGTGGAGACGTTTAAGAGTATGGTAAAACCTGAATTAGCTGATAGAGGTATGAAGTGAAAAAGATATACTTTTTTATGAATGCTTTTAGTGACGGCATTAGCGGCGGCGATCTCCATTTCATTGAGGTTGCTAAAAGAATAGAATCTTTCAAAAAAGTCGTGATAACCTCATTGTTAGGAAAAAACATATGTGAGAGCAAGAACCTGGAAGCCCAATATGTCACAACCAGCCGGGAGCAGCATTTTGGCAACGTGTACCTTACTTACCTCAAACGTCTTTTTAAACTTCCTTTCCTGGGTCTTAGGCCTGATTCGGGTGATGTGCTCTATGCAACCTCAGATTTTCTTCCTGATGTCTTGCCGGCTTGTCTCCTAAGGTTTCGCAAGAGAGATACACTACGAGTATGCTGCATCTTTCATCTAATCCCGCACTACAGAGAAAGATCCGGTGCAATAATTAATAATTTCATATCTTATAAGGTGCAAGGGGTTAGCCACTTTTTGATCAGAAAACAGGCTGATATCATCATGGTGGATAATCTGCTGCTAAAGGATCTCTTGGTGCAAAAAGGTTTTCCGGCTGAAAAGGTAATGGTGACTTCCATGGGGGTAGATAAAGCTCTTATTGACTCTGTGCCGGATTCAAAGGAAAAAATGTATGATGCAAGTTTTCTTGCCAGAATGCATGTTTCAAAAGGTATTTTTGACCTGGTAAAGATCTGGAAATCAATTGTTAAAGATCACCGGGATGCAAAGTTGGTGATGATTGGAGACGGTCCCTCGATGAGAGACTTGAAAGATATGATTAGTAAGAATGATCTGGAGGCCAACATTAAGCTTCTGGGTTTTTTGGATGAGAGAAGAGCTCTGGAAACACTCAAAGCGAGCAGGGTATTCCTTTTCCCCAGCCATGAAGAAGGATGGGGGATTGCTATTTGTGAAGCAATGGCGTGCGGTCTACCTGTTATTGCCTATGATCTACCTGTCTACAAGGAAGTGTTCCGGCAGGGAATGGTTCGGATTCCTAAAGGCGACGTAAACAAATTTGCCGATTCAGTCAAGGACTTGTTTTCAGAAGATAAAAAATATGAGGAACTCAGCCGGGCCGCGAAGGATACAGCGTCTCGATACAACTGGGATGAGGTTGCGGCAAGAGAAGCGCAGCTCTTGGTTGTAAACTAGTCATGCATTTACTGGCATTTTTCGGAGGTTCAAATGATTATGCGGGATAATAATGAGGATTTGTATCCTTCAATTTCAATTGTGGTTCCCACATATCAAGAAGAGAAGAATATTGAAACCTGTTTGAGGAGCATCTTCACCCAAGACTATGACGAAAAACGTCTGGAAGTAATAGTGGTTGACAACTATTCAACCGACAAGACCGTCTCGCTTGCCCAACGCTATCCGGTGAAAATCCTATACAATAAAGTTCGAGATGCTGAGGTCAGCAAAATAGTTGGGCTCAGGAAGTGCCGGAATGATCTGTTTGTGTATCTGGATGCAGATGTTGAGCTGGTTGGCAAGAATTGGCTGAAAAAGCTTGTCGAACCTTTGATCAGGGACGAAACAATAGTTGCGGCATTCCCCAGATTTGTACCCAAAAAAGGAAGTCCTCCGCTGGCAAGATTCCTAAGGTATCACCCCTTGGAGTTGGACCCTGTTTTTCAATTCTTCTGTACCGAAATTAAAGAGACAATTATTGAGAAAAGGGGAGATTTCGATGTTTGCGAATTTAGCCGCAACAACGTACCACCTATCGGAATATGTGTCTACAGACGAAATGTTTTGCTGAAAGCTATTAAACATATGGAAAAATTTATGGACATAGATATACCGGCGGTTCTGGCAGACAAGGGATTCAATAGATTTGCCTATGTCTCCCAGGTGGGGATTTTTCATACTAATGTTGAGAGCATCAGAGAGCTGGTTCAGCAAAAGCTGAGGAATCTTAATGACGTTTATCTGCCTAATTTGAGGGCAAGAGCTTTTAGGTATTTCGACTTACGGAGCAAACGGGATATCATCAAGATTATTTGGTGGGTTATATATGCCAACCTTTTCTTTCCCTTGCTGGTAAAAGGTGCCTATAAGTCAATACGGAATCGAGATCTTGCCTGTATGTACGAGCCGGTCGCAGGTATTTTATTGACCGATAGTATTGTCTGGGCGCTTTTACTCAGCGGAGAAGGGCGAAATCTTATAAGGGAAGGTTTTAAGCTTAAGTGATTTCA
>SDBS01004902.1_pt1 | contig 13093 bp, 11 predicted proteins | sample 2277091 | NCBI WGS metagenome assembly SDBS01 (sample SAMN10404972, study PRJNA504765) | marine sediment metagenome | isolation source: marine sediment core GS10_PC15, 163 cmbsf | place: Arctic Ocean: Southern Knipovich Ridge | collected 2010 | reverse complement strand
AGACAACTGGTGTGCATTAGCGAAGTCTCTAAACATTCGGGTTCTGAACAATTTTTGCAAAATGTTAAACCGCCATCGCTATGGCATTCTAAATCATTGTGAATATCCCATCCATAATGGAAAGCTGGAGGGGGTAAACAATAAGATTAAAGTTATCAAACGCAAAGCCTATGGGTACCATGATCTACGCTACTTTATGTTGAAAATCTATCAAGCTTTCTACAACTAAATTGGAGAAGAACCTAATAATTTAATATTATGAGTTACGAAAGTTGCTTCCTAACATCTTTCGATATACATTTAAGGACATAATTAATGCCTCTTTCAATTTTCGATGAAGAAGGATCAATCTTAGACTTTAACCGATTAGCTGCTGATAAAGATTTGATAGATGCAATGATCTCATCTGTTGTATAAGCCAATATCGCACTTCCGGTTGAAATTTGTTCAGGAAAAAATTCACTACCGTAATCACTTATGACAATTGAAGGAACATCTAATTCTTCGGCTTCTAATACTACCGATGAGCTGTGGGTTAGGTGTATATCGACATGTTGCAACAATATAAATAACGGAATATCTGTTGCTTCATCAATAACTACATTGCTTATTTCCTTTTCAAAAATTCTTTTCCTGGTTTCTTCTTTTGCATCAAGCATACAAGGATGTACTCGAATCCACCAAAGATATTTTTGACCTGACTTAGTTATTACCGGAATAAGGTTTTTTAGACATTCTTCATAGGCAGCACCAAACTGGAGTGTCACTAAAACGTTTATTCTTCGTGGATATTGTTTTTTTACATTTATAATTTTTTGATTGTACCGTTTAGTAATATCGGTATGGTCAAGTTTCCAATGCTCTAACCATGGATTTCCGCCTACGACGGTACGATGCCACTTATTTACACCAGTATTCCATTTATTGACGGATTTTGTTTCCTTATCAGTCCAACACCAAAATATTGACGGCAAGAGTTCATAGCCGGAATCGGGTACTTTATTCCATAAACCATATGCAACATGAAAGTCCCCCTGTACACCGTGTTGAATATCTATGGAGGGAACACCCATATTCCTGCACGCTAAATTCAATGCCATCGACTGATTCGAATAATAACCGACCGAAAAAGCCACAGATACGTTTGTTGATTCCAATATTTTTTTATAATATTTTGAAATAGTTTTTATTACCTTTACCTGCTTAATAAAATGTTGAGCGCTTGGCAAAATGAGGTTTGGGCTTAATGTTTTGAATACCGAAATTATTTTCTCTATTTCGTTAAATGCATGTATATTTTTTTTTGATATAGCAAAAACCTTCTTTGAAATCTTTATAAAGTCAATTCGGGGTTGGATAAAAATGGAGGGGGAATGACGAGGAATGAAATGCTCATACAGTGGCGTCAATAATAGAGAATCTCTCCCAACGGCTTTAAATCTCTCAATTAATGGATCACAATACTTTTCATACCAGTAACCACCTAAATTATAGAACGAAATTCCATCACTTAAAAAAAGAATATCAAAATGTCTATTAGGTTTGATGCTTTTTGAATAATCTGCAAAATATGCATATTTCAAATACAGGGTGTCTTTAAATATTTGTAGGGCTTTTTTAAAGTTAAGAGAAACTTTGTTTAATTGTGAATTCACATTACTATTATAGTGTACATCACAATTTAAAAAATTTAGTTCGATCCGTAAAATTGGCCAAATATGAATTCCATCGACGATAATATCTTGAACCGGGTATTTGTCTTCTACTTCATTTATTAATTCTAATATTTTTGATGAAAGCATGCTCTATCTCACACTTTCAACCATGACATTATACAAGCAATATCACCTTTAACGATGTCACTGTTTCTATTAAATTTGACTCCCGGCAAGAGTGCATCAGTGAATGCTTTATCAGATTTGCAGAAGGCCGATGCAAAATGAAACAAATTTTCCTGGTATAAGATCTCAGCGACAGGACAACGGTGGAAATTTACTTTAAGATAATTAGGTTTGGATTCAATAACTTCGCAGTATGGACTTATTGAGGGATAATTTTCATAGTATCTTCTAAAGGCATCGAATCTTTCTTGTTTACCCGGTTCAGTACCTTTAAGAATATTTTCATAGTGCATTATCATAAAGTTAGCAGCAGCCTGGACTGCAATTTTATATGCAAGATCTTTGCTGAGATTCTTTTCCAGTGCTTTCAAAAATCCAATTGTCGACAAAAGCGCATTTCTTTTATCTTTAAGAATATTATCCTGGATAATTTCCATTTAATACCTGATTCAAAAATCACTTTATGTCGGTTTTCCGTTAATTTTATTTATTTTTAGGATAATTTTAAGCTCAAAAGTCTCCGGTTCTAATCTTGGAAATGGGCAGCACTATAAAACCACGGCATCTTATAAACTTTTGCGCTTAATATCCATACCATTATAAATTGCATAAAAAAGGTGATGGTAGTTGCCTGAGCTGCCCCAATTGCACCATTTGCTTTTATAAAAAAATAATTCAATACCACATTAATACATGCAGAAAAAATTGTAACCCAAGATAAAATATAAGTTTTTTTAACATAAAAAATATAATTAGCTACCATAAAGTACATCCCATTTGCCGCAGCCCCCAAGGCAATCCAGAACACGTATTTATAAGCACAATGGAAATCCTTACTTACAAAGAATTTCAAAAACCATGGAGCAATAAGGCTCAAAGCCAATACCAGAACAATTATCCCTACATAATAAAGATACGTAAACTTAACAATCCTTATTTTTGTGGCATTATTGTTTTCCTTAAGCTTCTCAAATAAAAAAGGTGACCATGCTTGATTAAAAGATGTGGCCAACAGACCAATAATCATTCCCACCTGATAACCTACTGTATATATGCCGGTTGTAGCAACATTCACCATCGAATTAATGAAAACCCTGTCTATACTTGTCATCATCCATGCGCCCAAAGCGTGAGGGATAAGAGGAATGCCAAAAAGCAAAGCATCCCGAATATGAGCTTTATTGAAATTAAATTTTATATATTTTCTTCTATAAATTATAAAAAAGCTTATAAAACCAAAAATAATAGAGGCAATAATTATTCCTAACACTCTTCCCTGCCATCGCCAGTTAAGCGCGACCACAAAAATCAATGACAGAGTCACATTGAGAACAGTTTGTGATATCTGGAATATCCCATAGGGTAGAGGTTTTTGTTCGACCTGCCATAATGTAAGTGTAATTGTAAAAACAGATTGAGACAAAGCAATCACAACTATAATTGGCAGCCAATTTTCTGGGAACTTTATGAGATGAGAAAGAGGTTCTTTTACGGCAGAAATTATACAAAACGTTAAAATAAAACTGATAAATAAGATAAAAACTACATTACCAATATAAATCTCAAGTTCCTGCTTTTCGATTTTAAAAAAATTTACCGCAACAGCACCGTGCATATTCAAGCTAACTAATACTACCGCAATTGCCAGCAATACCTGAAAAATAGCAATGGTACCATAATCAGTTGGGGTTAGATAGCGGGTAAGTACAGGTAAAAGAAGAAAGGGGATAGCGCTTCTTATAACATTAGAACTTGTGTAAATGAAAGAATTCCTGAAAAGCTTGTGATTGAAGATATTAGAGAAATTAAACAAATTTGGTCAACATCCTTCATGATTTCTAAAAATAAGCAGTTGAAAACTCTTCAAAGATCAACGCTAAAAAATAACTTCTTCTGGGGTATGATTGACACACCATCACTTCTCACCGTCAATCCGTTATTTATTTCACGATCGCCTAAACCCTTAAACTCTTTATCCATACCAATATACAGATCTTTCATCTGTTCATTATATGAAACATGTTTGTTTTTGAAATGGTTATCAATTAATAACGTACATATCAGTAAAGTTGACCGCCAACAGATCAGAATTTATATGTTTATTCTAACATAGAAAACCTGGCCCTAAGGGCCAGGTTACAGTTCAGTGGTTTTACCATCTGAACAACATTTGTTACTCCAAGGTCGAGTTGTCCCACAACTTAACGAAGGAGTAACAAATGAGTAGATTCCGTAGATTATCACAAACAGTTTGGCATTGCCAGTACCATATTGTATGGACTCCAAAATACCGGTTCAAGATACTCAAGGGAGCAGTGGCCAAAGAGGTTGAAGAATGTACCAGGACATTTTGTTCACATCAAAAGTGTGAAATTATAGAGTTAAGTGTCCAAGTTGACCATGTGCATTTGCTGGTGCTCATACCTCCCAAGATTTCAGTCTCGAAATTTATGGGAATAGTAAAAGGGCGTACAGCGATTCGTGTTTTAAATAAATTTCGCAAATTACGTCAACATCCCTATTGGGGTAACCGATTCTGGGCCAGAGGTTATTGCGTTGATACAGTCGGTTTAGATACTGAAATGATACGAAAATATGTAAAATATCAAGACGATCGAGAAAAGTAGGTCGTTAAAATAAGTATAAATAAAATGGACAACTCAACCTTTTCCTCCTCTGGAGGCAAAGGCAATTTCATCCCCTTTCAGGGGTTAAACCAAAGCCGGCCCCTCCGGGGTCGGATATTTACTTTCATAGAAGTCTTCACAATCTCTTAATAGACCAGCGTATAAATCATCAACACATCTTTGTTGCTTTGTGTGATATATGATGCGCTTATAGCTATTATTCATATTCTTCCCAAACTGGGTATTTCAGAATCCATTCGCCATATTCATCCTTTTCGAATAAGTCTCTGTTGTAAAACCCATCGACAATATCCCAAAATTCTCTAACTGAATATCCAAGGAAACTTACAAAATCATCAATGCATTTCTGGTCGAGCTTATGATCATGCTTTTTCACCAATTCAGCTCCTTCTTGTCTACTAATGAGTCCATATCGAATGAATTTTGACGCATAATCAGTTGCGCTGGCATGTCCGTACTTAGGATACTTCAGCCAAGGATGGACCATATATGCACGGCTGTCTACTTGATCAAAATCTTCAACATGGTGTTCCCGTTTCCATTCATGCGTTAGGTCTTTGAATCCTCTTTTTTTCGCAAATAAATACGATTTATAGCTGTTCCACCTCATGAAGTAACTTAAATAAATCGGGTCAAGCTTGGCATATTCAATTTCTTCAAGTGATGGATAGACACATAGACTTAGATCTTTCATTGAAATGAAATCGTCAACGAGTTCATTCCACGGGATATCCCCCGCAGCATCGTTATTGATCTGGTCTTTTGCGGAATATGTTTCTTCACGTTGTTTCCCACCATACTCGTAACTTATGTTCTCGCCATACACAACAAGAGGAATTGAAAACTTAATCGCCATATGAATCGGAAACGTGTAAATCAACCTATCAATGTACCAAGTCGGTTTTGCATCTTTTTCGAATGTTTTTCGCATTATTTGCTTTTGAACTTTGATGTTAGGCTTTAAGCTAATAATATCGCACCCAAATTCCTCAGATATATTCCTGATATTATGTTTACCGGCATCCGTCATAGGAAAATTGTCTTCAACGGTGACAAGCAACGGATTCATTCCCATTAATTCCTTCATCACGTGAGTTTGGAAATGGCTATCCTTACCGCCACTCACAGCAATGATGCAGTCGTAACCATCGCCATGCATTCCTCTATATTTGTTGCATAGCTTTTTGAGTGCCTCAAAACGGATATTCCAATCAATTTTATCCTTTTGCTCTGCAGCCCTACAAGCCTGACATATCTCATCTTCATCAAACCATATGCCTGGCCGTGTATCCGGCATAACACATCTTTTACAATACCTCATTTTTGCCCCCTTTCTTCATCGCACAATATTTTTTAAAATAAGCCTATGGCTCCATGTTTTGCCTGATGTTCTTTATCCTCAGAAGAAAGATTAAAAAACATCTCAGACAAAGGGCCATACAGCGATTTTATTTTTTCTTCTATTTCGTTTTGAGAAATAGGATTGTATGCTTTCTTTGCTAATGAAATCATCTCATTGTATTTTCTTTTAAGCTCTTCATCAGTGAAACTGTCTGTCAAATTCACAACAAAATCTCTGGCATCGCCCAAACGCATTACAAAATCATGGATGCCATTTTTCTTTATTCGTCCGGTCTTGATTGCAAAATCGTAAAGTGCCGTACCTGGATATGGGGTGGCAAACATCAAAGAGTCAAGAGTCAGATTATTTTTGATACAAAACTCAACTGTTTCCTTACAACTTTGTTCATTTTCATCTGGCATTCCCAAAATAAAAGATACCGGTATAGGCAAACCATATTTACGATTCAAATCTACAACATGCTCCATTTGATCAAGATTTATTTTTTTGTTCATTGAATTAAGCATTCTTTGTGACCCTGATTCAAATCCATATGATATAAGTGTACATCCCGATTCACGAACAATCTTAATTAACTCCTCATCACAAATATTTGCTCTGCCAGTACAGGACCAGTATATGTCTGGGAAATACCTGTTCCTCAATTCGCAAAAGTCATAAAGCCTTTTTTTATCAGCAATGAACAAATCATCTTGAAAAGAAATAAAATTGACTTGGTAGTTTTTTTTAAGAAACAAAATAGCATCCTTTATAAATCCAGATGAGTGCTTCCTATTTTTATGCCCCCAAGGCTGATAGCAAAAAGTGCAATGATATGGGCAACCACGGCCTGAAATAAAATCTATATCTCTCCCCAGCCCTGCTACTGGATTAGCGAGATAGATGTTCATTGGCAAAAGATCATATGCTGGCAAAAGACTATCTTGATCCAAATTTTGTATCAACGGTTCTGGTTCATTAACCAAAATCTTACCTTCGTTGTCGCTATAGGCTATCCCTCTGATGGTAGAGAAATCTGGATTCTCTTCCTGCTGAAAAGATTCAATTAGCCTAACTATTGTAACTTCACCTTCACCAGTACAAACCACATCAATCATTGAGTTTTCTAATAACACCTTAGGAATGGACATGGCTGCACTACCACCTGCCAATATTTTTGTCTTAGGATGATATTTTTTTATAATATTTGATATTTTGATAAGATATTTATATGTTGGGATTAATCCTCCAATCATTGCCACATCACAGGGGAAACTCTTAATGATTGCTTTAATTTTTTCAATAGAATACCGATGAGCATTCCAATCAACGAACAGTATTTGGCAACGAAATTTTTGCCTCAAGATATTCGCAAGAATAGCAAGTCCATGTGGAATATTCCGCGGTTTATCATCTAACCTAATAGGAGGATTAATTATAAGTACTTTCATTTTAAATCCCGCTTTTCAATCAGTATGTTTGTTATTTTTCTTCAAGAGAAACTCCGCCCAAAGAATATCTATAGGTTCATCAATATCAACGGTATCTTCAGGTGACTGTATGATTGCCCGCCGATCAGTCCCAAGAAAAGCACTATGATCAGATAAATCAATACTTTCTATCAAGGTATCGTAGCGAACAGCCAATACTGCCCCATCTGGATGATATGCTGGAACTAGGAGTTGACGTCTATACGCAAACTCATATTTCATATCAAGTAGAGATACCTTGTCGCCATCAATTTGGTGGGCCCATTGTGGTGGAGTCGTGTATGGTGTATAGGTCTGCACTGAATCTGCATTTGTTAATATCATCTTTTCAACCACTTCATCAATAATACCTTCTCTTCTAAGAGGAACATTGGCGTATAATGCAACTACTATATTTATTTTATCTCCTTGATGTCCAATCTTTCCTACAACATGTCTAAGTGCGAGATCTATCGATGCAGTATCATTCGCATATTCTGGTGGCCTCATTATTACTTCTACCCCCTTGTATGCACCGGCTATCCTGGCTATTTCTTCATCATCTGTAGAAACTACAACCCTGTATAGACTTTTAGCACGTAACGCGGCAGAAATTGTATATGCTATTATAGCTTTTCCACACAGATTTAATATATTCTTGTTTGGAACACCCTTTGAACCACCACGCGCAAGAATAACACCTAATACGTTTTCTTTACTATTAGTATCCACCTGGAATCCTTCCATAAACATTGGCCATCATGAAAAGAATAAAAGTTTTATGCTGTATTCCCTACGAGCGAGGATTATTGCCAATACTGATTTCCCGTTTATCATTCAAGTTTCTTCTATTGTTTTTAGGTCGGATAAGTAAACTCGTAAGTTGATAAGTTCATAGACTCAAGAACTCAAACAGCTTAAGAGCTTAACAGTTCATCATTCAAATACCCTCAATTACTTTCAACGCATTGCGGTACTCCGCCCACTGGCCAACGTCGATCCATGCCTTTTCGCTGACCGGGTAGACACCGATTGTGCCTTTATTCTTTTTGATTTTGCCTATTAGATGGGTAATGTGAAACAGGCCATTATTGGGTATCAGTTCGATCACATCGGGATTTAATAGGTATAGTCCCGTATTCACCAGAAAATTGTATTCCGGTTTTTCCTGTATCTGCTTCAGACTGCCGTCGCTATTGAGTTCGCATATCCCGTAGGGAATATTGAATTGCTTGGTTGATGCCACCAGCGTAATGTCGTATCTGTGCTTTGTATGAAAGCGAAAAATATCAGCATAGTCGGCTTCAATAATAATATCGCAATTGGATACGAAGAAGGGTTTGTCCAGCTTGTCTGCGAGCAGTTTTAGACTGCCTGCGGTTCCTCTTGGCTCATCTTCTTGTGCAAAGCCTATGGAATAATCCGGGCTTTTTTCCTCAAAATAGGCACGCAGGATTTTGGACATGTGGTGGATTGTAAGATAAAATTTGCCTACGCCATAAGCCCTGAATCTGTCGATGATGTGATCAATTACGGGTTTTCCGTTGACAGGGATAAGGGGTTTAGGAAGAACTCTGGTAAAGGGTTCCAGCCTGGTTCCCCTGCCACCAGCCATTATGACAACCGGAACGTCAATTTTTTGCTTCTCTGACATTCTGTTATTCCCAAACACCTTCTCCCAAGCTATAAAATCGACTATCTTGCGGTCTTTATCCAGAATGGGAATCAGATCGATCTTGTTTTGCACAAAAACCTGTTTGATTTTTTCCAGGTCAAAGTCTTTCTGAAATACAAAAATGGGGCTTGGGTTGTAAGCCTTTTCAATAGTACTGGTTAGATCAAGGCCTTTAAGTATGTAGCGCCTGATATCACCGTCGGTCAAGCAGCCGATTAATGCCTGGTCTTCATCAACTACCAAAAGTACCTTTTCTGCCGTCTTGTCCAGGGCTTCCATGGCTTCTTTGATTGTGGCTTGTGGGTCTATTGTTATGTCTTTCATAGTGTTAGCCCTCGAGTCCGTAAAATCCTCATATTTCAAACGCCATATCATAAAACTCTTTTTTTAAAATGCCTACGAGTTCAGTTTCTTTGATGACATTCCTGATTTTTTCGGCTGCGCCGTCTTCGCCATAGGGGTTATTGACATCTTTTAGTTTACTTTGAAATTCATCTGAATAAAGTTTTGTAGCAGCGATCAAAATTGATTCCTTCGTGGGATTGCAATCAATAACGCTTGCAGCTTTAACTCTACCTTTTTGTCGGTCACCTATATTAATTGTGCCGATTTTAAATGTTGGTGCTTCGGCAAGCCCGCTGGATGAATTGCCTACAACCCCGTCAACAGATTGCAAGGCAGATAGATATCGCAGCTGTCCAAGGCTAATAAATGCAACAGACTTGTGGCTGTTTTTGGAGACATATTCATCAATCATTTGAATTATAATGCGACCTTCTGTATCAGCATTAGGCTTTGTAAAAATGAATTTTGTATCTTGCAGTTCATCTAATGCATCCAAAAGATTTTGAAATTGTTCTTTGGCTGAAGCATGTTCAAGGGTCACTGGATGGAAGGTTATCAAAAAATTTTTGAAACCAAGTTTGAAGTCAATTGAATGTTCAAACTCTTCTCGACTCAAAAGTTTGAGCTTTTTGATGTTGTCAATTCCCAATCCGCCTACATTGAATATTCTTTCGGGGTTTTCTCCAAGTTGAATTACTCGTTTTCTATATTCATCTGTTGCTGTGAAGTGGAGATGGCTCATTTTGGTGATGGAATGCCTGAATGCTTCATCTATGGCACCCTGTGTAGTTTCTCCACCGTGTAAATGCGCTATTGGTATGCGGGATACACAGGCGGCGATAGCTGCACAGAGTGTTTCAAATCGGTCACCAAGTAAAACTACTATATTCGGCCTAAGTTCGGCATAAGCCTCGCCAAAACAAATCATTCCCAGCCCCATAGATTTAGAAATTCCTATTGGCGTATCCGAAGATAAGAGCATCTCAACTTTTTTATTGATATAAAATCCGTCATTTTCGATAAGTTTATATGTCAGACCAAATTCAGGTGAAAGGTGCATACATGTTGCGATTATCTGTAACTCCAAATCTGTATCGTTATGAATTTCCTTCATTAGCCAATAAAGAAGGCCATATTCCGCACGACTGCCGGTAACGATACAAATTTTACGTTTCATATCAGATCATCCTCGTGATAATCTTTTGTAGATGTTTTTCCTACTATTTCATCCCAACTCATCGGGCTTATCCCTGTTCCCGGTCTTTTTACAATAATAGTTTTTTCTGTAAAGATCTCTCCTTTTTTGATATCGCATGCTGCTACAATGCTTTTTCGCACAATGGGTTTATTTTTAAGATCTGAAGGTGATGCTTTTTTTATACCGTTGCCCAGTGCTTTTTCGATATTTCGGATGGCGTGAACCATGGCCTTGAGTTCTTCCGGTTCAAGTGATGCCTTGTGATCCGGACCTTCCATGGTTTTATCAAGGGTAAAATGCTTTTCAATAATACTTGCACCAAGCGCCACAGCGGCGACGGGAACTTCTATTCCAAGCGTATGATCTGAATATCCTACCTTAACGTTGAAAGCGGCCGCTATGGTCTGCATGGCTTGAAGATTAACATCCTCTATAGGTGTTGGATATTCAGAATTGCAGTGTAAAAGTGTGATGTTGTTCAGTTCTGTTCCCTCATTTGTTAGCACATCCAATGCATCTTCGATTTCTTCTAAATCTGCCATTCCGGTAGACAATATGACCTTCTTTCCCAATTCACCGATTTTTCTAAGGTAAGGAAGATTAGTAATCTCAGCAGAAGGAATTTTGAAAATTTCCATACCCAATTTATTAAGCAAATCTATGCTATCTAAATCAAATGGTGAAGATAAAAATTGTATGCTTTTCTCCCGACAATATACAAATAATATTTTATGCGCATTTTCATCCAATTCCAGCTTTTTTATCATTTCAAATTGAGATTCATTATTTCCTGTAGAAATTTTTTGATAATCTGCTTTTGGTGCATTTTTGCTTACCAGGTTTTCTGTCTTGAATGTCTGGAACTTTACTGCATCAGCCCCGGCCTCCAGTGCTACATCAATCATTTGTTTGGCCAGATCGATGCTACCATTATGATTTACGCCTGCTTCGGCGATTATAAAGGTTTTGTTATAGCTCATAATTGAAGCTTAAAGGTCAAAGCATATAAGCATTAAGCTCAAAGCATAAAAGCTCAAAGCTGAAAGGTTAAGGAATTTAAGGGATATTCTTGATAATTTTTTCTCCGCAACCGATCACAACGTTTTCCTCGATTTCAATATACTCTTTACTAGCAGCATTGCTTCCGAAAAAAGTTCCTGACCCAACCTTGACCCCCCCGTTAATTATGGCGCCGGTTGCGATATGACAATGATCACCGATGATTGCATCATGTTCAATCAGGGCTTTGTTGTTTATAATGCAATTGCTGCCGATCTTTGCTCCTGCGTTAATCAAGGCGAAATGCATGACAATCGTTCCCTCGTCAATCTGCGCATGTCGAGAGACATAGGCCAGTGGGGAAATAATTCTTGGCAATTTTGCCTTTAAATCCTTTAATTTTTTAAAAATTCTTATTCGTTTTTCCGGGCTTTTAATTTGGCCCAAAGTAACTATGAAATTTTCACATTCATGTACAAGCCGCAAAAGATCATCGTCTGTGGCGATGATTTCATAGCCAAGTACCTTCTGATGCAGTTTTTCCGACACATCCACAATGCCGGCAATATGGTAGTTACCCTGCTGCTCAATCACGTCAATACAAGATTTGCAGTGGCCGCCACCGCCGATTAAGATAATTCTTTCTTTCATAAAAATTAGCTCACAACCCCACACTACTCGGTATATTAATCAACCTGGCTTCTAAGCTTTTGGCAGTTGTCAAATCCATTTTGGGACAGTCTTTATACATGGGCAGTTTGTGCAATAAGGTCCAGACCGGTCGGGCCTGGATTCCATTATCATTTAAGGTTTGCAATACCGTGTCTCTCTCGTGTTCAAAACCTTGTCCAAGTAATATGGCATTTAGCCAGTAATTGCTTTGAGCATGGGCAGGCTCAATGATAAAATGTATTCCTTGTATGTTTTCAAATGCACTTTGGTAACGTTTTGCAAGGTTTCGTTTTTCTTTGAGAAAATTTGGCAAATCTTCAATCTGCGCACATCCAAGGGCTGCATTAATATTCGGCAGACGGTAGTTGTAGCCTAGCTCATCGTGCCTGTATTCCCATTTATGAGGAATTTTTGCCGTTGTACTCAGATGTTTTGCTCTGTCAGCAAGACTGGAATCATTGGTTAAAATAGCACCACCACCACCCGTTGTAATAATTTTATTTCCATTAAAGCTTAGCACCGATAGCTCGCCCCAGTTTCCGGTATGTTTGTCTTTATAAAATGAGCCCAGAGATTCTGCCGCGTCTTCGATTAGAACCATCCCGAAGTTCTTGCATACTTTAAATAAAGCATCCAGATCGACCGGATGACCAAAAACATGCATCGGTACAACAGCGGCAATCCTTTTTCCGGTTTGCTTATTATAACATGCGCCATCTCGTATCTCGGAAATTTCATTAAGATAAGTTTCAAGTTTGTCGGGATCGAGTCCAAGTGTACTTTCTTCGCTATCAGAAAAATGAGGTGTTGCTCCTGTGAATGATACCGCATTTGCAGTAGCGACGAATGTAAGTGTGGGTACAATAACTTCATCCTCAGGTTTCACACCGGCAAGCTTTAGCGC
>SDBS01004900.1_pt1 | contig 13094 bp, 10 predicted proteins | sample 2277091 | NCBI WGS metagenome assembly SDBS01 (sample SAMN10404972, study PRJNA504765) | marine sediment metagenome | isolation source: marine sediment core GS10_PC15, 163 cmbsf | place: Arctic Ocean: Southern Knipovich Ridge | collected 2010 | reverse complement strand
ACGTTATTCGACGCCACTTGTTCTCGCCACGTCTTCCTGTGCGAATCAATGGTTGCAGAACCCGGTTGGAATCGTAGGTGTGCTCCATGCCGTCATTACCCTTAGCGCAAATTCGGCCGCGATTGTGCTGGCTGTAAGGGAGCGTACCTGATTTTGTCTGCTGATACCTAACGTAGGTATCGTCATCACTGTTTTTCCTGTAACCACCAGGTTTCGTAGCAGCATCTTCGTTGGCTATCAGGGAAGCACCAAAACCGTTAGCTCTTGGCTGGCCTCCGGAACCTTCAATCTTTCTGATTATGCCGGCGGAGTCAACGCCGACCGCGATTCGACACCAGCTGTGACAAACCAGACAGATAGTCGGTACCCAGTCAACACAAGTGTCTGATTTGGGACCTTCGCTGGCTGCGGCGACCATTTTCGCGGCTTGGTTAAGCGCCAAACCACTCATAGCGCTGGTCGCGCCGAGAGCTGATGTCCATTTGATAAAAGACCTTCTTGAGATCTTTTTATTTATTACTTTTGTAATTAAATTTTCACTCATCTTATATCACCTCCATATTTGAATTTACGGCCACGTATTAGGATTGGTTTCAGTAGTTTCAAAGAAGACTCTATTAGAAACTACTCCACCTGAGCCGTCCTGTCCGTGGCAGAAAGTGCAAAATTGCCAAGTACTTGTGTTGTCGACCACAGTTCTGTTGATCCAGTCGGCATCAACTCCACCAGTCGTCTCGCTATGACCGACGTCAGCGCCGAGCGCTCCGGAATCATTGCCCTTTACGTGACAAGCAAGACAATTGCTGGCAATACTTTCTGCGGCGTGCGTGCCCTCTAGATTAAATCCACCGTGACAACGCACGCAAACATCGGTACTGACCTGTTTGTTAACTGTTGTAACAGTAGCTGTGTCAGCGTAAGAAGCATCGCCCTCATAGCCGGTCGTTACGCCTTCACTATGACATCGTCCACAACCGTTGTGGCCGACGCTGTCGCTGAAAGCAAGCAGCAACCTTTTAGAATGCGTTGCGTGAGCGTCGGGACCGCTGCCGCTGGAGTGACATTCCAGGCACTTCAAGGCGTCAGTGGTTCCACTGTCAGCGTGGCCTGCCGTGTAGTTCCTTAAGGCTCCGGTAAAACCGTCATCGTGGGCCATACTTACAGCCACACCAGCTAGTACCACTATTACAAGTGCCGTTAGAATTATCAGCAGTAAACGTTTATGCATATTCAACTCCCTCCTTTACAAGATATTTACAAATCTCTACAACATTTTCAGCTTCTATTTTCTTCCTCACCCCCTTTTTTTTGGTATGGAAGGTTTTGTTTTCATATTTAAATGTCAACTTTCAAGAATCAGCCTTGGCCGGGAACTTTCAAAAAGCGCTCATATTAACTTATGAGAAGTTGCGATTTGTCTAATGCTAAAATCGCCAATTTTGGCCTTGAATTCCTGAGCCTTGGCCTTCTCTTCGAACTACCTTCAATACCGAACTAACAGGATATATATTTTAAGTTGAACTCCTGCGTCATGAATGGATATTAAGTTTTCAATGAACAAGCGTACCAAAAACCAATTATTATTAACTATTAGACATATTTAGACAAATAAGTTGATGAACAAGATGAACAAAACGGAAGGTTGCAATCGATAGTTAGACTAAGCTGCGATAATTTGATTCCTTTGCTTTTGCGACTAAGCAAGTGAGACAAGTTCATTCGCGCCCCTTCTTAACCCATTGGCTTACAGGCTATGCAGTTCTTGATATGAGTCAATCTTATTGTTTTTCAAGCCCACACACAACATTAAGCCTGTGAACGGTTTAAATTCATTGGTAAACGCACATAAACAACTAACAGACGGTCGTCAAGCGTTACAAAAGACCGCTTTCTTGCTACAAACCGGACAGCGCCAACCTCTGACTAGCCAGCTTCTTTACAAATACCTCAAATCAGATGCCTAGGCCTTCGGGTGTGAGTCGCCAAGCTACTTAATGTGGGGTTTTAAGCGACAGCAAACATGTTAATCAATGAAACCGCCGATGTCAAGAACAGCGGGCTTTTCTTTTGTCTTGCGTGACCTTTAGCTTGTCTATATTTTTCTTGATTTTTGACCTATTTTGACTTAATATCGGTTGTCGGCGCGGCCTCTTTGAAAATGACTTGATGAAAATTGAAAACTGAGAATAAAACAATAATAATACTCCTGGCAATTATCTTGCTGTTCACAGCGTCCTGGATCACAACCAGTTGCCAAAAACAGACCAAATCCGCAAAAAGCGAGTCCAAAACCAAACCATCGACCACACCTACCAAACAAGAACCTAATCGAACCAAGACCCCGGAAAAAGAAGCTGGTGATCAAGATAGCGGCGAAAAAGATTGGCGGACGGTGGGGACATTCACGGGATCAGGCCTGGAGAACACACCGGAATTCACCATATCAAGCGAAGAGTGGCGGGTAACGATAGAATGCGGCGACGCAAACTCTCGAGCAGACTTTACCGGATTCTTAAGGCACAAAGGAGACGACCCCGAAGCGCTTGAAGACCTCGGCCAAATCTCAGGAACGGGGTCAGAGATAGTAGTTAGAAATTTCTCAGGCGCCGGTACATATTTTGTCCACATGCACGGGCACGACATTAATTGGAAGATTACAGTTGAGGAGCGCCCGCAACAGCAGTTTCGTTTTGATCGCTAGATTAGACAAGCTTGCCGCAAAACACTAATTTGGGTATTAGAAATAGGCATTGGCTTTGCCGGGCACACCATTTAACCGATCATAATTTGCACCGTGATAGTGACAGGAAAAACAGTTAGGTCCCAAAGGATGAGTGAAGGTGTGGCAGGAACTACAAAACTTTTGCACTTGCCTATAGTTGCTGCTGTCAACAACAAGCGGCACCGTGATTCCTGTCTGGCCGTTAACGGTTTCTTTTAATCCAAAGGCGTTGGCGGAGCCGTGCGAATCATGGCAGTCCGAGCACAGCAGTGAGCCGGTGCCGAAGTAATAAGGACCTTCCAATTCATCGCTAAAGCCCAACCCTGAGCCTGAAGAGGGGCCGGTTGACACCAGGCCGCCGTGATACTCTCCGGTAGCGCCGGTGTTGGTATAGTTGGGAAGAATTTGACGGACGCTTCCGGGCATGGTCACATCCGGCGGCGCCACGCCGTCGTGGCATTTACCGCAAAAAACGAGATTATTCACAACTTTTGGCGGTGTTGCCGAGGTGTATTGGACTGTCAGCTTGGGCCTGGCGGCCCTCGCCTGGCCAGGGCTATAAACATTGTCTGACGATAGATATTCCCGCCAAAGATTGGGCCCGACTTCAACGGCATTAGTGGCTTTTAGAGTAACCCCGTGATTATCATCTGTTCCGTCTAACCAATTTTGAGTCTGACCGGTAATGGTCCATTCCCGCCAAGCGGTCGTGTTGTCGGACACCGCGGAGGCAACCGGCGTAAGCGCGATAGTCGGGGGGTTGTTCCAGGTCACCGTGCCTTCGCTCCAACTTGTGGTGTTTCTGTGAACATCTATGGTCATGCTACCGGATCCGCCCCCGGCGGGGATTTCAGGCAACGCCAGAACAGCCGAGGTCACATTGGCGTTCGTGGGTATCGAGCTGATATCAAACTCAATTACTGTCCGGGCAACATAACCCGCCTTTTTCCCCACCACCAGGGATTCAGAGTTGCCCCAGTTTGAATCACCGAACAAAGACCAAATATAGACGTCCTTTCCTTCCGCCCGGGGTTGAATGACGGCTTTTGGATACAGGGTAATATCGTTGACTTTGGTTGTGAAGTTATTGGTTCGATCATCGGGATCGGAACTCATATAGGCCACGGTATTTGTATGAGAATCATGGCAATCGAGACATTCGACTTTCGAGACGGCGGCCGCCTGATCGGCGTCGGAAATATTGTGGTGAGCCCTATTGTCCGCATTAGCCGTAAACCTCTCGTAGATATTTATACTATTTATGGAACCACCTGCCGAGGCGTGGCAGGCGGTTGTGCCGCCCCCAAAACAGAGATTCTCCTCACTTCTCATGGTCAGCTTAGGAAAAGGCGCAGCCCCGCCGGCGTCTTGACCGTGAGGATTATGACAGTTGATACATTGGCCGGCGGTCGAACCCCCTGTGCCGACACCGGAGCCGGTTTCGACAGAAAAAGGCCATATAGTCGCTAAATTTGACTCGCTTGCATGAGGTGTCAGGTCATAATCAGCGATTCCTTTATAGGAATATGTCGGCGGAATCGTCTTGCCGGCATCGTCATGGCAAGTTACGCAAAGATCATTATCAAGCGCCCTCCGGTAGTCGGTGGCGGCGGTGCCGTGAGGGTTATGGCAATTGAGACAATATCCGGGCTCATAACCACCCACAGGCCAGGTGGTATTGGCGATCGATGAGGTGACGACCGTCGAGTGTTTAATTCCCTGATACATTATCTGACCGCTATAAGCCCCAACCGCCAACGTGTGACAAGAAAAACAAATCGAATTGTCATTACCACTAATTGCATTGCCGCTGATGGTCGATTCCAGCAGGGGATACATATCCGAGCCATGCCAGGTATGACAGTTTTCGCATTTGATCTTGCTTCTAGCCGGTGCTACCGGATCTAGCGTATCCACATCATGAGGGGTGCCGTTGAAGTTCGATAAATGATCACCACCCGGCAGCGCCGAGGCGGCGCCATGACATGAACCGCACATATCGTTTTGATTGCTCAATTTATTTTGGGCCGGATAATTAAACGTAGGATTGGCCGGGATATTGTTCCAGGCGGTATTGGCGTTATCTATCACAAAACCAAAAATATTGCCGGTTGAGTAGCCCCTTAACAGTCGGATAACTTCATCGGCCGTATGCGTCGCGTCAAAGTTCTCGACTTGTTTATGAGGAGAATGGCAACCACTACAAACAATTGTCCCCTCTGAAACCGGGTGAGAAGAAACCCTGGTTGAGACACCGTTTAGATTATCACCAAATTCAGCGATTACATTATAGGCACTGACCGTCCCGTCATGACAGGTATAGCAAAGAGCCTTTTCATCAGATTGATTAATTAGAAACGTCCCTTTTCGGTCATCCTGCCAACGTTTAGGAGCAGCATGAAGTTTGTGACATCGCAAACACATATCAGTGTTGCTTGTATAAGTACCGTGCGGGACCGTATTGGTGCTATCTGCCATAGCTCCCGAGCCAAACAAGCCTAAGACGAATATGCACAAAAATGCGGCGAAAACAAATCTTGGGCCAAAGAAAATCGTTTTAATTAACAACACCCCAGCTTCTGCTTCGAGGCCGTTTATGTATCAACCATCGTTTGTTAATATAGATGCACCTGACAATTTTCTTTCACGTTGCCGACAAAAATGACAAGTATCAGCCGGACTCCGGGAGCCAAACTCTTGCCCGCAAGTATCGCATTTTAAGACCTTGTAGCCGGCTAACGGCCTGGTCTTCGTCTCTAGCAGGAGATTAGTCTCGAATTTATCCACTATCTTGATGGCCGTTACAGCACAGGATGATTGACACAACCCGCAATCGGTACAGCTTGAGAGACTAAAATCCAAGCTACCGGTGCCGTCGCGCTCAGTTTTTTTCAAAGCGCTTGTTGGACAAAACATTACGCAGTCGCCGCAGAAGTTACAGTTTTCATCAATTTCCAACTGAGCAAACGGGATGTTTAACAATGAGGTTTCTTCTAGCGACGGTTCCCCGAGCTTTCTTAAAACAAGCAACAGGAGTTCACGATGTCGCGGCAGGTGATAGGAGAAAAAAGATTCTTCTCTCGATATGTACGGTTCTATCCGGCCATTGATAAGCTCCACCCCGCCAACCATTAAATGGCGCTTGACTGATACTAAAAAATCATGACGGGAGTAGTAGCCGGGTTTACTTGTCTCGTCTAAAGGTGATTCTGCTTCTTCTTGTCCGACCTCCCATGAACCTTGAAGAATATCAATTTCTTTTCCGAAGACCGCCAATAATTCTTGGGCGCTTTGAACAACCTTATTTATGACATTTATGCCGGTTGTTACTTCACACTCACGGCAATCACTTGTGTCCAGGTGTATCTCCCGAGCACCAAAAAGAACAGCCCCTAATAGAACCGCTTCGTTTAACCGGCCGAGACAGGGCAAATTGACAGGCACCACGTTTGAGGCGTCGTCTTCACAAGATGTCTTGGCGCATTTAAAAACCACGGTCTGATTGACGTCGGCAACTTTTTTTGTGGCGGCCAATAGAAAATCGTTAGTTAAAGTTGTTTCTAACGCACCGACCGGACAGACAGTTGTACAGATGCCGCATTCCAGGCATTCAGACCAGTTAATCTCCAGCCCTTGTTCAAATTTAACGGCTTTAGTCGGGCAGATATCGCTACACCTCGCGCAAGGCGCGTCGCCCTGAAACCTGTGACGGAGACATTGCTCAGCAAAAACATTAACCGGCAACTTAGAAACCCGCGATAGCAGCTTTTCAAATTTATCAAGCCCTAACGTTTTGCCGGCATTATCGAGGAAGTTATTTATGTTAAAATTACTTAAATCCATTACCCACCGAATTCTTCTGTCCGCGACGTTTCTTTAATCTTATATCGTAAAGTCGATTGCCAATATTGTCAACAATAAACGTGATGCATACGATGCACATAAGCTGCTCATTGTTGCTTTCTTCGAAAAGCTGCACTTGCTCGCCAGTATTCGCTTTGGTCTTTTCTATGTCTCTGCTATAATCGACACTTACATCAACCACATTTATGTATTTGTGTCCTGGAAAGGTCAAGCAAAGTGAAGCGAGTTTTTTCAATAGCAATATTAATAATAGTGCTCATAGCCCTAGCTGGCTGCACCATTAAAAAAGGCGAGGATTCCTCCAAGAAGGCTAAAGATAATAAAGATAAGAAATTGGGAGCGTCTCACACCGTCAATAAAAAGGAAGAGAAGAAGATACTAAAGGATGTAAAGGAAAACATCGCTCTCTTGGCTCAGATGCGAGAAGATACAACAACTCTTGCGAAGGGTTTTACAAGCCAAGCGCTGGAAAATTTAGTTAAAACTCATGACGAAGATATGGCAGACGGTAAGATTAAGGTGCGGGTCTTTGAAAAGAGCGATTATTCAGTTAATTTCGCGTCTAAAAAAATTATCGCTGTCACCTGGAGTTACGTCGATAAAAGCTACTATATCGACAAGGATACTCAGAAAGTGGTCCAGAAGCCGGAAAAAAAGAAACACACATTCGCGCTGGCCGTGGTTGAGGATAACAAACATTGGAAGATCGGCCAAATAATGCTCCCCGCCAAGGAACCAAAGAAACCGAAAGAGTAAAACCTATCTAACGCTCTTTATGGGAGGTAATTCCGGCTCCTCGACGTCAATAACTTTGGTCACCGGCAATGTTACTGTCTTAAATGACTTGGGACTGAAATCGCGACCTTTTAGATAATACGTTTTTGACGCCCGCTCAACCGTGAAAACAAGCGTGACCTCTTTCCAGGCCCCGGGACCAACGGGTGTTGTCAGAGAGTAGTTTTTACCCTTTGCCTCATAATAAGCGGTTGAGAAATCTAAACTCGCCGGATGTGTCCGATCGCTCTCATCTTGTAAGTAGACCATATGACTACTGAAAATCTGCCTCTTATCCGATAAGTTCTTAACCTTGAAATCGACAACAATCAGTTTGGCTTTACTGTACGTGTATTTGTCTCCAATACGATAAATAATTGTGCCGCGGTGAACCCGATATTTTGTTGCGCCTACGACGCCTTTACCTGTGAATGTCTGCTCAGAGGGGAGCACACGCTTGGCGCTCTCTTTATCCACAGGGCATAAGAAAAGGAGCAAAAGGAGGATCAGGACAATGATTATTGTGATTATCGTTTTGCGAAGAGACTTTCCACCCTTAAGATATTCATCCTCAAGATGATCATCCTGATCATCTTGATCATCAGGTAAGACCGGCTCCTCAAAATCAGTCATCACGTTTCATAATCTTATCGTTTGCCTGCTTTCTTAGGCTTTCCCTTCAGAAAAGATTCTCTGTATTTATCAATTACGTCCTTGTCGGGCCGCGTAAACTCGGTCAGCCTCAGAGCCTGCAGACGACTGTTCTCTCTGTCGGTAATATAAAAAGTGTCATTCCCGATGAAAGTAATGCCTTCGGGGAAGTTAAATTGTCCTTCATCAGTGCCGCGCTCGCCGACCGATGAGATGAGCCTGCCTTCTTTGTCCAAGATAAATATTTTGTCGGCAAAGGTATCGACCACGTATACATACTCTCTCTCTTTGTCAAAAGCAATGCCACGGGGCAAGAGAAACAAGCTCTTTACCTTGCCTTTTGCATGAGGTCGGCCGATGATCCACTTGATAGAGCCGTCGTTATTGAGAGCCTTAACCCGACGGTTGAGCACGTCTGTGACGAAAATGGTGCCGTCGCTTTGATCAATGGTTATCCCATTGGGATAGTCAAATTGATCTTGTTTAAGCCCGTGGCCGCTCCAGTTATCCAATAGCTTCCCGGACTTGGAAAAGATATAGATACCATCGTTGCTGGTTACATAAAACTTGCCTTTATAGGCCGCGATACCAAAGGGGGTGAAGCCGTTCGGGCCATATTTTTTTGCATTGGGATACTTGGGAAAGTAATCAAGCGCTTTTCCCTTTAATGAAAAGATATGAACTTTTCTGGCTGTGAAATCGGCGACAAGAATTTTTTGGCCCTCAACATGGACGCCATAGATGGCATAAACTCTGTTCTTAGCCTTTGTAGTCTTTGATGGACTGCCGATAGCCTCTTTATAATCACCTTGATCATTAAAAATGTAAACTTCCGAACTGCCGTTATTACTGACATAGATGTTTTTATTCTTATCAACAGCTGAGGCCATCGGTCTTGATAAACCATAAATGGAAAATAACACCTCAAACTTACCTTTTTTGACCGGCTGTGCCGGCGCCACAAAAAAGAAATAGGCAAAAAGCGCTGCTAGAAAAAAGAGTAAGAACAAGAGCAACAAGAGTAAAATAAGAAGCTTGTTTTTTCGCCGCCGTCCTTCTGATAATATTCGTTCGTCCTCTGCTTGTTCAATGGCCGACATATATTAGTCCTCCAGTTTTTTTGATAGAGTTTTTATGGCTTCGTTTATCTTACGATCACTTTCGTTGAATTCATGCGCCACCTTGTATTCGCTTAAGGCCTTCTCATCTTCTCCTGTTTTTTCATACAGAACCGCCAGCTCATAATGTGAATTCCACATTATCGGCTGATCTTCAGCTGATTTCTTGAAATACGAGATCGCCTTCGTATACTTCTTGTCTTTAGCGTATACTTCGCCTAACTTAAACAACGGCAGGTATTTGTCGCCCGTAGCCGCCAGCTTAACGGCCTTCTTCAAATCAGAAACAGCTTCCTTCTTATCGCCTTTTTTCAAATCAACAAGACCTAAATAATACCAAGCTACAGGATTATTTTTATCCAACCCGATCGCGGTATTAAGCTCGTAATAAGCCCTGTCTGTCTGCCCGACTTTATTATAAAGATAGCCTAAGTTTATGTGAGGCCGGGGATTATCCGGATTTCTTGATACCTCCGTTTTCCAGATTTGTATTTGAAATTCATTATTGGAGCGGGGACGCTCACTCCGCATTTGAAGATAACGAAACAACCCGCCTGCAAGAATCAAAAAGATCATCAGAAAAACAACAAATATTGCTATTCTAAGCCGCCGGTTTCCCCGTTCCTCGCTCCTTTGAAAGTGTCTTTCCAGTCTTTTGGTTCCGGTCGAGGCATCATCCACAATAAGTTTCTCCTTTTATTCCAATTCAAGTCGCGGCAAAGGCCACTTTGGACTCATTCTTTGCCTATCGGGATTGATGTGGCAGGCCGCAGCGCAAAGCAATGTGTTATGACAGTCCTTGCACCCTACAATAGTTAGACCTCTTCTATTTAATATATCAGATCCATGTGAAGAAATAAAACGATTGTCATGGGGTGACTGCACTCCACTCCCGCCTGCGCTGATATGACACCCGAAGCAAAATTCCGGGACTTCATGACATTGATTGCAGGGCTGATTATTGTAATCTACCGGGTGTTCAAAACCTTCGGGAACCAGCACTTTTTTGTCGGCGACGGTTGCGCCCAGAAACTCAGCGGTTTTTGCTTGGCTGATCAATCGGTCGTCGAGAATAGAGCCCGGTGTATGACATGTTTTACAATCTGTCGAAGCCTGATTATCTATGTGGCAATCGATACAGGTTTTTTCTTCAACAATTCCAGGTCTGGGATGTTTATCGTTAATATGGCAAACCCCGCATTCAATCTGCAGAGCCTCGTGCGTCTGATGATTTGTATAGATATGATTCGAGGCTTTTTTCTGAAATAGATCCGGGTGGCACTCGATACATGCCTTGGTATCAATCTTCGCTAAAGGCTTTTTAGCCACAGCCTTTTTAGCTACAGCCTCTTCACCACTTTTTTTCTTGCCTGTTTTGTCTTCAAACGCTTCCCTAAAATCTGAGACCATTGGTTGAACCCGGTAATTGAAACCGTCCGTTGCCCGGTCCGCGATCTGAGCTACCGCCTTCCCGAAGTTACCGCTCGGAGAAAGAACAGTTTTAGCTATATTCTTAGCGGCCTGTGGATAAACTATCGCGAGAACTACAACTAAGATCATAAATGCGATGATGAACAGAACCAAAACAGTTAAGAGATCTACAAGATTAAAGCTTTTATTACGCTTTTTAAGAGTCTTTTTACCGTTCTCAATATTATCTAATTGCTCGTTTAAATCATCGTTCATCAGTTACCCAGTTCGCCATAGTCGTAAAGTTCCTTGTAGCTATGTACTTTGTGGATCGCGTGGCATAACAAGCACTGCTCTCTTTTATGACACGTTAGGCACTCTGAAATTTCATTGGTCTGCAAGAACACGTCATGCTCGCCTATCCATTTGTCTTTGTCATGGGGCATTCGCACACCACCATGACATATGTCACAAAAGACCTCAGTCACATGGCATGTACGGCATGTTTCTTGACCGAGCTCGCTCGCGACCTTGCCATGCACGGGCGCCCATGGTTCTTGATGAGGATATACCGCACCTTTATGACATTTGGCGCATGACGGCGCTTTGTTTGCTGAAGCTTCCACCTTATGGCACGTAAAGCAAGCAAACTGACCGGCTTCAACTGCTTCAAATGCTTCCTTACCGTGTTCCCCGCCCCAGTCAGCAGCGTGGGGTATCTCAGTCTTATGGCAATTATCGCAAAAAACTTGGAGATGGCACATGCGGCATTCTCCACGATCAGCATTGGCTCGTTCCTGATGTCCACCTTCAATAAACTGAGCGGTGTGCCAATCAGGTTTAAGCTGCATATCCCGGGGGTGACAGAGAAAACAATATTCCTTTATATCCGGATCCTCGCGATCCACAAGCTTGCCCTGGCTGCCGTGATCCAGGCGATGGCATTTGGCGCACGCCGTCATCTGTGGCCTAATGGTCTCGCCGCCCATGTGCGGCCATTTGTCGTGACAATTCTCGCACGTTATACCGCGCTCAAAATGCTTGGGATGATTAAAGTTTATCAGCTTATCGTTCTTCCATTTCTGTAAGTCCCTGTGACATGGCACACACGTGGCCATATCAACTTTGCCGCCGACCCTGATCTTTGGGCCCTTATCTTTGGGAATCGGCCACAACGCGAACCATGTGTAATCACTGGCGGGTCTAGGAGCGACGCCCCTTTGGGAGTGACAGCTCTCGCAGCTATCTTTGTCGTGGCAGACTAGACACTCCTGCATATCTCGGTTCGCCCGGGCAATATGCCCGCTAGTCGAAAAATCATCGACGTCATGATCGTTTGGCGTCAGCTTAAACCCCGGGGGATGACAAAGCTCGCATTTTGGCGGCGCTACCGCCCCTTGGCTTCCATGCTGAAGACGATGACAGTTCACACATACATCCATCGTCGGCTTCAATATTTTGTCGGCCGTATGAGGAAATTCAGTGTGACAAGCCTCGCATTTGATTGCTTTCTTAAAATGGACGGCGTGATTGAAATTAATAAGATTGGGATTTTCAAAATCATTCAAATCCCGATGACACGGCGAACACTTGGAGATAACAACCGGACCGCCGGTATCGATAACTTTAAGCTTAGGTTGAGCCTTAGAGTTGGTTTCGGGTAAGCTAAAAGACGCTCCGAGTAAAAGGAGCAGTCCGAGAATGGGTAACATCTTTAGCGCCAAACGAGCAGTTTTCAACATCTTAAATTTAAGTCGACAGGCTTTTATCTCAGCGAGATCGAAGCAACATCACCAGCGACTAACTATCATCCACTGGCCGCAACGACCCGGGAAAGAAGAAGTCGAGGATTCTCGATAACAGACCTTCTTCCGGCGACTCGGTCACTATCTCCTTGCGACCGTCCGTCTCCTGTCCTTTTTTCTCTACGGAAACATCCTTCCTTTGTATAAAAATACTTAATATTTTATAGACGAAATTACGCTCCAATGCTTTCTGCCTGTTGTGAATCATCGGAGCATATGATGTTAAGGTGGCGGTTGGTCGATCATGGCATTTACCGCAGGTTCGCGGCAAATTCGCCTTTGATACTTTGGAGGCGGCTTGGTCTTTCTTGACTATTTCGTGGTTCCCGTGACAATCCCAACATGCCGGCGCGTCCTTTGCCTTATTTTTGTATGCTTGGCCATGATAGTAATCTTCATAAGACTCATATCGATCCGTATGACACTTACCGCAGACCTTCTTGCCGCTCGCCCGGAACTTGGACTTATACGGTTCAAACCGCGGGCTCTGAATGTCGTGAGAACCATGACAACTCGAACACAACGCCGGCTCAACGTCTTTGCCGTCTATCTTTCCAAGCTTATTTTGGAGCGCCAGATCGCCGTGAGTGCTCTTCTTGTAGAGATAGGCCTGGAAAGGATGGCACTTCATACAAGCTAACCCAGCGACTTTTCGAAAATCATCAGGGTTCTTGGCGGGATGTTCCTCATAGGTAAAATTAGTATGGCAATCGATGCAAGCAATCTGCTTATGCATTGAGTTTCCGATAA
>SDBS01004898.1_pt1 | contig 13095 bp, 22 predicted proteins | sample 2277091 | NCBI WGS metagenome assembly SDBS01 (sample SAMN10404972, study PRJNA504765) | marine sediment metagenome | isolation source: marine sediment core GS10_PC15, 163 cmbsf | place: Arctic Ocean: Southern Knipovich Ridge | collected 2010 | reverse complement strand
TACCCAGCACTACCTTATCTGTTGATGCCAGCAGTATCGGGTATGACAGCACAGAGTATGGAGCGTATTTGTACTTCGATACTGGATAATAACTGGGACTTGTTACAGGATTTTATTGTGGAAATAAATGAACTGGGCATACACCACATTACATTCTGTGACTGGGCTACTAAAGACCAGATAGCTCATGGGAAGTTCTGCTTCGCTGGCATTATCAGTGAATATATTGATAAGCGGGGAGCGGAGTTTAAGTTCCCACTGGAAATAGAATTGAGGGATGGGAGAGATTCATTATGAATGATGATATGGAAATTATGTACTACCGGGAAGATGGTAAATGGAAAATACTAGTAAATGGTCAAGGGCATCTGCCAGTAAAAAAGGGGTCGGCAGATTTAATGGAGTTAGCCTACCAGATGGGTAAAGAGGGACAACAAAAGAAACTGGATAAGAAAGAGAGACAACAAAAGAAACTGGATAAGATTGATGCCTACCTTGCGGAACGGACAGACCGGCATTTCGTCTCCAGTATGATAGCATGGTTGAAGGAGTTGGATAAATGAAAGTTGATGTTGGAGACAAATGCCCTAACCCCAAGTGTGTGGATGGTCGGGTTTATACTTTACCATTTTATACCTCACCTGGAGTGCCTTATGATTGCTATGATTGTAATGGTACTGGCATTGTTAAGCCTGCTGATTCCACTGATGCTTTGAAGTTACGGATTGCCGTAAGTATACATGCCTTTGTCCGTAGTAACTACCCTAATGGGCTAACAAAAGATGCGGATGATTTCGCAGGCCACTTTGTAGACCTAATCCAAGAGGCGGTTAAAGCAGAGCAGGATAGGATATACAATGGGATGGTATTAAGTATGCCAACAGGTGAAGTCGTGGCCTGGGATTTCATTACATGGTTTAAGAATTATTGGTTAGTCTTTCAAAAGCCGGAAGAAAAGAAACCGGCAAACCCTGGCAATATGAGCATAGATAGCTCAATGCCAGATAGGTAGGAGAAAAATGATAGAAGTTAATGGGAAGATAAGATTGACTGGTACAGGTAATAGAATACCATGTACTCATTGTGGTGATTGTTGCCGGGGAGAAGTATGTCCTATCGGTGAGATATTTCTCCATACTACTGAGGCTCCATGTCCAGCTCTTGTAGAAAAGGATGGGGAGTATTGGTGTGGTCTAGTAGCCACGGCTCGATTCACCATGTATGCTAAAACACGTTCAGCTAAATATTGGGCTGGTATATTTGCTAAGTACCTGGCAGAAGAGGTTTTCCATTTTGGTGCTGGTTGTGATAGTTTAAAAAAGGAAGTGGATAATGAGACTATTGAAATTTCCCAGTGATGTAAAACTACGGCAGAAATACTTTGCCGGTGCGGACAAAGGGCATCCGGCTAGAGCCAATCTATATATGATGATATGGCTTATTAAAAAACTGACTAAACCTGGGGAGACCATCCTTGACCCGACTAGCGGCGTTGGCTCACTCATGTATGCTACGTTGCTGGGTAGAAATGTGTTGAATATAGAACTGGAGCAGCATTTCGTTGACATTCAACAACTAAGTTGGGCACGTTTACAGCTCAGCGAAGTAAATGATTTACCTACTGGCAAATTTATCTTAGCTCATGGTGATGCCCGTAGATTTTTACCAACTCCTGTTGACCATTGTATCTTTTCTCCACCATACTCAGTCAATATCAGTCAGGGTGGGGCGAAAGTAGCGGCTATGGCTGCTGAGTCAGGTACAACTGTTGCTAGTTATGGTAAAGACCGGGCGCAGTTAGCCACACTCAGTTACTTTAATCTGATAATGGCTATGAAGGAGATTTACCGTGGAATATTTAACTCACTACCGCCCGGTGGTTTTATGGCTACCATCACTAAAGACTCGGTTAATTCTAAAGAAGCTAAGTATCGAGGATTCGGTGGGATTGAACCATACTCCGCAGACACGGTTAAGATTTGTTACGAGGTTGGATTTGAGTTACATGAATTATGGCAGCGTGACGCAAAGCCAAGCATGAGGTTACAGATTGCGTGGAGTCAGAACCCTGACATTCCACATGTGGTGACGGAAGAAATTATAATTATGCGGAAGCCGAAATGAAACTAACATCTGCTGGAATGGAAAAACTACACCGGGCTATTTGGTCTGTATATAAAGATGGTCTGGAAAGGTCGGCTGTACTAGACAAAATGGTAAGAGAGGTCAAACGCTTCACAATGCCATATCATTCAAATATGATGCATATTAGGGTTCCCGATACAATTATACCAATAGCTCCCGACTTAAATTCGTCACAAGCACTTACCATGGATTGGTCAAATGCCACAATAGTAGATTTAGAAATTGGTATTGACTTAATATATGGAACTCCAACAGCGAGTGAGGGTGCGCAATTGGAAATCTATCCAGCCAATTATGAAAAGGCGGAATTAGAAAACTTCCGTAAATATATAACAAGGGCGACACGGTCAAACTCCGCTACATCAACACCAACTAGCGGACTAACTCTTGACCAGCTTCGTAAGCTATATGATACGATAAGCAACCCACTGGAAACATTTCCAGTACCAGACGAACTTTGTCCGAACTGTGAGAAGCCTACACCAGACGGACTAATTTGCTCAGACTGTTCGGGCTTATTGATTGTGGAATCAAATAAGTGGATAGCAAGTCAATCAGGATCTAAGGGAAATAATACCGATAAGGATGGTGAGACAAATGGCAGTTAAAGCGTTATTCAAATTTGACAAGCAGCTAAAGAAACTGGTAGAGGATGGTGCTGTAGTCATTGATACTACTTCCAATACCCATCCTACATGGAGCGAGTTGAGTCCATTCATACTCAAAGGCTCACCGGCTCGTAACTTTGAAAATCTCTGGCAGTACTCAAAGGTTTATAGTGAGCATTGGGATGCCAACGCATTGAAACCTACACCTGAATGGTGGCACTGGAGAGCAGGGGGATTCAATAATGAACGGGCTGTAAGGTATCCTATGGGTAAGGGTGCCATACCTATAGGGTCATGGTGGGATAACATGTTGCTTGGTTACATTCATGCCCGCCGGGAGATTTACCTGCCAGAGTATGCGAAGAATGTGGTGCTAACCCAGAGCTTTAGGAGTCTGGTAGACGTAAAAGTCCGCTGTGATATAAACAAAAGACTTTTGATTTTACTAGACTATGATGCGTATGACCATAAAGCACAGGGTGTAAGTCTGGCAGATGTAGTCAATAACCCGGATAAAAAATGTGGTCATGCGTTTGTCTTACTGGGATTACTAACAGGAGAGTCGATGATATGAGTATTGTTGGTGGAATAATCGTCATAGTCTTGCTGGTTGGTACACTGGTTATGTGGTTGATTTATGTATACCAGAAGATGAATGGAAGGTGATACAAATGACGAGTAAGAAAGGTAAAATATGTCCACATAGTATCGAAGAGGTCAGGCTTTGCCAGTTTGATGGAGCCTTATGTAAAGACTGTCAGATATGGAAGGATAGATATGGAAAATGAAAATGGAAAATATAACGGTTGAGGATTGTGATTACCACCAAGACCTGGGTGCTTATGGTTGGTGTAACTTATCAGAAAATCCATGCTATGTTGGCATGATAGACGGTAATGAATGTGATGAATTAAATGAGTTGAGAAAAGAAATGGAGGAAGAGAATGCCTGATGGTAAAAAGAAAAAGAAGAAGCGCCAAGAAAAAGTCAACAAGCGGAATAAGCCAACTGTGATACATGAAGTGGTTGTACCGGAAGAACTGAGTCCGGAAGCTAAGGCTGCCAAAGATGAGGCTGTGTCTCAAATGGTCAATGAGGACTATGAGGCGGCGATGGCAGATATGGGAGAGCAGGCTGGGATAGCTGACAAGCCTGAACCTGGGGGTATCTACTCACCAGACGATAATGTAAAGGAGGCCACATTCCCCAACAAGCCGGTGATGCCCACTAAAGATGCCGAGTTTGATGCGGCGAGTATAATAAAGAACGCACTCAAAAAGAAGGAGTAACATGCCATATAAACCATATACTGGAACAGAACGGGAGATAATGGAAGAACGTATTACCCAGGCTAAAAAGAAGCTGGAGTCTTGGCAAGGTATTGTTCACCAGTTAGAGCTGGAACTGGAAGAAGGTGTGTGGTATCTTGACCGCAAGAGTCCTAAATGAGCTGGGGTTTTTACGTTCAAGGCTCTGACCAACAGCTAGAGGTTGATGAATTGGGCAGCAAGCTCAGTATCGAGATACATTGTGGTGTTCATTTTCCAGCCTTCGGTAAAAAAGCTTTTGAGTGCCAGTGTGATTTACTTTTTCCATTCAACACTGTGAAACTTGAGAATTGGGATAAGCTGCGTGAGTACCATAAGACTGGACTCTGGGAAGGTTTGAAAATTGAATAGTGTTGAAGCGTATGGTAACTACGGACATAAAGATACAATACAGATTCTCCAAGAGTTAAGGTCTGCACCAATTGTTGCCGTAGATACTGAGACTTGGTCACTTAAAGACAGGTCTATGATTGGACTAGCTTTAGCTCCATCACAGGAGTATGCGGTCTGGTTCAGTGAGGATAGTCCGTATCTATACATAGCACTGGGCATACTACGGAATCCTAATGTGACTAAGATATACCATAATGCCAAGTTTGACTTCGATGTATTGGAACCTTATGGTGTAGATGAAACCAACTTTGAGGATACTGAGATATTGGCATACACTCTTAATTTACCACAGAAACTATACAACCTGGCTACTCATGTAGGCGCAGCAGTACCCATGAAATTTCTTGAGTTTAAGTTTCCAAAGGATGGGTCAGTTACATTGTGGAAAGAGAACCCAAACTTTATTTTACAAAAATGCTGTGTTGATGCGGCTCTGACTATGCGCTGTTGGTACGCCCTTAACTCTAAGATTGTGGAGAGTTATACCATTGACCGCAACGTAGTTACATGCCTAAGGCATATGGAGCAGATGGGCGTGGCTCTCAATAAAGAGTCAGTCAATGAGTATGAAGCGGAGTTAAACGAACAGGTCACTTATCTACGCCAGATTATACAGACCAAAGGTTGTGACCCAAATAGTAATCAACAGGTTGGGATAGCTCTGGCTCAGAGGGGGTGGAAGCTACCATACACTAAAGGAAAAAGGCAGTTAAAGGTGGATGAGAAAACCATCAAAGATATTCCTGACCCATTAGCTCAGATAATTTTATTTTACCGTGAGAAAGCTAAGTTGTGGTCAACCTATGCGAAGCCATTAAGTGGGTTAGACCGGGCGTACACACATTATAATAATACCAGAGTTATTACTGGTAGACTATCAAGCTCAGACCCGTTCAACATGCAGAATATACCATACTATTTTAGAAATGTATTTATGGCTGATGATGAATTCTGGAGCTATGATGCCAGTCAGATTGAGTTAAGGGCTATAGCGTATTTGGCTCAGGATAAGGCGATGATGGAAGCCTTTGAATCTGGACGTGATATTCACAGAGAAACTATGGATAGAATGGGTATCACTGGCAAGATAAAGGATACTGTGATGGCGAGGGTGTTAGCCAAGACGCTTAACTTTGCCGTGACTTATCTGGCAGAAGAAGAAACTATTATGGAGAACGCTAAGAAGGCGGGTATCATTATTAGTCCAATGGAAGCCACTGAGTTTAAGACCATGTACTTTGAGACATATACTGGGATTCGTGACTACATCTTTAGCCAGCGAGAACAGATAACTAAGCATGGATGGGTAACTACTTTGTTTGGGCGTGTACGTAAAGCTGACCCATTACGAATGAAAAACCCTCGTTCCAGAGAAGCAGTAATCCGAGAGTTATTTAACATGCCAGTCCAAGGTACTGCTGCTGAAATAATTAAAAAGATGATGGCTAAAGCATCCAAATACGACCTGCGTATCCAAGTACATGACGAGATAGTATATGATGGAGCATGTCCTACACCCACTATGCTTGAGGGTATGGCTCCGTTTAAAACCCCACTTGAGTTGAAGGTTGGTAAGAGCTGGGGCGATATGAAAAAGATAAAGATGTGATGGATAGTAATACAGGTCACCAAATTAAACATCGGATATATGCTAATGATGAGTTTATGACTCCACCAGAACTGGCAAAATTATTAGTTGATAAAGTTCCATTACGGAGTAATAGTACTGTGCTTGACCCATGCCCTGGTGCTGGAGCTTTCATTGATTCTTTTCCAAGCACAGTTCGTGCCATAGGACTAGCTCCAGATGAGGATTTTCTTGAGTTTGATTTACCAGTAGATTATATTATTACCAACCCACCGTATTCTAATCTAAATGAATGGTTAAAACATAGTTTTGAACTAGCCGACTATGGAGTAGCTTTACTTCTAGGACTCCATAATATTACACCTGCTCGTATGGAATTAGCTAATCATTATAAGTTTGGTCTAGTAAGTATCCATCTATCTAAGGTGTATCATTGGTTTGGTATATCAGCCTTCTGTGTGTGGATAAAAAATACTCCTGATATAGTTGGATACGATAGAGTAGTATGGAGATAAATACTCAGGCAAACTGTACCGGAGAGCATTTGAGGGTCATAAACACAGGTGGAGGGCTTCACAGAATCAACGAGAAGGGCAGGTAAATTGTTACCCCTTACTATTCGATGTTCAGGCACGATAAACCCCTAGAAATCGAACCCAGTGCGTCTATTTTACGAGTCAATTCTAACACTTTTCCAGCCTGTTAATGGTCATTCGGGCTTTATCCAATTCAATTCCTGAGCGACAATTCTTGCTTGGTAAGAGGGTTGCTTGGAAGCCTCATCAATGGCTTCAATCTCCATAGGTGAATTAGGCAGGAAGATGATGGGCTTGGTTGTACCAAATCTATTATCTTTCAAAGTGATTGGGACAGTAGTAGTGCGTCCACTTACAAGGAATGACAAGTCACTGGAAACCTTACGGGATGTTGATTGTGATAACAGTACGGTGAAGTCCAGCATCCTTGTTACCTCTGGCTGTAGTACCCCACGATAAATAAACTCACGGAGTATGGGAGTAACTGACGAGTCATTACTATTCAGCTCAATTTTTAGCCGTATCTTCTGGCAAGACAAAGCATTTAAGTCCACACTCTGTACTCCGTTCTTTCTTATTGTGGTTAAGGGAGTCCAGGTTGTATCTGTATCTAGCTGGTAGTAAATTTCAATGGTGATACCACTCGTTAAATTTGCAGCTATAGTCCAGAGCTGGTAAAATATCTTTGACCAAGTAGCGTATCCTGCATCAAAGTAAGTGGTGATTAAATAGCCTTGGGTACAGAAGCGGTAGTTAGAATCTCCAAGTGGATTATTAGGGCTGTCAGCTAAGATAGAGCTTGCCATGGTTGTACCGTAGGCGTACCATATATTAGGGTTACTGGATGCCCGCTGCATAACACCTACCATATTACAAGCATTGGTATCAAGATTGATATGGGGAGTCCACTCCCAACGAAGTCCTTGCTTTTCGTCAAATCGTTCACGACCAGCATAGATGGTATAGTTAGTACCACTCTTCATAACCGCATAGAGATTTTTATCATCAGAAGTTATGCTTTGGACAGAGCCTGTAGTAGCCAAGTCAGGTGATAGTTCTAGTGGACCCATATAGTCAAACGTGTATGAGCTATCGGACTTGGGCATAATTTCAACTATATCACCTGCCAATGAGGCGTATAAGATACCCTGCCAGATAGTCCAGTACTTACCATTAGTGGCATTCCGCTTGTTTTTAAACTCAGGAGTTAATGGGATTGGTCTACCATCAGCAGGTAGCGCATAGAACCCATCTTCCTTGGCAATTATCAGTGTGCCATTTACTACCATCAAGCCAGTAATATCTGATGCCTCGTCACCTACATAGTAAGGTGGGTCAAGCCAACCTGCTCCTGCGTTTACTGGGTCAATAGATGTACGGATAATGTTAGGCTGTGTGGCTATGACCAACACATCTTTAGAACCACTGAAAGGTGGAGCTACCATTATCTGGTTAGCATATGCATTGGCTAAAGTACACAGAGTCCAGTTGGTACCATCAGAAGTATACTGGTACTTATTACTTGTGCCATCTAATGCACAGTATAGGTTACCATCATATTGAATAAGACCAGTAACATCACTGGCTGGACTCAACACACGCTCAAAGGTTGTGCCATCAACTCTCCGTTTGTAAACATAGTCGGTACTGGCAATAAATTCTGTACCACTAAAATACTGGTAAAATAGGATGGTGTCTGTAGTGGTGCTACCATCAACAGCATCTTTCAAAAGGATTGTGTCGATTAGTGGACCCAGGAAAAACTGGTTTGGGTCACGACTATCTATATTTTGACCATCGGCAAACATGTCCATAAAGCGAAAACGATTCTTTTGACCCATACCGCCTCGCCAGTTATCTTGTACGAAAGCGAGGATTTTATCAGGTGGCAAATCTCCATAAGAAGGAACATCAGCCAATGCCCGAATAGGAATGATTGGCTCTTCCTTACTGAAGAACTGTTTGACGCTTTCCTTTTTGGCTAGTTCAAACGTCTTGCTGGTTTCACCTATGGTCAGAGTTATATCGGCCATTACTTACTCCCGTTTTTTGTTTTGAGATAAGCTATTAGCTCAGTCGTAACTTTGGTACTTGCCTCACGACTTTTCTGGTCAGCCTCAATAATTTTAGTGAGCCGGTCTTCCATAAACTTTCTGTCCTGCCGCATCTGACGGGCGAGATAAATAACAAATGTGGCTAGTACGGCGGCTACTCCACCATTCTCAATTAGAAAGGCTACTAATTCATCCATATCTACTCCTTCAATTTATTATATGGGCTTGGGAATATAGAAAACCAGCACCGACACCTATTCCCCAATCTTCAAACATATAGTCTCTTGGTGTACCAGCCTCATCAACTGACCAGACAAAACCATTATAATATTCAGGATTACCACCCACATAATGTTCAAAGCCATCATCTACCCATCTCCAATAAGCAACATTCACTCCTGCTGAACTATCCGCATATACCACAATAGCGTACTTAATACCAGCAGTTAAGGCAACACCAGCTCCCAAAGTAATCTCTCTCCACTCACCTGGGCTAATAGTAGTTAGAGTATTACCGTTTGTAGTTCCTATCGCCAAATCAATACCAGTTGGATGTCCACTTCCATCAGTAGCTTTGATGGCAATATAAATATCGCCTGGAGTTCCAGCGAGTCTATAAAGTTTAAGTTTTACACTTGTTATGGTATGGGAAATAGCTGGTGTAAAAGTTTGGGCTTTCCTTATAGCTCCGCTTGAAATATAAGATGCTGAATCATCTCCAGTATTGAGATACTCAAAAAGAGTAGCCATTAAGTACGCCTCACAATTAGAGTTATGGTTACTCGTTCTACAGTAGTTACACTATCCACATTAAAAGCTAATATGTCTCCAGCGACAAGGCTCTTAGTCCAACCTGTAAGAGTGGAGTCTAATGATACAGTGTCAGAGGAAAGAGTTGGTGGCGCACTAGCTGTAATTGAGTCAGCATTAGTAGGTGGATAGTTACCTTCCACATCTTTCCAAATATCAATTACAATACTTCCTGATTGGTCTGCCATCAAAGCTACACTCTGGATAGTACAATCAAAAGGAATCCAAAGATGCCCCTTCTGGCCGGTAGTTATTGCGGACCCACCACCATCAATAATAAATACAAGACCGGCAAGCGGATTTGATTCTGATATATTAGTTGTGGCGACAATGATAGGCTCCACCCTCAACACATCAATTTGCTGATATTTGCGCTTTGGTATAACCATTATAGTTGACATTAAACAGTTAATCCTGGTCCAGTTATTATTGTACCATCGGGTGGTTTCATCCAGTTTTGCATCTTACGAGTAGCTAGTTTACTTGCCCAGTACTGAGCTTGCTGTAATGCCAGTTCTACGTTTTGATTACCGGCACTACTGACCCTCTGGTCCCATAAATACTTTGCCGCTTGAGCCGTTAAAACTACATCGAATGGGCTATCAAGAGCCAGTGTTTCATTGGCACCTGAGCCGGTAAAGGCTAAAGGTTTGATGCCAACAATCATTAACTTGCGACCATCAGTATATGTCTCATTTAGTCGGAGATAGCCATTAGGTGTTATATCCCAGTCATGTAATGGTATCATCGGATAAGTGCTGTAATCAATATCATCACGGCGAGTCCAAGTTACTGTATTATCAGCAACAGTGGAATCCTCACTAGTGGGCCATGTAGGCTCTGACGAATCTGATGTTCCGGCGGTGGTACAGATGTAGGTATAACCACTGAAAGTCGATAATCCGGTGGGTCTAACCACAGCATCTTCGGCATAGACGGTACTGGCTACCCATATATCCTCAATATCTTTCTGAGCTAAGAGGACTTGGTGTGGTCGGTTCTGGTATATAGCCAGTGATGATATATCATATTCATATTTAAAGTCTTCCACTTCCGTAGTCATGTCTCGAACTACGGCGTGTATTCCTGGACAGAGTAGTGTAGTGCCATTCCTTAATGCTACCAGTTTTGCTGTTCGGGTAAACAAACGATGGATTACATAAGCTGCGGTACTGACTACCTGGGCTGAGAAAGCAGTCTTTGGATACAGTTTATTATTTTCAATCCGGTCTACTACTCTGGTTTCAGGAGAGCCGGAACCGCTGGGACCAAGAGTCAGATAGATAATCATTCCATCAATGACCCAATCCTCTACCTTCTCATAAAGATTATCATCAGTTAGATAGGTTCCAGCAGAGTCACCATTCGCTGAAGCTGTAGAACTCCAATCATCATCTAAATCTTGCCCAAGAAGTGTAAGTGCTGCCGACATTAAAGTTGCCATATCATTCTCCTACTTGGATTCTTCTATCTTCTCTTGCTCAATGATGGAGTCAAGAATCGCTATGGCATTCTCTAACTTACCAAGCTCAATAGAGCGTTTAATCAACTCTAAAGCATCTGACCGTTTCATCTGTATGGTAGTATCACCCATCATCTTCTCCTAAACTGTTGGGCTATCAGTAACTTCCAGAATATAGTTTCTAGTGCTTTCAATAACACCTGATTTGGTTAACTCCAATTCCATACGATAGATGCCAACTACAATAAAGTCTGATGCGGTTACGGTGTATTTACATGTGCCAGCTACAGCACTGACAATGACACAGGTACCACTCATTAGGACTGAATCGGACATGCCTTTTTTCCAGACTATCAACTTTATTGTATAAGCGGTCAGATTTACAGAATCACCATCAGAATCCTGAACGGTGAAGTTGAGGTCGAAACCCTTATCGCTTTTTGGAATTACAATGTCAGCCACTATATCTCACTCTCCTTCCGGAATAGAGTTATTATCTTGCTCCGTATATGGAACAGAACAAAGAAGGTTCGTTGTGGTAGTTGAACCACTAAATCCCTGGCATGTAAAGCTACGGTGAAGAATCGTTTGTAACGTCCCACTCCACCATTATATTGTACCGTATTGTATTTATGAGCGTTATACATTAGCTCTCTTTGGATTCAGTGGCTTCCCGTATTGCCTTATCTGCAACAGATTCAGTTGGCCTCTCAAAGCCATCTTTGATAAATTTGGTGACTTCATTACCGTTTACACGGAACAGAAACGGACAAACCTCTCTGCCTTCCCGGTTGGTTTCTTTCAGCTTCTTTTGTAGCCAGTCATAAACACCCTCGCCAATCTCAATAATGTCTTTGTCCTCGGCTTCATCAATTGAGTTGGCAAGGCGGTTGCCCTGGATTGAATCATCGTTGGTCTTGAAGTCAACATTGTTCAGGATGGATAGAAAGATATGGCGAGTTTCTGTTGATATAGTTCCCCTCAAGTCCATAGGAATGTTAACCAAATCCTTACCATTATAACCTATGATTCCCTCATTAGTATACTTATAACTTTTCGACATTTCCACTCTCCTACCATTTACTTTTATTCCGGTGTTGGTTCTCCAGTAGTATCTTCGTGTGCATTGATGGCGGCGATAGTTTCCTCATGGATGTCAGCAATGGTTGTTGGCAGCAGTTCAAACTCAATACTGCGCCTGGTATGAACTCCTTCGGATTCAATACCATAATCCGCTCTGACACTATGGCTGCCATTGACCTCGGTCACCACGCATGAGATTGGGTTCTTTATTTTCTTTGCCATAATTACCCCCTTATGCTATTCCTTTCGGAAATACTTCCATGAATATTGCGAATACTACGATGTGATTCCCAGCAACTTGGTCTTGGTCAGTATCTACATTTTGAGCAGAAGTCCAATCAAACCCCGCTACATTTGCAGCGGAATTACTACCTGTTGCTGGTGTAGCACCCATCTCTGCTATATTAGCGTGGGTGGCATCAATGTAATGTAACCAAGTCTCAGTCATAAACCAAGTAGCTCCACCCCCATCGGTTGCACTGGCTATCGTTACTCCATTCACCGTATTTGTCATAGTGATATTCCCACCAGTATCACCAATAAAATAAACACGGATTCTAATTCGGTCACCAACTTCGTGAAGTATACCGGCAGGAAGAACTACGGTCTTAACTGTCTGAGCGGTATTATCTGTGCCTGCTGTGCCTGAACCACTGATATAGGTATTAGCCAGTGAGTAAAGACTTGAGGATAATGGATGGTCATTACCACCATCATCAGTAAACCAAAATCCGTTAGGGGTATCATCCTTTACCCAGGCTTGACCCATCGAGGCAATATCAGCCACGGCTGAAGCTCTCTCGGCTAAATAGACTGTGCCGTCAAAATAAGAAATTCCGCCGACTTCCAGCTTGCCGCCAATCATCAGGTCGTCGTCACTAGCCAAACTGTGACCAGTAGCCGTAGCACCGAACCTGTTATAAGCCACAGTAGCTGCCATAGCAGCTCCAGCCTGAAGTACGCTGTCGAGGTTCAAAGCACCAGCACCGTTAAGAGTTGCGGCTAGATTATCGGCAACGCCACCAGTAGCTAACTGAAATTCTAATAAAGCCTGTTCTGTTCCATCAGTAATATTATTATATTTAAGT
>SDBS01004896.1_pt1 | contig 13102 bp, 9 predicted proteins | sample 2277091 | NCBI WGS metagenome assembly SDBS01 (sample SAMN10404972, study PRJNA504765) | marine sediment metagenome | isolation source: marine sediment core GS10_PC15, 163 cmbsf | place: Arctic Ocean: Southern Knipovich Ridge | collected 2010 | reverse complement strand
CCGGTGAGCGAATCGATGGTTCCTGCCAGATCGGCTGCTCGGTTCATGCCGTATTGGATCCCGACAATCCCGTCGACAATCTCCAGCCCGTTGCGCAGCAACCGATAGTTATCCGGATCCAACACGCTGTCTTCGCCGAGAGTCATCATGTCTTCGTCGAAGGTCATCACGACATGCTGGACCGGGGCGTCGATCTCGCCACCGTTGTCCACCAAGACTCCGTCGGAGTCGACCAGATCGGTTACCTGGGGTCCGGCCGTATCGGTCGTTTCGTCGAACTGGCGATAGTAGATGCTGTTGTTGGCATAGGTGGTGTTCGTGTAGCGGTCCCACTGGGTCCAAGCCATCACGAAGTCGCCGTCGGGCTCCATAGCGATCGAAGCGTGACGTTGCGGCGTGCCCTCGTCAAAGAATTGGTATTCGTCAATGTTCGGCGAGGGAGCATCGCCGCCGCCGGCGATTGTCAGGGCACTGTCCTGAATCATAATTTCGATCCACGTATCGTGGACCTCGCCCTGGAAGATGATCTCGAAGACGTAATCGTCCAAATCGAAAGGCGGAGCGGTGGGGTCGAAGATGAAAGGATCAGTCCGGATTTCCCAGGGGGTTCCCTCGCGGGCTTCCAACTCGGTCAGGCCGCTGCCAAACCCAGCGCCACTCCCGTTATTAATAAGTCGCACGTTGACCGATTGGGCATACCACGGATCCGGCCAGTTGACACCGGTACGCTCGGCGCCCTGCAGCGCGGCCTCAATCGCATCCCGCGTATCGTAGGGTAGCAAGATGTCATCCTGCGAGACAACGCCAACCGTGATATCCTCGTAGCCCACGCGACCGGGCTGGAGATCTCCTCCCGCGTGCCACATGCGTACCACGAAGCTTCCATTGGCGACACTGTCGTCGAGCGTAAGCACGTATCGCTGGTTATGCCCGTCGCGCTGGTTGTTGGCGATGCTGTCGCTGAAAAGTGTATTCAGCACGTCGGATTGCGGGTCGGCGTCAAATCGACTGAACATCACGCCATAGGCGTCGCCGCGGAGCAGTCCGGCCGAGTCGTCGAGGATTGCCCGCAAACGACCGACTTGCAGGTCGTCGGCGCCCAAGTTCATTGCCTGGATCATCACTTCCTCGATGACCCCGTCGACGTTGCCCGTTTCCACCACCCGTCCGTCGTTGTTGTAGACGTTCCAGAAGATTGGGAGCGAGTCGAAGGTCGGGTCGAAGTAGGGCAGCAAATCCGCATTGTGGTTCGCGTTGATCTGTTCCTGAAGAACTTGCTCCCAGGTGCCGGTGGGGTCGAACAGCAGCGAATCGGAGAACGTCTGGTAGGAGGCGTCGGGGCCGTAACCTTCGTAGCTGATGATCAGGTCGCCGTCGGCGTCCAACACGGCTTGGGCTTCTGTCTGGGTCAGCGGCCAGAGCGTGTTGCTGGTGGGAACGAAGCTGGCGCTGTTGGCCCGGAATTCGGAGCGGATAATGTTACCCGTCAAATCGTACATCTGCGCCCGGATACCCTCGGATGTTACGCCGATGTTGTCGGTGTCGACGGCCGCTTCCCAACTGATCACGAAGTTGTTGTTCATGTCGAAGGCGGCCGTGGATATACCTCCGCCGCTGACGTTGAACTGGTTCAGCAGCACGGCGCCGTTGGGATCATAGACCTCGGCAAAGACGCTGACAAAAATGCCGCCGGGCCCTCGCGGCGGCGGAATGACGAAGTCGGGATCGTCCGTGGCCGTCCAGGTAATCGCCGCATGACCATCGTGGCTGAGTTCCACATAAGGGCTGAAATGGATCGATGTGTCTGGCGTGTTGATCGGGGCTTCGCTGCCTATCGGCTCCCCGTGACGGTTATATCGCTGCGTCAGAATTCCATTGAAGAAGCTGACGTCCTGCCCCAAACTTGCCCAGGCTATCGTGAAGTTACCCGCATCGTCCATCCCGACGTCCGGGCTGAACTGGGCATTGGTCGTGTTCGTGTTCACTCGGAACGTATACAAGTCGACCGGGTCGCCTTCCACGCTAATGTTGGCCGGCAACGTACCGGGAACACACTCGATCGGCGGCTGATCCAGTGATCCGCTCTCCCCGAGAAACGTGACCATGATCCGAAACGGGGCAGTGGCCGAGAGAATCGATACCTTGGCGCGATCGTAACCGGCCGAAATAAACTCTTCCTCGATCGAGATCGCCACGACTTCCAAGCCCGTGCTGTTGAACGTGATGTCACCCGTCTCGACGCCGCCGATCTTCAATCGGAACGTCCCAACCAGCGGATCTCCGTTCGTCGGGTCGAACGAAAGGATTTGCGGGGCCGCCATGGCTCGAACGCCCGGAGTGACGAATCCCGAGACGCTCGAAGGATCCTCCACCATGCCAATCGGCGAAAAGCGACGCGCGAAAACGTCAAACTCGCTGCCGAAACTGACAATATCGGGAACTTCGCTCATCCAAGTAATCACGAAGTCCCCGTCGGCGTCCATCGCCACGGACGACTCCGTCTGGTCGTATAAGTGGGGTATGCCGGGAAAGATTTCCGGCTCCGGAGGATTGACGCGGAACTCGTCGCTGGACTGCTTGATCGTCGTCACGTCCAACTGCGAGGAACCCGACAAATCGTTCCCCATGTCGTCTTCCACCGCCAGGACAACCAACTCCGGATGGTCCCTCTTGCCCGAATCGCCGGTGAAAGTAATGTCAAACTCCGTGGCGCTGCGGGCCGTGACTGAGACCTCGGGCATGGCGGTCCGCTTGACCTGCGGTGCGCGGTAGGGCCATGGTATGCTAGACACACGGTCCGGCGGCGGGAAGTCGATCACACCCATCTGAACGTTCTCCGACGTATTCAAGAACGCCTGTTCGATCGCCAACGCCGTCAAGGCCGGGTTGTCAGGTGAAATCGGAATGTTGTTCAGTTGGATCGGCTCACTGACCGTCGAAATCTGCACGGCGGGCAAGAAGCCGGCGGTGAACTCCACACTCTCGATCGTCAACTCCGGCTGATCCAAGCCTCCGGCCGCGTCGCCGAAATGGATCAAGTATTCGTGCGGATTGATCGGCTCGACGACCACATCGGTCAATTCGCCGCCCAAGCCCTGCAGACCGACCTGCATCGACATGGCCGTCGCCTTCAAATGTTGCGACGAGCTGCTGGCATAAAACGGGAATTCGTCGAAAACCACCGTCGTCGTTTCGCCGCTGCCGATCACGCCGTTGCGGTTCAGATCGAAACCCAGCGTAAAGGTGGCGGAAATATCCTGCTGGTAACCAAAACCGAAAATGATGATCGGATCGTCCGGGTCAAAGAAGAAGTTCGTATTATTAAGAGACGGTTCATAGGTCGCCGTGATCTCCAACTTCTGCATCTCGTGGCCGTAATGGAGAGAGACATTGCCGTAGCTCCCGCCCACATTGTTCGTCGCCGCGTCGTCCGGCAACGTCAGCCGTTGCAGTTCGTCGGTGTAGTAGCGGGCATAGATGTTCGCATCGGTCATCGGTGCCCCGGTTGTCGGATCGATGATCGGCGCCGGCAGCCCGGAAATCGGATCAACGATCGTCTCGCCCGTATTCGGGTCGGTCTGGAACACTTCGTCGTATCGAGTCCAGGTGACCACAAAGTCGCCGTCATTATCCACTGCAATCGAACGCGCGGGCAGGGTCGTCTGCAGGTCGTTGACCTCCTGGCTAACCAACATGTCGTCCACGTTGGCCGGAGTGACACTCAGTAACTGACGCTCCTCCAGCGGATCAATCTGCAAGCGTCGAGGCGTGATGGCCTTCGTAGCCTGGCGATGAGGCAACGTAAAACGCTCCCCACCACGGCAGATGTTCGATGCAATGCGTCGTAAGTTCGGCAGGCGGAATAAAGACATATTCAATAATCCTTAGCAGTGGTTTCCGGAATCCGGAAGCAAATTGCCCATAGGGTTCATCCGCTCGACCGTACGATCGGCGGATGGTGTAACAAGGGAAGAGTCGGCTGGCCCGTCTCCTCCGATCGGCTCCTCGTGGATCTGGTTACTCGGACGCAACCAGAACGAGCAGTCGGGATTCGTGATCGCTTGACGTGCCGCCGGTCGATCCAAATTCAGGATCGTCGGGCGCACAACGCCGGGGAGAAATTGCACGTCGTAAATCTCTTCACACCCGGTCGTGTACTCGAAAAGGCCGACTTGCTTGCCGTTGCGGATGTCGATCACCGCCACGCCGCACAGCAGCTTGTCGCAGCGGTTCTGCACCGGCAGGCCGCCAAAAATGTGTTTCTCGCGAATCTTCGACAATCCCACCAACGCGTAAGGACCGAAGAAACTCAACCCCCGCAAGTAACCGGGCAAACCGCACACGACGCTCGTCTTGCCCGTCTCGGGATCGACCGACATCAACTCGCCGGCCCCCGAGTTCAACAGCCAGAGCTTTTCGTCATGCCATCGCGGTGAATGAGGCATGGCCAAACCGGCCGTCATGATCTCGTCGCTCACTATGTCGATCAGCACGCCGCCGGTCGCTTTGTTCTCACGCCATGCGCCGGCCGTATCCGTAGTGCCCAAGGCCGTCACGTAACGAGGCTTTCCGTCGCGAATCGCCAGCCCGTTCAGGTGACAACGATCCTCCGGCACCAGATCGGAAACGAACTTCGGCCGCCATATTGGCGCAAAGTTGAAATCGTAGGTCAACCGGGCCAGGCACGAGAACCGCGTAGCCGCCAGCACCAAACCTTCATCGTCGGTCGCCATGTCGTGCGTGTTCAAGTCGCCCGTGTGATAAGTGGCTCTCGGTAGATACAACGCATCGTAGCGGCCCGGTTGCTCTTCAAGATAGTCGTAGGCCAACAGCGGGGCGTTGGCGAACATCCAGATGTCGTTGCGAGTGGCCAAGGCCAAACGGTCGCCATCGGCCATGATTCCCAACGGCTTCTCGAACTCGCGCATCAAAAGCGTCGCTTGCCGGCCGTCGAACCCGATCATCGCCACCTTACCCGCTTGGTAGGTCGAAACGCACAACGATCCACCCGACTCGGCAAGCCACGCCTGGAAGCTAGGCGAGGCCGAGCACTCGATGCGAACCGGTCGACTGTTGCTAGGGAGTTGATTCATGCGTGATCCGGACCAGTTGCCATGAAACCCATGAGGCCGTTTCGATGAAATTGAATCTTGCGTAAGCTTTCTTGCGTCGGGAACAAGTAGACAACGCAACGCGACATGGCCACGACCACCGCTGCATCGATGAGAGCCTGAATGCTATCGCGGGCGATCGTGATTAGGTAGGCCAAGCGCACGAACCGACCGCTGCATGAACCGGACCACGTCGGCTTCCATAAGCCAACGCATCCGTCACCCAGTCGGCCTCCGCCGATACGCCGGAAGTCGCGGACCTTTCTTCTCATTGTTCCGTGCCTCAAACCGGGCAACTCACGCCGGCGACCTACCCTTCCGGTCGCGTCACTCACCTGAGCCACCCCGATACCTATATCAGAAACAATTTCTACAACCGTGTCAAACGTCTTGGGGCAAGTTAGGGAAAATGGCAGGACGCGACGAAAAGGCGCAACCGGACCCCTCCCGCTTACTTAGCTTGACCATCTTATCATGATCGATCGGCAAGAACGCGTCAAGGGTTTTCCACGCTAACTCCAGTAATGAACGCCCCTTCCGACCACGTCAACCAGCATAATAATCCTACCCGGAATAGCCATACTGGCCTGAAGCAAGCCCCCTATTGGATCGCAACTTGCGAAGCACACTGGGCTTGCGTACTCCATGGTGCGACCCATTAGGCGGAATGTTGCTCACTTTTCAGGCCGACAGATTATTCGAGACCCCCCCAATATGCCCGCAAACCCCCGAATAACCGGCATAAACGCCCTTTGGGGGGGGCGCAAACAAGCATCGCAAATGGTGCTATGCTCGGCACGGCCAAGAACTGAGGTTTTTGTAGGAGGCGAGTCCCGTCGCCGATTTGGCTGAGGTTATTGTAGGAGGCGACTCCCGTCGCCGATTTGGCGTAAAGTGAGCAGTCGTCTCGACATACGGGGAAATCGGCGACGGGAGTCGCCTCCTACAGAACACGCATCTTTCGCCCGTGTTGTGTATATTCGACGCCTTCCCAAGCCCCGGCGTCGCTTGCGGCCTGATGGGACGGATGCGAAACCTCGCGGCATCCGATATCATCATGGGGAGCGAGATTGCGCCGCGGCCATTGAAACAGGCCGCCCCATGGCAACGTACAGCTAACTGAGTGGCACACAGGGGTTTTCAACAGTCGCGAACACGGGCAAGAAAAAAAATGGGCCTCCGCAGGTGGGGCAGGACCCTACGGAGGCCGCGTCTATCAGAGCTAACGCTCCAACAGTGTGCATGCTCTAGTATGTGTGAGATTTCGACAATTGCAACCCTAAGTCGTTAAACAATATCGCAGATATGCGGTAACCCTTGTCGGGCACTGCGGACACCCACAATCAACCTGCGTTTTCATGTGGACATTCCGGGCAAGCCAATGACACCCACGTCGCACAGATCGATTCAAGCGGAGGTCGTGACGTATCGTTCGCTTTCGATTGAACCGATAAAGTGTGAGAGAATTCGTTTCACGCTCGAGTACGTCACGAGTCGTGCATAACCTCGCTTCGGTCATGATTGTAGAATGTAACAGTTAAGGGGATCACGTGATGATATCGGACCAGAGTTTTCGCACCGCACGCTTCTTTTATTGCCACACCGTGCTGTGTGCGATTCTTTCGCTTGGCGGCGTCGGGGCGATTTGGGCAGCAGAGCCCTCCGACGCATCGGCGGAGCCGGCAAGCGAGAAAACGGCAGACACGCGCTTCTTGCGACTCGTGCGCGACAGCAACGAGCAACCGACGGCCTTGGAGGTCTCCATCGTTCGCCACAAGTCGCGTCGTGACGACCAATCCGGTCCGACCGTCGATTTGGTGGCCGCCGTCCACGTGGCCGACAAGAGCTATTACGCCGCCCTGAATCGCGAGTTTCGCAAGTATGACGCCGTGCTTTTCGAGTTGGTTGCCGCCAAAGGGACCGAGGTCCCGCGTGGCGGCGGGAAATCGAACAACCCGGTCTCCCTGCTGCAAAAGATGATGAAAAACGTGCTGGAGTTGGAGTTTCAGCTCGACGCGATCGACTATACGCGGGATAATATGGTCCATGCCGACATGTCGCCCGAACAGTTCGCCGCCTCCATGCGCGACCGGGACGAAAGCGTCTTGGCGATGTTCTTGCGGATGTGGGGATATGCGATCGCCCAGCAGGGCCAGGAAACCAAACGCTCACCCGATGCCGAACTACTGCTGGCCCTGTTCGACAAGAATCGCGCCTTGGCCCTGAAGCGAGTGGTGGCCGAGCAGTTTCAGGACATGGGCGGGACCCTCTCGGCGCTGGAAGGGCCGGACGGATCCACGATCATCAGCGAGCGAAACAAGGTCGCCTTGTCGGTATTGCGGAAACAGATAGCCGCGGGCAAGAAGAAAATCGCCATCTTCTACGGCGCAGGGCACATGCCCGATTTACAGAAGCGGCTCGAAAAAGACTTCAACCTAACACCAACCAACACCCGATGGCTGAAGGCCTGGAATCTCCAAGGCAAGTCCGAGGAATAACCCATCGCTTGCGGCTTTGCACGCCAACACAGCGCTAGTAACGAATCACTTTCCTCAACAGCCACGCTCCCCAGGCGATCAGCAAGACATTGCCTGCCCATACGGCATAGGGAGGAATACTGCCGCTTTTGGCGCCGTCTACGCCATAGGCCAACAGCGGATAGTAAACGACCAGGATCGGCAAGAAGCAGAGAAAGAAACTGGTGAGAAAATCCCGGTTTCGCAACCGCATGGCCATGGGGGCCCCGATCCAGGCAAAACATAGGCAACTGAATCCGGCGCTCCAACGGCGATGGGGTTCGGTCAGCAGCCGGTGCAAGTGTCCCTCGGCATGCCAGAGTTTTTCGGCTCGCGTGTCCCACTCGCGACTGGTCAGCGCATCGAAGTCGCCGGTGAGCATCTCATAAGCCGCCCGGGCCGCATGATCCTGGCGCAATCGCTGGATCGTCCGCTTTTGAGCCGCCGTTTTCTCGGGGATCACTCGCAGCGACATGCAGGAGGGCACGGCGGCCACATTCCTGGCTCGGGTAGCGTCGCCCAACGGGATTTCATGCTCTTCAACACCCCGGAAGTCGTACGTTGCCATCCCGTCGATATCGACCGTTCCGTTGAGTAACCGAATTCTCAGGGCGCGGGCTTGGTGATCGGCCTGCAACTCGGCCTCTTCGGCCCTGATCGTCATTGTGGGGGAGTTGCCACGGGTCTGAATGGTGAGTGTCGGTTGCAACAGCCGGCGACCTTCCACTCCCCTGACTCTGATCGAAAAGGTAGGCGAGTTGTAGCTTTTCTGGGCACGGAGCATCCCATAGATAATCTCCTCGGCCGCCTCGACCACAACGCGTCGGGCCCCGCCGCGACCCCAGGAGACGGCCAGATCGTTAATCCAGACGGTCATCAGGCTCAGCAGAAACGCGCCGATCAGCGTGGGCCAGATCAGCGTCATGGGAGAAATCCCCAACGCCTTGGCCGCCACCACCTCGTTCGAGCCGGACATTCGACCGTAAACGCTCGTCGTGGCCAACAACAGGGTCACCGGAAGGGCGATTCGCAGCGCCTCGGGCAAGACATAAGGGATCAGCCGCATAACCTGCCCCATGGGCAAATTCTGCATGGCTGCTTCCCGAACCACCCCTACGATGATCATCATCGCCGTAAGGACGGTCAGGGAGACCAGAAATACCTTGGCCGTTTCGATCAGGACATATCGAGGAAGAATCCGCATAGGGAAGGTAGTTTCGCCGCCGCAAGGGACTGGGTCAATACCACTCTTACGGCACTTCCACCCGCACAGTTCACGCCTGAGCAGTTCACAGCCCGGCTTTACACGAGCCGGCATCTTCGGCATACTCAACAGCTAAGCAGCCAATTGAAATCAAACATGGGGAGCCGGCACGGATGGCTGAACTGTCGATGAACGAAACGACCACCTTTCGCTGGTCATTCGAGGAAGATGTAACTCGCTACGCCGCGGCCGGAATACACGCCATCGGCGCCTGGCGGCAGAAAATCTCCGACTGTGGGCAGGCCCGGGCGGTCGAACTGCTGGGGGATCATGGGCTGAAGGCCTCGCATCTGCTGTGGGCCGGCGGATTCACCGGCAGCGACGGCCGCAGCTATCGCGAGAGTGTGGAAGACGCCGCCGAGGCCCTGCTAACGGCCGCCGCCTTGGGAACCGATACGCTAATCGTCTACAGCGGCGCCCGCGCCGGTCATACCCACAACCACGCACGACGACTCCTCCAAAGCGCGCTCGCGGAACTGATCCCCACGGCAACCAAATTGGGCGTCAACCTGGCGATCGAGCCGATGCACCCGGGCTGCGCTGTCCAGTGGACCTTTTTAACCACGGCCGACGACGTGTTGACATTGATCGACAAGCTCGGCAGTCCCCAAGTGAAAATGGTGCTGGACACCTACCACCTGGGTCAGGATCCATCGCTGATCGATCGGATTGGGCAAATCGTTCCTCACCTGGCGATCGTACAACTCGGCGACGCCCACGCACCGCCCGAGGGTGAACAGAATCGCTGCCGGCTGGGCGAAGGCGCCGTCCCATTGGCCCAGATCATCGCCGCCCTGAAGGACGCCGGATACGACGGCTATTACGACGTCGAACTATTAGGCGAAGAAATCGAGACCCACGACTACGACTCGCTGCTAGAGCACGCCAAGGAAGCATTTGCGAAGCTAGTGGGAAGTGGTTAGTGGGAAGTGGTTAGAACACGACCGTTCAGCGGTCTTACCTTGCCCGACGTTCTTTATTTCAACGGCAAGCCGAAGGAGTTCACCTCCCATGTCATTATGGTTTCAACGAAAAGACAAGTCCGGCCGAACACACTACTACTCGGTTAGCGTCCCCCTGTTCTTCGTCGTTGCCCTGATCGGAATCGCCGTGACCATCCTTTTGCCTCTGATACAATGGCTACGCTAACAAAGTATTCGCGGAGTTCCCCGAAAACATGCTCGTCGTCAACGATCGCCTACAAATCCCCTTGCGGGAGATTCAGTTTACCTTCGCCCGAAGTTCCGGACCGGGGGGACAAAACGTCAACAAGCTGAACACCAAGGCTCTGTTGCGATGGTCGGTGGTGAAGAGTCCCAGTCTGCCGGAACCGGTTCGTCGACGCCTGTTGGCCAAATACCCACGCCGCATCACGACCGACGGCGACCTGTTGATCACAAGCCAACGCTTCCGCAACGCGGGCCGCAACGTGGCCGACTGTCTCGAAAAGCTCCGTACCATGCTGGCCGAGGCCGCCGTCACACCGAAGCGCCGCAGACCGACCAAACGGACCAAGGGCTCCATCCGCCGTCGGCTCGACCAGAAGCGCAAACAATCGCAAAGGAAGCAGCGTCGCCAACGCCCCCCCTCGGACGAATAGCTCCTACAAAGCCGCGACCGGCGGTCGCGCCCGTCCTACAAAGCCGCGACCGGCGGTCGCGCCCGTCCGTGTAGCTGCACTCGCCAGAGTGCGGTAATATCGCGTTGCCCGCGTTCTGGCGAACGCAGCTACCATCGGGCGCGACCAACGGTCGCGGCTTTATAGGAGGGTAGCTCCTACGGGAGAATTCGATACAATTCGGGGGACGCGTGTTTTCCCTCAACCGCACAAAACGCTCGAATCACTGTGTCCGAACGCCGAGACATCGACCCCGTGCTTAGCGACTGGCCCTACGAGCCGGGCGTGATTGCCGCGCGTCTGGTTCAGGCCGGCGACGGGCGGGAAGTCTTGCAGATGCGGATCGAGTTGGGGCTCTTGCAGATAGAAACCACCGGTCGCCCCGACGGCCAGCGGCCCGAGGGCGCGGAGACCTACTTGGACTACTTGATCGAACAATCATTTAACAAGGGCGACTCATTCGAGTTGACCGAAGACCAGTGCTTCGAGGTGGATCGCGAGTTCTTGCAGTTCTACCATCGTCGAGTCTGCTACTTGGCGCTGCGAAAGTTTTCCGAGGCGATCGAAGACGCGAACCACACCTTGACGCTAATGGACTTCGTCGCGCAATGTTCTCCCAGCGCCGAGTGGACGGCTTCCCATGAGCAGTATCGTCCCTTCATTCTCTTCCATCGCACCCAGGCGTCCGCTATGCGCGCCTTGCAAGGACCGGGAGCGGAAACGGCTATCGAAGAGATCACCGACGGGCTCGAGCAGATCCGCGAGGCCTTCGCGGCCGTCGATTTGGAAGAACAATTCGGCGAGGATCCGCTGGTCGGTCAATTGGAGGAATTAAGGGACTCGCTCCGCAAGGAACACGACGTAGGCCTCACGCTCGGGGAACAGTTGTCCGAGGCGGTGGCCAACGAACAGTTCGAGCAAGCCGCCCGGATTCGCGACGAAATCGCCCGACGCAACGACCGCTGCTAGCCGGCCGCTTGCGGCTTTGCAAGCCCCCCGCCTCGTTCGTGAAACACTACGGTCACGGCAACGACGCCATGCTGAACTACCTCTCGCCGTACGTGTTTCGCACTGCCATCAGCAACGCACGTATCTTGGCCGCGGACGAAAACCACGTGACATTCCGCTCGAAGGACCGAAGAACCAATACTTGGCGGACCGTGCGACTGCCCGGGATCGAGTTCCTTGGGCAATTCTTGCGGCATGTCCTGCCTGCGTCGGCGGGATCCCCCTGCTCGCAGTCCGGGGCTTTGGGATCGCGATTATGACATCTATATGTATACACGCAGAAGCCATGACCCTCTCGATCGGGCAAAATTGCTTGCCGAGAGCTGGCAAATCCGCGGGATTTCTCGCCGTGGGTGGAAAAAACGGCCGAATTCTTGCCTCGAAAACCCGATTTCCGACCGAAAAATGAAGTTTTTTTGGGCAAAACGCATGCACGTAAGTCGTTGGTACACAGCTACTTAAGGTATTGTTCCCCGAGTGTACCAGGAAAAAACCCGTCATTAGCCACCCAGTCCCTTGCAATTTTCAACGATTCTGTTATCTTAGTGAAATGTAGGGTATGTTACGGTTGTAAGAGCAACGCGGGCATTCCCAAGATTTGGAGGCGGGCCGGTGGTCGGCTCGTAGTGGTTTTTGGTCTGTTTGATTGCCTCTAGGGGGCGCAAACGAGTCGCATTTTTAGAAGGAGAGATCTGATGAAAGCTTGGAAAGTACTTACAATCTTGATGGTCGTGGCGCTGAGCGCCACCATGACGGCCCAGGCCGAAATGCGGCCGGGCACACCCGGTGACGGCATTCCCGACATCTACGTCGTTCCTCTTGGGCGCGCCGACCTTGTTCCTGCCAACTATAGTTCGCCGGACGAGACCGATTTCACGGTTAATCCGATCATTTTTACAGCCTATGCCGATCCCGATATCGACAAGATGGGCATCTTTATCGATACAGATGGGGCGTTGATTGGCAACTTTATCAGCATCGGTTCCACTACGGAGGACCAAGGCCGCGTGTATAGAGAGACCGCAGAGTTCATGCCGGACGGTACAGTGAATCCGGAATATGACCCCTCCTATGAGGCACACTCGATGGAGTCAGGGGTTGGTTGGTCGAATTCCACTATTCTTCAGTATCCGTCCGATAACGTCCTTGCGGCTCAAGGGAACTCCTCGACTTGGGGTCAAGCCGGTTGGACTGCTGAAGGTGGCGCATTCGAGCTCGCCTATTTCAATGGAAGTAGCGCTGCGACGATGGACGGTGTCTTCTGGACTGGCCTGACGCTGGAAGCCGGCGTCGATCCGGCAGGCTTGTTCGAGTTGATGCATGCGAGGTATCGTGAGCCGGGCGCTGTCGAGGGCGACCCGACATTCGACTTCGATCTGATCACGGTTCCGGAGCCGAGCACCATTGTGCTGCTGGCCAGTGCCTTGCTCGGGTTGGTATTGCTTCGACGACGTAACTAAACTAACGGAGGCAGCGAACACGACTACAAAACTGCGATAGCGTGTTCGACCTCTAGATTCAAATAGACCAAAGGCGATGGCCCTGCTCCGGGGCCATCGCCTATTTTATTTCTTGGCCTGCGGTT
>SDBS01004894.1_pt1 | contig 13104 bp, 11 predicted proteins | sample 2277091 | NCBI WGS metagenome assembly SDBS01 (sample SAMN10404972, study PRJNA504765) | marine sediment metagenome | isolation source: marine sediment core GS10_PC15, 163 cmbsf | place: Arctic Ocean: Southern Knipovich Ridge | collected 2010 | reverse complement strand
ATTTTGACAGGTTATCGTCTTTAGACAAGATTCCATTAGAATTTGATGAGGCATTCTCTCGGATTTTAATTAGCTCAGGTTTCTCAGAAGAGAATACAACCCGCGCAGCGTGTTTATTAACCCAGGTGGTGGGAGTTATAAATAATGACTGTGATGGCAAAATACATCACATTCTGCGGCACCACGGTAAAGCAATCCGAGATGAATTGATCAACGCATTTTTATTTCAGAACACGCTTTAGGTTTCGGGATTTCCCACTGGCTACAAAGTGTCCAGGAGGGTATGACGTAAAACAAAGGGATAAGGCATGATGGCACCTTATATATTGGGTTTATCAATCATCCTTCATATTACGGCCATATTTTTTGTCTTGAGGCTGATTGAGATCACAAAGCGACGATTAGTGTTTCCCTTTATCGCCGCAGCGACTGTAATATTGATGGCGCTCAGACAGTCTATCACCATGTATCGCTTGTTAGCCGGGGGAATAAACACCGAGCCAGGTATAGTTGACGAATTCGTTGCTCTCCTAATCCCCATCTTGATAGTAACGGGTATCACCACCATTAGTAAGCTCTTTCAGACCAGGCTGCGATCGGAGGAAAAATTACGGCGCCAATTGCAAGAACTGTCAGTTGTACAATCTGTATCCTCCGCCGGAGCAGAATGTGTGCAAGAAGATGAACTCATCCAACGTGTCACCGAGATTATTGGAGAGACATTTTACCCTAACCATTTTGGGGTGCTTCTTCTAGATGAAGCAGGGGAAGTATTACGACTGCATTCTTCCTATCGCGGGGTGGGTGAAAAAGAGAAACAGACGATCGTGCCCCTGGGAGAGGGAGTGACAGGGAGAGTGGCGGCTTCAGGACGATCTTTGCGCATCCCGGACGTGACACAGGCAGACGAGTATATCAATCTAACCTCCGAAACGCTTTCGGAATTAGCAGTACCTTTGAATACGGGAAAACGGGTTCTGGGAGTGATCAACGCGGAAAGCATTCACGGGAATGCCTTCACTGAGGACGATGAACGCCTATTAGACACGCTAGCTAATCAGTTGGCAACTGCCATTGAAAAGGTGCGTTTACTTGAAACGGCAAGGCGACGAACACAAGAACTTGTTGCATTATACGAGACAGCTATTTCCATGGGTCGTGCCCTGGATACAAAACAATTGTTGAAACAGCTATATGTGCAGGTGAAAAAGCTATTTGCCCCCGACAGCTTTCTTGTTGTTACCTGCGATGAACAGGCAAAAAACCTTAAGGTGGTGATGGCCGTTGAGGAAGACGAACCATTAGGTGAATGGGAAAATAAATACTTTCCCATCAAAGAAGGGGGCTTGACTGCTTGGGTAGTAAAAGAGGGACGCCCACTGCTCATTAGGGATATAGAGACAGACACTCTTCCAGCTAAACCTATACATAGCGCGAAACCAGCAAGATCATGGTTAGGGGTTCCTCTAATGAACCAAAATAAAGTGATAGGAGCTGTCTCAGTGCAGTCCTTTCGCCCCTGTACCTTTAACGAAAACAATCGCCTTTTGCTGGAAAATTTAGCAGCTCATCTTACTGTGACACTTGAGAATGCACGATTGTATGAAGAAACTCATCAAGCATACTTGCGAGAAAAACGATTAAATGAATTGGCTAAGACAGTGAACAACACCCTGGATTTTCAGAAAACCCTTGGGAATATTGTCAACTTAGCCGTGGAATTGGTTGGGGCTGATGCTGGTGCGCTAGCGCTCCTTTCTAAAGATAGGGACATTATTTCATATCCCTATCTCTTTAACCTTCCCGAACAGCTCAGTCAGCGGGATTCGAACAAAGAGGAGGGGGTTGCCTGGCAGATTGTTGAAACGGGAGAGCCGGTGCTGTTGACTGAGTATGGCGAATCGGCAAATGCGCTTCCCTGTTGGGTGGAGGCGGGCGTTCATGGCTTCATTGGTGTTCCTGTCGTTGCTAATGAAGAACGCATAGGCGTCCTTGGATTGTATAGCATGATACCCGAAGCGCCAACCGCTAACGAGAAAAAAGTGGAGAAAGATCAAGGAACACCTAAAGAGTTCACCGAGCGAGAATTAAAGTTGGCGGAGTCCATTGGCCTGCAGGTGGGGGTAGCCATCAAAAACGCACGCCTCTTTTCGGAGGTAAGGCTAAAAACGGAGTACCTGGAAACGATCCAACAAATTAATCTCGCCATTTCTAGTAGCCTTGATCTAGATTTGACCCTCCGTATTTTCCTTGAGCAGACCACCGACCAGTTAGGCGTGGATGCGGCTGATGTGTTGCTGTTTAATACGGCTATGCAGACGCTGGAATATAAAGCAGGACGTGGATTTCGGACGGACGCTTTTCAGGGTACAACAGAGCGGATTGGAGAAGGTCAAACTGGCAGGGTTGCCCTGGAACGAAGGACCATTCATATTCCTGATTTGTCTCTAGAAACTGTCAGGTTTAAACGGGTAAAGATCCTCCAGAAGGAGAAGTTTGTGGTTTATATTGGTGTACCTCTGCTTGCCAAAGGGCGGCTTGTGGGCGTGTTAGAGGTCTTTCATCGATCACCGTTTGATCCCTCGGAAGAGTGGGTAGATTTCCTGGAAACTCTGGCTAGACAGGCTGCCATCGCCATAGACAATTCCCAACTTTTCGAGAGCCTGCAGCGCTCCAATGTGGAGATGGTCATGGCTTATGACAGTACATTGGAGGGGTGGGCCAAGGCATTGGAATTGCGCGATCAGGAAACCGAGGGGCATTCTCATCGTGTGGTTGACTTGTCCATGAAGATGGCTCAACTTATGGGAATGAATGAGAATGAATTAATCCAAGTGCGACGGGGCGCACTTCTGCATGATATTGGCAAGATGGGGATACCTGACAGCATCTTACATAACCCCGGACCGTTTGATGATGATGAGTGGGAGATCATGCGCAAACACCCGACTTATGCACAACAGCGGCTTTCATCGATTCGGTTTCTTCAGCCCGCTCTGGATATCCCTTATTGCCATCATGAAAAGTGGGACGGCACTGGTTATCCTCGGGGCTTGAAAGGCGAAGAGATCCCGCTGTCAGCGCGGATCTTTGCCATTGTGGATGTTTGGGATGCGCTCAGGTCTGATCGTCCCTACCGTGAAGCCTGGCCAAAAGAAAAAATCATTGCACACCTCCAAGAACAAGCAGGAAAATACTTTGATCCCTGTGTGGTAGACGCATTCCTTGAAATGTTGACTGACAGCAATTCTGATGAACTGGATACAGGATAGCTGTTGTGTTACCCCGATCTCCACAACATCGATTATTACGTAAAATCAATCTACATAACCAAGTAAGATTGCCGGGGATGTCACAAAGACGGGCACTGTTTGTCCTCGCTTGATAGACTGGCTAGTTTTTAGGTTGAAAATTGGATAGTTTCTGGATTCTTGCTGTTAATCCCTTTCAGGCTTGGAGCAAACCCTCGGAAAATTATTTAATAGCCAGAGCGGCCACCTTTGGCTTTATCAATCATTATAGGACTCCATGGCGAAGTTGTTCTGGGTTGTATGGAAGGGAATACGTTGTTCGGTATATTGTTAAGCATTGAGCTATCAGGTTTGATAAGTAGTGGGTTGATATTTCTTATATAATCGTTTAGCTAATAACCGGGCTTCTGTAAGGAATGCACCCAACAGGAAATATCACGAAGATCTTAGTAGATGGATTTATCCCATCGTTTTAGAGGTCCTTCTTGTATTGAGCTGATTTTATATATCTAGTTGTTATTTATGTGACCACAATTGTGACAACATGTACAGGGCTGAGGAAAGCCAATGCGGTGATTGAGTTTAACGGAATGCTTGAATGAATACAAAAGACACATTCAACGAAACCTATTTTGAAAAGGAAGCCCCGGTGGGGCTGTATCGTTTATCTCCAGAAGGTCTAATCCTAATAGTTAATCAAACCTTGGCGACAATGCTGGGGTATGAAACCCCAGAGGAGCTGGTGGGGGAGTGTTTTGATCAAAAAATCATTTACTCTCCATCTATCCGGGCTAATTTTAAACAACTCTTACTCTGGAACGAGCAGGTGAAAGACTTTATATCACTCTGGAGAAGAAGAGATGGTAGCGGGGTGTTGGTTCGAGAAACAGGATGGGCCATCCCTAACGGGGAAGGGGGGATCTTATTCTATGAAGGTTCGATCAACCTGGTGAAAGAGTCTCCGGGATGATATGTCTCAATAATCGAAGAATGAAGAAACCTAATGAGGGAAGGCTTAGATTGCCAGCACAGAAATTATGCTGTTTGTGAACACAACAGCAAGGTGTCAATTTGATGTGCGGTTCTGAAGCAACTGCATCTTTCCTGAGCAAGATGGTAGATTTTTGAGAGAGTTTATGAATCTAGTTCGCCGTAATTACAATAAACCTTGCCAGAAAACTATATTCACCTGCTGTCACGGCGGCGGTTTTAGGTACTTAGGTTCGACATTACAACAAAACAGACCCACTTGATAAGAGTGCGCTTCTAAACATGGATGTGTATATGCAAAATGCTTCAAAGAGCAAGGGGAGCGTCCACTACAAAGCCGGATAGATCAAAATGGCACAAAATCGCTGATGGTCATTTCCAGGTCAAGCTCTATATTGAGGTAATCCTGTGTGGTTTCAATGCTGGCATGCCCCAGCAGTTTACTGATCTGGGATATCGGCACACCAGCCCGTCTTCCAAGTTCGGCATAGGTTCTTCTTAGATCATGCGGCTGGAGTTCTGGTTTCCCAATCATAGCACCACGTTTTTGAACAATGTTATATAACCCCGTTGTGCTGATACTATCTCCGGGCACCTTGTTTCTTCCTAAACTCCGCAAGATCAATCCCTCTGCGCCCACGAGGAACTGCCAATCAATAATAGCTTCCGCCAGACGCTTATTAATTGGCACAACCCTGTCTTTTGCGCCTTTTCCGGACACGTTCAGCACGTAGCGCTCGTTTTGTTTAACTATATCTGTAAATTGTAGATTGGCGGCTTCTTCGCGCCGCAGCCCGGCAGCCATCATCAGGCCAATCGCCAGCCGGTCCCGCTGGGCGAAGAGTTTAAACTCCGGCTTTCCTGCATCTCTGCGGTGACCGGCATCCAGCATCTGTTCAGCTTCAAACCAGGTCAACCAGGTGTGAGCGCGTTCTCCTTGAGGTTGTGTGGTTTTGATGGCGTTCTGCAGCGCCTGGGCCCGGAAGACGGCCGCCTGGATGATGCTGATGTTGTCCGGCGTGGCGCTGCCTTTTGCTAATATTTCCAACTCCTGGGCCATGCGCGTTACTGCCGCCGCTAAAAATGAACGGGTGGAGCTGCCGACGGTCAGGGCATATTCGGTCAGGGCGATTGGGTCCGTTATTTTCTCCCCAGTTTCCAGGTAGTTCTTTAACGCTTTGATGTACTGGTGCTTGGTGGACGGCTGCAGTGTGGGGTCGTTTTGAATTGCCTGGATGGCAAAAGCCCCGGGATACAGGTGTTGGAATGATATGATTTTCGATGATTTTTTATTAGAATTTTTGCTCATTTTTGGTTTATTATTAGGACCTGTTTTAACCCTACTTTTACTCCGATTTCACCCTCTCTAATACTTGCGTATATTCCCCTATCGTTAATTATCTCACGAACTCCTCCTCAAGTAATGGATTGGAGTTTATGGTCTATCTTTTTCTATGCAAAACATCTTCTTGTTGGGGATAATAATTTTTGATAGCTTACTCATCTTCTTAAGATATTCAATCAAGCAGTGAAAATCTCCGTCTCCTGAAACAATAATTGCTTTATTACCGTTTTATAGCTCATGAGAGTTATGGTGAAGAACTTTTGTACTTGGTTAAAAAGTGGTACAAATAATGGGGGCACGTCAACTACTTTCGACAGCCTTCATCTCCAGTCTTAACCGCCGGATGAGGTTTTTGCACCATACAGGTCTATATGCGATCATAAAAAAGTTTTAGCAATGGAACAAAAACGCTTATCTGTCTAAAAATGTTGTATAATACACATAAAACAATAGATATATACACATCAGAGGAGACAGAAATGCGCACGAATATTGTACTGGATGACAAACTGGTTGAGCGCGCCCAAAAGTTAACTGGCATCAAAACCAAGCGTGAAGTGGTGCAGGAAGCCTTGCGCACACTCGTCTTGCTGCGCGAGCAGACAGGAATCCGTAGTTTGCGCGGTAAGTTGAAATGGGAAGGCAACCTGGATGATCAACGTCTATCGCGCCTGGAAGAGAAGTAGCCATGCTGGTCGTTGATTCCACAATCTGGGTCGATTATTTCAACGGGAGCCAGAATCCGCTTACGGATTATTTGGACATAATATTGGATAAACAGCTCATAATCGTAGGTGATTTGATTCTGGCGGAAGTACTGCAGGGATTCCGCACGGATAACGATTTCGAGAAAGCCCGTCGGGAGATGGGGAAATTTACCCAGGTGGCGATGGTCAATCCTGCGCTGGCGTTGCAGAGCGCACGCAACTATCGTCTGCTCCGGCATAAAGGGATTACTGTCCGGAAGACGATAGACAGCCTGATTGCCACCTATTGCATCGAAAACGAACATTCTCTCTTGCAAAAAGATATTGATTTTGATGGGTATGAAGAACATCTGGGGCTGAAAGTCATTCATCCATAGTCAAGTTCCTGTAGAGTAGCCTGGGGACAATTCCAATCAAGAATAATTTCATAAGTACCAGCACTCATCCTCATTTGTTCGAGTGATGAGGTTGGTTCTCTATAATTACTGATGGCCACGCAAAATGGAGGATATTGATTGCTAGAGACCATAAATTCCACTTTAAATTTCATCTACTGTATGGTGCAAATATGCCATCCGAGTTCTTTCAATAGCTATTTTTGTCCAAATAATCAATAACTCAATAATGAGTCTCCACTTTCTTAGAGTGTGGTATGCTTTGCCGCTTTCAAATTTCAATTACATATTGGGTGAGGTTTATGGTCTATTGGCTGCTCATGCACATACTTTCGTTATTTCTTGATCTGTTTGCCTCTTTGGGTATTGCAAACAGTGATAAAGATCTGGAAATCATTCTCCTCCGCCAGGTTCAGCCAGTCAGAAAATTATGCTCGTCAACGAATGCAGCAGGTCATGCTGATATTCAAGCCTGACACAATGCTGCGATGGCATCGTGAATTGGTCCGACGTAAATGGACACTCCATCAAAAGAGAAAACCAGGCAGACCCCGATTATCGTCTGAACTTGAAGAGTTGATCATCCGTCTTGCCAATGAGAATCACCGCTGGGGATATGACAAGATCCATGGTGAACTGCTCAAGTTGGGATTTGCCGTGAGCCCAACATCGGTCCGTAATGTTCTAAAACGTCATCAGATATCACCTGCCCCTCAACGATCTTCCCTTTCATGGCGCAGTTTCCTGGGACACAATAAGGATCAAATCCTGGCTTGTGATTTCTTTACCATCGAAACTATCTCGCTCAAGACTCTGTATGTTTTATTTTTCATCGAATTAGGAAGCAGGCGTGTTCACTTTGCAGGCTGCTCTGCTCACCCCAACTCGCTTTGGGTCACACAACAGGCACGCCAACTGGTCTGGCAGTTGGAGAACGCCCCTCACTCAAAACGTTTTCTTATTCATGACCGGGATACCAAGTTTTCGAAATCCTTTGGTACTGTGTTCGTATCAGAAAAAATAAAGATCATTCGCACTCCTTATCGAGCACCCAGGGCAAACGCTTTTGCTGAACGATGGGTACGTTCAGTACGCGAAGAGTGCCTTGACCATATTTTGATCATCAATGAAAGCCATCTTTACCGCGTTCTCAACGAATATGTTGATACCTGCAACCGGTCTCGCCCCCATCAGGGAATCAGTCAAAATTTTCCTGTTTCAAACGCAAGGCATAATAATGAAGGTTCAATTTGTAGGCGAAAGATCCTGGGAGGTATCATCCATGACTACTTCCGACAGCCTTCATCTCCAGTCTTAACAGTCGGACGAGGTTTTTGCACCATACAAGTCTATAAAACAGCTGTGATTTCGATTTTACACACAGTTAATCCGGATTTTACAACGGGTTGTTAAAATCGTTAAAATTGAAATTTACCTCAGTATCATTACTAAATTTCGATAACTGGACTGGACATGAAACACATAAGAAATAAGTTCTGTGTTGACAGCATAATCGCACTGCTAATTTTTTGCACTGTGCTTGCAGTCTACAATGCCACTCTTACACCCAGTCTTTCTTATAAGAGTCCAGATGGAAATGAGATGGCAACGATACCATATATATTAGGACTGGCACACTCAACAGGCTATCCGCTGTATACCTGGCTGGGTAAACTTTTCACATATATTCCTATTGGAGATGTGGCTCACCGAGTCAACTTGATGTCCGCGGTAATGGGAGCAGGTGGGGTGGTCTTGCTTTATAAGATCATGCGTGAGTTAACTTCCGTTAAAAAATCTAGTCACCAGTGGATCAGCCGGATTGCTTCCGGGTTTACTGCATTATTATTTGCCTTTTCTGTGACCTTCTGGTCTCAAACAGGAATCGCCGAAGTTTACTCTCCTAATATCTTCATGATCTGTCTAGTTGTATGGCTTCTGCTGCGGTGGGCCAGGGCTATGGAGGAAGGAGAACCGAAGGCAATGAAGTGGCTGTGGGCATTTGGACTTGCTTACGGGCTCAGCCTGGGTACTCATATGTCGAATCTAGGTTTTGCGCCTGGTTTTGCGCTGTTTATCTTGCTAGTCGATTGGCGAATTTTGATACATCTAAAAGAACTATTGGGTACAGCAGCGGCCTTTGGGTTGGGAATCCTGCAGTTTGCCTGGCTGCCCTATAAAGCCTCCACTCTTAATGATGCACCGATGATGCATAATGCTCCTCACACACTGCAAGGTATCTACAACTATACCCTTGGTGCATTTCCCCAATTCAAATTCGCCTTCCCGCTCACGGCCATTCCAGAAAGGATCGTATTGTATCTCTATCTTTTGAAACAGCAGTATTTCCTGGTAGGAATACTACTTGGCTTCCACGGCTTGACAGAAATGCTGCTTAGAAAACCCAAGCGGTTTTTCCTTTTCGTCACCATGTATCTGGCCCAGGTTATCTTCTTCATCCAATACCGTGCTTTTGATTTGGATGTGTTCTTTATCCCAGCTAATGTGATATTCGCTATTTTTATCGGTTTTAGTGTTTATCATCTGGCAGAGTACCTGTGGGGTTTAGTTGGGGGTCTATCGGGAATCGGCTTCTATTTAGTAAAGCCAACGGTTGGTTTCTTATTGATCCTTGTATTGCTAACCCCGCTTGTGAAGGAATTAAAAATCAATTGGGCGATAAACGATTATTCAGAGGACATATCAATAAACGATTTTTATGATAATGTATGGAAGCTTTTACCACTGGATAGCGTCATCCTGGGTCGCAGTGGTGTTTTTGGATACGATATGTTCTATTTTCGCTTGGTTTATGATGTCCGGCCAGATGTTTTGATCCCTCTCCTGGATACGCCTACCCCCAATCCGGATGAGATGTCCGGACGAGATATCTATACAACCATGCTGCTGAATTCTTCAAATACGCGTCCTGGACCAGGAGCTCTTCCTCCGGGATTAGTCGACGATCAAAGCTGGTACGTCCCTATTTTATTAGGGCAAAGCAGCAGCGGCTTCGGCGGTCGCGGCCGTGAGTTAACGCTCTACCGGGTAACAGATAAGCCACCCAAGTTGGTGGAAAAAGAACCCCAGCCCCAATTCCAGCTGAACCTGGAAGTCGATGGCTGGAGACTTTTAGGTTTTGATCTAGAAAATGATACGACAATGGCAGGCGGTAGTATTCATTTAGTCCTTTATTGGCAGAATTCAGTCAATAAGAATTCTAATGGACAGCTGCCGTTGATTGCCACCGCTCTGGATGAAACCCTTTTAGAAACCCACGAGATTGGGCTGGGCAATATTCGGCGATATATCCAGGAATTCCAGCCGCCACGAGATGGGATTATTGTTGAAGACTATTCCATCGTGATCCCTTCTTTACTGGAAACCGGTGATTATCAATTAAGGATTGGTTTACAGGAAGCTTATCCGCCTAATAGTAAAATCAATTTTCAAGGTCCATCATTTGAACTCGGCACCATCCACGTCCAGGAAGTGGTGCAATAGAGCATAAAGGATATATCTCATGAGCACAGAACGTAAACTTCTTTACGCTTTTGGTTTTATCATCATAGCTGGCATGATCGCTGCAGCATCATTTTCGTTAGGTGTATATATTGGTAAACAAGGATGGACCATCACAAAACCTTCAATGACAGGACCTGGTCAACCACCTGTCCAACCCCAGGGTAATCCCCAAGACCAACCCCCGGGAGGAAATAGTGACACCCCGAATCGTCCCGATTTGATCGGTAAAGTTATCACTGTGACCACTAACAGTGTTGAATTGAATACACCAGATGGGCTGCGTTCAGTTTCACTAACAGATAACACTCGGATACTCAAGCAAGCGGAAGGGGAACTAGAACCTGCTTCTGTAAATGATATCCAGCCAGGCATAAGGATTGCTGTCTTCGGTCAGTTTGGAGACGATGGGCGTTCGATGACAGGCCAGACTATCATCATGCTGGAACCAAGGGACTGAAGGGGAAATTGTGATCAAACATGTTTTCACTAAAGGGCGATCCTGATGTGCGTTGGGGTGGGGCAGGAACGCAATCGTTCGATCTAAACCAGCAATGTTCACAGGTCCACCCCACTTTCTTTTTGGCTGTAATTCAAATTCAAATATAGAGCCAACTCCATTGCCTACTATCGGTCCTATTACCGGTTGGAATAAATATTCAACTGAAGGCTTTGAAATATGGTTGCCAGAGAATTATGTAGGGAGACCAAGGAAGATCTGGATAATAAGATTTAGCTGCTTGAGATAAGTGTTCTTATCAGAACCGATGGCTAATAAATACTTATTCTTTTATTACGCATTTTAAGACAATTAACGTTAGCCGTGCCAGCACAAGGTTAATGGAATCAAGGGAGATCAATGCCCATCAAAGGAATGTGGTACGGGTATAAAATGTTGTGCATTGAAGTGTTCCTGTCCAGAGCATTTAACGTACAAGACAAATACACCCTAGCTTTAAGATCACCTGAAACTGAAGAAGAATTTGAGCAGTACCCTGAGACCTTAGCCGAGATTGAGCGCGCAATCGACATTCTTTTGGGCTACCAGGATATTGTGTTCAGAGCAGTATATTCGGAATTGAACACATTGATAGAATTGGAACTCAAGAACCTAGCAAGGCCAATTCTGGAAGCAAGAGGGGAGAAATCACACATGTTGGATCGAGGACGTGCACGCACCGTCATCGAAACTGAGTACGGAATCAAGTTTGAGGATTTGCCTGGCTTTGATGGAGCAGATGTTGTTCGTAGGGTTATGAACGCATATAAACACGATGATGGGTACACTGATACTTACGAAGAAACTTTACCTGGTGGAGGGTTGCTCTTTGGCTACCGCCAAATTAGGTACAAGCTGGATTGGGATAAGGCGTATGAAAGCATACAGGAAGTAAGAAAGTTCATGCAAGCCCTGCCAGGAGAAAGACAGGAAATTAGTGAGTTCAGGTTTAAGCAAGAAGATGAGGCAACTATACAAACCCGCACAAAAGCTTGGAAGTATCTTAGAGCGAGCGGAGCGTTGGGCCATCAATTAGAAAAGCCTGTGACAAAAAAAGACGAAAGAGAGAAATACATCGCCACATGTGAGCTGTGCGGCAAATTGTTCCGAGCTGAAAACGAAGAAATGGTCTACATCATTGCTGTATTAGATAGAGATAATTGCACTGGTGTCCCAGAATTAAGCAAGTAATGATCTATTAAATATGGGCAAGGTGAGTAAATCAGAGTAGCGGTGATAAGATTGGCAAAAACCAACTCCAGCATACGCTGTGAAGCACGCCGCTGAGCTCATCCGTTATATGTCGAAATTACCCACAAAAAGCAGGATTAATGGGATATAAATTTAAACAACACAAATTATCAGATAGTGAGCGAATTTGGCTGACAGAATTATATAAAAACAAAGGGAACGAAATCGATGTTAATGTGCTAAAGGTAAAACTTTGGGAGAAATTACCGGAAGATTTTGACCCTCAAAAAATTGGATATCACTTTGCAGATAATAATGGATTAACATTAATAGGTTTGTGGCATATTGATCCAAACAACAAACTACTTGATATATCTGATAAAGTAATGCGGGATTTAAAGGGAGTAAATAATAGAAATCCAAATATTGATAGTGTAAAAGGTATTGATTTGGCTCAAAGAATAAATGAGGACCTTGACGATATTGAAGTCGCTCTAAGATTATTATTTGGACTTCACCTCTTTTTTGGATCGGCATCAAGCATTTCTAATAATAGTGGGTATCATGAGGTTGGTTTTATGCATGATGAATCTAAGTTTGATAAAATTTTAAGATATAAATCTCTTAAAGAGTCGATGGATGAGTTTTACCTAAAAACAAAACCCAAAGATGATTTAAAATCTCTAGTACAAGTGATAAAAAGCAAAAAAGAAAACAAAAATGTTTGGGACATCATTGAAGATGAATATGGAGTTTCAAAAAGAAGCTTTGGGAAAAAAATAAATTTTGTTAAAGACCATTTCAAGAGGGATATTATTTTTTAGAGATGTTTCTCAAGCTTTTGAGTTGGCTGATGCAGGATTTCCAAAGCCGTCTGTGATTCTATCTGGATCCATTATCGAGGAGCTTTTAAGGCTATACCTTGACCACAATCAAAAAACTCCTGATACAAACACATTTGATGGATACATCAAATGCTGTGAAAAATACGGACTAATCAAAAAAGGAATATCAAGGTCATCAGACTCTGTAAGACATTTTAGGAATTTGGTTCATTTATCACGTGAAAAAACTAAAAGTTTGTAGTGGACCCCAAATACTGGACAATAGTCAAAGAGAAGATTAGACTCTAGAAAAGGGATCCGAAATGACAAAAAGACGAGTCTTCACACCAGAATTCAAAGCAAGGGTCGTGCTGGAAATC
>SDBS01004893.1_pt1 | contig 13104 bp, 18 predicted proteins | sample 2277091 | NCBI WGS metagenome assembly SDBS01 (sample SAMN10404972, study PRJNA504765) | marine sediment metagenome | isolation source: marine sediment core GS10_PC15, 163 cmbsf | place: Arctic Ocean: Southern Knipovich Ridge | collected 2010 | reverse complement strand
CTGGAAATCGGCGACGAGCTTGTCGCGCGAAGTGTGACACACCTTGACCCAGAAATCCTTGAAGCCGCCGACGGTAATCATCGAGCTCGCGTACCACTCCCACCGCGTGACGGTCCCCGCCGTCAGCCCTTCCTCTTTCAGCGCCAGGTCCTGGCACCGCGACGTTCGAGTATTTCAACAGCCGTAGAACGGGAACGACGACAGGTACGTACGGTGGCCGATCACGACCTTTTCGGCCGAGGCGGCGCCGACGGCCAAAGTCACGAAACATATCGCTGCGAAAGTTTTCACGTTAATACATCCCCTCTTATTAACGCGTACCAGGGAACTTACTCCGTACGCCAAAGTTTACCAAAATTACTCTATAAAAGCAATCGCGACCCCTCTCGGCCGGCGAATTGCCGGCCATGCCCGAATAGAAAACGGGGCCCTCCGGGCCCCGTTCTTTTCGCCAGGCCCGCGAAAACCTACCTATAGAACGACTTAACACGACCCAACGACGTGGGCGCCACGGCGTTCGGCTTCAGCGAAATCCGCATGTAGTGCACGTAGTTGGTCAGATAAACGGCGCCGCCGTTGTAGTTGTACACGCAGCGCGCCGTACCCGGGCTCCAATACGTGTAGCAGGTGCCGCCGCTGTCGCCGTCCCAGGAAACGTCGACGACCAGGTTGTCCTTGCCGTTGTACTCGAATTTCTTATCGAAGACAAAGCCGAACCAGTTGCCGGTGCTTCCGCTGAGGTAGTGCGAGCTCTTCTTGAATACCTCGACCGGCGTGTTGCCGCCGAAGTTGGTGGCGAAGTTATTTACGAGCTTGGTGACCTTGGTGTGACACAACTTAATGGAGAAATTGTTGTACGTCCCCGGGTCGCTGGAATAACAACACCACTCCCATTTCTCGATGGTGCCGCCGGGAACCGCGTCCGTACTCAGAACCAGATCCTGGCTCCGTGCCGAGTCGACGCTTCAACAGCCCCGCCACGGGTAGTACGCCATACTGCCCTTGCTGCCGATGACGAAGTGGTCCGCGAACGCCGCGCCGGCAGCCAACGCGCAAATAGTGATTACCGCTAAACTTCTCATAGCGTACGCTCCTTAATTAATTATTTTCGTTTCTATTACCTTATTTTTTATTAACACAGGACGCTTACTATGTCAAGCATTAAATATCCTTATATAACGTAATTAGGCATCTATAATATTCACCTTCTTCTCGCACTCATTCCGGCATACCCGGCTCCTTCGAGCGTTACGCTGCCGCGACCTGACAACCGGGCGGCGGCCGCCCCGGTACCCTTTTTTTATTGACAAACGCTAATATTTCTTTTAGGATTTCGTACGCAATTTCTTTTAAGGTGGTGATTTTCGTGAAGGCCCACGCGTTCTGGAAAACGTGAGGTACGAGGCGCAAAAGCGCCGCGAGACCCGGCCCGGGTCCGCAACGACGTTTAGACGGAGGCGACGCGTGGGCGCTGCGTAAACCATAACACCCGTACGTGCCGAACCGCGTTCGGCCAGGTTCGCCCAGCGTCGCCGTTGGAAAAGGACGCTGGTTTTTTTTATATAGGAGGACGATCATGGCCGAAGACTGGACCGGCATGTGGAAAGATTTGGGGCTCGATTTGGAAAAGCACGACGTTCTTATGGGCGCGCTGGGGCCACTCTACTTGGAGTGGTTCACGGACCAACCCAACCGCCCCGAAACCATGGCGTATTACGACTTCGTAATCTCGCAAATCCACGGCCTCCGTATCAAGGAGCTCCTGGACCATAAAGCGAACGGCGGCACGGTGGTCGGAACGTTCTGCTTGTTCGTACCGGAGGAGGTCGTCGTCGCGTTGGGCGGCGTCCCCGTGGGGCTATGCGCCGGCGCGGACTTCTCGGTGCCCATAGCCGAGGCCGAGCTGCCGCGCAACCTTTGCCCGCTCATCAAATCGTTCTACGGCTTCAAGCTCGGTAAGATTTGCCCCTACTTCGAGTCCGCGGACGTCGTGGTGGGCGAGACGACGTGCGACGGCAAGAAGAAAGCGTACGAGCTGCTCGGTAAGATCCATCCCGTATACGTGATGGAAGTACCCAACAAAAAGGGCCCCGCGGACCGGGAGCTGTGGCGCGCGGAACTCGACGATTTCATCGCCGCTATGGAGAAGGTTACGGGGAATAAACTCACCGAGGAAAACCTCGCCGCGGCGACCAAAAAGGTCAACGCCAAACGCCGCGCTATAAAGCGGGTGCACGAGCTTCGCTGGAACGACCCGGCTCCCATCTCGGGTAAGGACGCGTTGCTCATTATGCAAATATCTTTCTACGACGACATGGACCGCTTCACGCAAAAGACCAACGAGGTCGCGGACGAGCTCGAGAAACGGGTAGCCGCGGGCGAGGGCGTCTTCGACAAGGGGACGCCTCGCCTAATGATCTCCGGGACGCCGATGGCCATCCCCAACTGGAAGGTCCATCAGGTCGTCGAAACCTCCGGCGCGGCCGTCGTCGCCGAGGAGACGTGCACCGGCTTCCGTTATTACAAGAATACGGTCGCCGAAGACGCCAAGACGCTGGAGGAGATGAAGGAAGCGTTGCTCGACCAGTACATGGGGATCAATTGCGCCTGCTTTACGCCCAACGAACCCCGCCTCGAGGACATCGATTACCTGTATAAAAATTCCCGCGCCCACGGTATAATACACGCGACGCTGTCGTTCTGCACGCCGTACCTAGTCGAACAGGGCACCGTCAAGAATTTTACCGACGACCGCGGGATCCCGATGCTCGCTCTGGAGACCGACTACTCCGACGGCGACGTGGGACAGCTCAAAACGCGCGTCGAGGCGCTACTCGAGCAAGTGAGCTCGTAAATGGCTTATTACGCCGGCATAGACGTAGGGTCGCTGGCGACCAAGTGCGTGGTAATTAACGACGACGGGAGGGCCGCCGCCAAAACGGCCCTCCCCACCGGCGTTGCCGGCGCCGTCGCGGCGCGTAAAGCCTTCGACGAAGCCTTGGCCGAATTAAGGGCAACCGAATCGGAGGTGGCTCGCGTCGTCGGCACGGGTTACGGCCGCGCGCGCGTACCCTTCGCCGACCGCGCCGTAACCGAAATAATGTGCCACGCCCGCGGCGCCTTCGAACACGTCGGCGCCGACGTTACGGTTGTCGACGTCGGCGGCCAGGACGTTAAGGCTATACGGATAAACGGCCGCGGCGGCGTGGCCGAGTTCGCGATGAACGACCGCTGCGCCGCCGGGACGGGCCGCTTTCTCGAGATCATGGCCCGGGCGCTGGAAATGGACCTGCTCGAGCTGGCGGCCCTCGACGCGTCCCGGCCTGACGCGGCCAAGGTCAACAATATGTGCACCGTCTTCGCCGAGTCGGAAGTCGTCGGCTTGCTGCACGAGGACGTAGAACCGGCCGCCATCGGCGCGGGGGTATTACGCGCGGTGGCGGAGCGCGTATCGTCGCTCGCCTCCCGGCTCGGCGGGAGCCGCTACGTCCTCTCGGGGGGCGTGGCGCTAAACCGGGGTTTCGCCCGGGCGTTGGCCGCCGCGCTCGGCCGCGACGTGGAAGTCCTACCGGAACCCCAGTTCGTCGGCGCCCTCGGCGCGGCGCTGCTCGCCCGCGGCTAGGAATTAACCGCCGTCGACTCGCGCGCCCGCCTCGCGGGTTTTTTTATTGCGGCCCTTGGGGTAATCAATTATAGTTTCGACGTGGAAGCGCCGCAGCCGGAAGCCGCCGGTAAAATCGCGCCCGCGCGCCGGGCGTCGAATTTTTACGTTTACCTCGCCGTCGCTTACGCCTTCGTCGCCGCGGTTTTGGCCGCCCGGGTCTTCCTCTTCCGCTCGGAATATCTGGGCAAAATCTGGCTCTCGCCGCTTTTTACGTATTGGGACCCCCGCTTCTCGTGGCGCCTCCTCCCCGCGGCCGCGGCCGTCGCCGGCGCCACCGCGCTCCTCGTATGGGGCGTTCGCGCGCGCAAGCACTGGGTCCTTCCGCTGGGCGCGTTCGTAAACGTCGCCGCCATAAGCCTCGGCCCCGCCTTCGGTCGAACGTACCCTCTTCTCGCGCTCAACAGGTACCTCCTCAATACGCGGGCGGTCTTCGACGCGCCCAACGTCTTCGCGGGTTACGTCGAGGCTATGAAAAACCTCAGCTCGTTGGGCCGCACGCGCCCGGGCCTCACGTTTTGGTCCCTCGGCCTGGTCGACCGTTTGTGCGAAAGCAACATTTACGCCATCTTGCTCGTGTACGTCGCGGTCGCCGCGGCCTGCGTGTGGTTATTGTACGCGACGGCGCGCGTCGTGACCGGACGGGAGGAGGCGCTACTAGCAGCGGCGTTGTTCGCGTGCTCGCCGTCGCTCCTATTCTTCGGCGCCGGGCCCGTCGGGCTGTACTGCCTTTTGGGCACGGCGCTGTTGGCGCTGGGATTGAAGGCCGCTTCCTCCGCGACGCCCTGGCGCTGGGCCGCCGCGGCCGGCGTCGTCCTCGCCGTCGCGCTGCTGACGTACTTCCCGCTCGGGATATACGTCGCCGTATTCGCGACGTTCGCCGTAGCCGCGGCGCTCTCGGGCCGGCGGTGGACGAGGGCGGGCTTGGCGTGGCTGCTCACTCCCGCGGTGGCGGCCGCCGCGCTCGCGGCGTTCCAGCTCGCCACCGGTTACGACCACATGGCCGTCTTCAAAAAGGCGTGCTGGGCCAACCAGCAGCTCCCCTCGGCGGGGACTAACGTATTGGCGTTAATAGGCAAGCTATTCGGGCGCCACGCCGATACGGCGAGCAAGGCCGCCGCGCGGCCGTACTGGTTCTACGCGTTCGGTAACCTCTTCACGGCCTTCGTCGCGGTCGGCGTCCCGGTCGGCGTCCTATTCTTACGCGGAGCATTCCGGGTAATCCGGCAAAAGCGCACCCGCCGCTCGTTTTACGGCGCGGCTACTATCGGCTTCCTGCTGGTGTTCCTGGCCTTCAACTTTTCCGGATTGGTCCTGGGCGAAGTCGAACGCGTGTGGCTTTTCCTGTATCCGGCGTTCTTCGTCGCCGCGGGAGTGGAATTGGCCGCTTTGGCGAGGCAGCGCGGCGGCGGTAAGTTGGTGATCGGCATCTTCGCGCTCGTGATAATACAATCATTCGTGTATAAAATTTTCCTGTTCTAATGTCCCGGCGACTACACCCAAGTACAGCCTCTTTAGACTTTGGAATTTAACCGCGACAACGACGAAACTACACCCCCGGAGAGCGAAGACCGGCTAGCCAGCGCCCGGGCAAACGCGCCTTGGCGCCGGATATGCGGCAACGTCTACGTCCAGATCGCGGCCGCCTACGCCGCAGTGGTCCTCGTTTTCCTCCTGAACGTAATTTTCAAATTTTCGAGCTACGAAGGGCGGACCTGGTTTTTACCATTCAACGCGTACTTCGACCCGAGGATATCGTGGCTCCTGCTCCCGGCCGTCGCGGCCGCCGCGGCCGGGGCCTGGGCGATATTCTACGGCGCGCGGTCCGGGAAGCCCCTTATTATCGGGGCCGGCGGCCTGGCGGGAATAATCGCCGTCAGCTTCGCCCCCGGCGTGGGCCGCAACCTACCGCTCGTCTGGGTCGAGCGCTTCGTCGAAGACGCCCGCAACATACTGCGGCTCCCCAATATGTTCGTCGACGTCGTAAACGTCGCCGACGTCGTACGCGTTCACGCCCACTGCCGCGTCCGTCCCGCCTTCGTCTACTGGCTGCTCGGCGGCCTCGACCGTTTGCTCGCCGGTAATACGTACGCCCTCGCTATAGCATTTATGGTAATCGCCGCCGCCAGCGTACCGGTCCTCTACTACGGCGCGCGAGCCATAACGGACAAACGCCGGGCCCTTTGGGCCGCGGCCCTACTGGCCACCTCGCCGATATTATTGATTTTCGGCTCGGAACCCGACGGCCTCAATTGCTTGCTGGCGACGGCGATAATAACCTTCGGCCTTCTGGCGGCAACGACGAAAAGGCCTTGGCCCTGGGCGGTAGCGGCTGGCCTCGTTTTGGCGGTGGCGCTGACGACGTCGTACGTGCTGGCGGCGCTGGCGCCCATCTTGGGAGCGTTCGCGCTGGCCGCGGCGATAAAAGGCCGCGGTTGGCTCCGCTCGTTCGGGTGGTGGGTCGCGGCGGTCGCCGTCGCCTTCGCGGCGCTCGCCGCTTTCCAGCTCGTAACCGGCTACGACCACGTCGCCGTCTTCAAGCGGTGCTTCGCCGAAGCCCAAAGAATATACGCCGCCGGCGACGACGTAGTTAAATTCATCGGAAGGACCCTCGGCCTACCCGGATTCGAAGCGCCGGGCCCGGGCCACCGGCAATACGGCGTCTACGTATTCGCCAACTTGTTCACGCTGGCGGCCTCGATGGGCGTCCCCACCGCGGTACTGTACGCGCGAGGATTATTCAGGGCGATCACCGAAAAGGAAGTCCGGCGGTCTATCTACGGCGCTATTACGCTGTCGTTCGCGGCGGCGTTTTTAGCGTTTAACTTCTCGGGACTCGTATTGGGCGAGATGGAAAGAGTGGGCGCGTTCCTCGTCCCGATGTTCGTCGTTCCCGCGGCGGCGGAGCTTGCGCGGCTCAGCCGCGAACGGGGGACGGCGGCGATTCCGTTGATATTCATCGCCTTGAACGTGGGACAAGCGCTGTTGTATAATCTAATGTTCTGGAGCAAATTCTGAAGCAGCGACCTTTCAATACGACTATCTCGTAGACATGTCCAAAACCAGCCGTTTCGGCGTCTCCCTGGCGGAAGAGCTCCTGCGCGAGTTCGACCGGTTGATAGAGCGTAAAGCCTACGCCTCACGCTCGGAGGCTATTCGCGACCTCATCCGCGATTACCTGGCGGAGGAGGCGTGGAAGGCGGGGCGCGGGCCGGCGGTCGGGACCGTCACGCTGGTCTACGACCACCACGTCCCCGACCTCCAGGAAAAACTCACCGACATCCAGCACAAACACGCCGGCGTCGTCGTCTCCACCCTCCACGTACACCTCGGGCGGCGCCGCTGCCTGGAAGTCCTCGTCGTCAGGGGAAAAATAGACGAGATCCGGGCCCTGGCAGACCGCCTTATCGGCGCCCGCGGCGTCAAGCACGGCAAGCTGACGTTGGCGGTAGCGGGCGAAGAATTGCCTTGACGAACGCCGATTATTTTTTTACGGTTTAGTAGCACAATATTGAAATACGTGTTACTACTAATAAGCGATGCATATACCGGACGGATTTTTAGACGCCAAAACGTTCGTGGCGCTCGACGTCGTCGGGGCGGGTTTCGTAGCCGTCGCGGCCGCGCGCGCCCGCCGCGCGTTGAACGAGCGCGCCGTACCGCTTATGGCGGTGCTCGCGGCCTTCATCTTCGCCGCGCAGATGTTAAACTTCCCCGTCGCCGGCGGAACGTCGGGTCACTTCACCGGCGGCGCGCTGGCGGCTATACTGCTAGGCCCCTGGGCGGCCGTGTTGGTTATGACGCTCGTCCTCGTCATCCAGGCTTTGGCCTTCGGCGACGGCGGCGTCCTGGCGCTGGGCGCCAACGTTTTTAACATGGCCGCCGTCGCGCCGTTCGTCGGCTACGGCCTGTACCGTTTGATACGGCGCTTGTGGCGAAACGAGGCCGGCCGGTTCGTCGCGTCTTTCGCAGGGGCCTGGCTCGCCGTAGTCGCGGCGGCGACGGCGTGCGGTGCGGAGCTTGCCATATCGGGAACGATACCGCCGGCTGTAGTCCTCCCGGCGATGACGGCCGTACACGCCGTCATCGGCATCGGCGAAGGACTCATAACGGCGCTGGCGCTGGCCGCGGTCCGCGGGACGCGGCCTGACCTACTCGAGCTGTCCCCCGGGGGTGGCGCGCCGTGAAAACGTTTACCTGGGTTGCGCTGGCCGCGGCGCTATTCCTCGCCGCAATCGTTTCGCCGTTCGCTTCGAGCCGGCTCGACGGCCTGGAGCGCGTGGCGGAAGATAAAGGTCTCCTGAAAAAAGGCGAGAGCGAGCCGATAGTCGAATCGCCCGCGCCGGATTACCTATTCCCCGGCGTCGCGAGCGAAGGTTGGGCGACCGCGGCGGCGGGAGCGGTCGGCACGCTCCTGACTTTCGCCGTCGCTTTCGGCCTGGCCGCGGCGCTTCGCAAACGGGGCAAGTAAATGCGCCACAGCTTCCTCGACAAGTACAGCGACCGCGACAGCTTCGTCCGCCGCCGCGACGTGCGTTTAAAAATCGTCGTCGTCGCGGCCATACTCGTAGGGCTTAACGTCCTTCGCGCGCCCCCCTGGTACGTGCCGGCTGCGGCCGGGGTCCTCCTCGTGGCCGCCGTCGCCGCGGCGCGGTTGCCGTTTTGGTACGTATTCGCTCGCGCGGCAGCCGTACTCCCCTTCGCCTTTATAGTAGGTATATTCCTCCCCTTTACGACGGAAGGCCGGGCCCCGTGGCAATTGCCCTTGTGCGGCTACGTAGCGGTAGTCACGGACGCCGGCCTGCTTTTATACGCGACGGTAATCGTTAAAGCCTACCTTTCCCTCGCGTACGTCGTTCTTTTACTCGCGACAACGCCGTTCCAATCCTTACTGGAAGGGTTGGCCTGGTACCGCGTCCCGGCATTTCTTTTATCCCTGCTCTCGTTCACCTACCGCTATATATTCGTACTGGTGGAAGAAATCGAGCGGCTACAGCGGGCGTGGGCGGCGCGCTACTTCGGCCGCCGGCGGCTCGCCCAATTCCGGACGCTCGGGCCCGCGACGGCCGCGCTCTTCGTCCGCAGCTACGAACGCGCCGAGCGGATCTGGGCCGCGATGCTTAGCCGCGGTTACGACTTAAATAAAATATGACCGTCGCAATAAGAATACGAAACCTTAACTACGCCTACCCCGACGGTACGGCGGGGTTGAACGGCGTAGACCTCACGGTCGAAGAGGGCGCGACCGTCGGCGTCGTCGGCGCCAACGGCGCGGGTAAGTCAACGCTCCTTCTGCACCTCAACGGCATATTAAACGGCGACGGCGCGGTGGAGATATTCGGCGAACCGGTAACGAAGCGGAACGTTAAAGATATACGGCGCCGCGTCGGCCTCGTCTTCCAGGACCCGGACGACATGCTCTTCATGCCGCGCCTGGAGGACGACGTCGCCTTCGGCCCGCGGAACCTGGGGCTTTCGGACGAAGAAGTGGCCGCGCGCGTACGGGAAGCCCTCGCCGCGACCGGTTTGGAAGGGCACGAGAACCGCTCGTCCCACCACATGTCGCTGGGCGAGCGGCGGCGGGCTTCGCTAGCCGCGGCCCTGGCCTTGAAACCGGACGTACTCGCGCTCGACGAGCCGACGGCGAACCTCGACGGCCGAGGCCGTCGCGAGCTGGCCGAGCTCCTGGCCTCACTCGGCGGCACCAAAATAATCGCGAGCCACGACCTGGCGTTCGTCGCGCAGCTTTGCGCCGACGTCGCAGTCCTCGCGCGAGGACTGGTCGTCGCGGCCGGGCCGGCCCGCGAAATCCTTACGGACGAGGGTCTACTAAGGGAATACGGCCTCTCGTAGCCATTTTCCCCGAAAGAACCCACGTCCGGAGAACCGGCCGGAACGCCGGTTTTGTCACGAGTAATTAACTTGACGCGTGTTCAAACCTCAGATATCATATTATCGCGGATTTGAATTCATGGCCGTAGCGCCAACAGGGAGATTCGAAATGAGGACATTTACGATTTTTACCGCCGCCCTTCTAACCGCCGCCCCGGTTTTCGCGGTTCAGGTCGTCGTCGGCGGAACCCAAAGCACCGAGGGGTTCCCGTTCTACGGGTGTTGAGACTACAGCGCCGTGAGGATCCAGGAACTGGTTCTTCAGAGCGACGCCGTGCCCGCCGGTTCGATCACGAAGTTGGAGTGGCACGCGAACGGCAGCATCGTTGAGGGGACATATAAAGATTTCCGTATAAAACTATGCCATACAGACCTCAACGCGCTTACGAATACCTTCCAAACCAATTACGACGGCAACACGCCGGTCCGCGTGTTCTATCGCAGCTCGCATTACGTCAATCCTCCCGCGGAATCGTGGTTTGGCTGGCCCTTCGGCACGCCCTTCGCGTACAACGGCCGCGATAACTTAATAATAGAAGTTTGGTGGGAGGAGGACGCCGGCGAGGGGGCGGCGCCCACGTACATTACCAAGATCATGTCCCGCGGCCTATACTCGTCGATTCGGTACGGCAACCCCCAACACGGCTACCCGAACCAGGGCGAGTTAATGAATTACCTGCACCATATGCGCCTTACGCTGAAGGGCGTGGGCGTCGCGCCAACCTCTCTCGGCCGCGTCAAAACGCTATACGAGTAGACTAAGAATAATAAAAAGCAAAGGGCGAGTCACTACGGCCCGCCCTTTTTATTTTTATCCGCCTTGCTACTGAAACGCTTATGCTTGTAAAAGGCGTATCGTTACTAGAGACCAGTTACTAGCGTTCTAATCGGGATTTACTCGTATTTTTAACTATTCGCTTAGGAAAACGGACATAGATTTTTACTATTGAATTTTTATGTTTTCTATGTTAGTATTAAGCGTCACTTCAATTAAGCCTTAAATTAAAAGGAGGAAACGGGATGGAGAATGAAGAAAGAATAATAGAGCGATTAGATATAATTATCGAATTACTAACGCGTAAGATATATAACCCGGAAGAGGCCGCCGACCTGGTTACTAAGGGGCGGAAGAACCCCAACGCTTATAAAAGAGGTTTCAACAACCTCGATGGCGAACATACCGTTACCAGTATTGCTAAAATCGCAGGGGTTTCTAAACCGACGATGAGCGTTGCTATTAAAAGCTGGGAAAAAGCAGGCATCGTGGTTAATATTGGTACTATCGGGAAACCGAGATATAAAAAGTTATTGACTTTACCCTAACTATGTGTTATTAAGGAGACAGAATGCTAAACGACGCAAAACACGGAGAAATATCCAAGAAGCTGGATATGATTATAAAAATCCTCGCCGGGATTATGCTTAGAGATATGGCTTTAAGTGATAAGATAAGCGTTCTAAAAGAACTAGGGTTCGAGCGTAAAGAAATCGCGGAGTTATGTGGTACCACGCCGGCCACAGTCACGACTTATCTCTATCAACAGAAAAAACAAAATAAAAAAAGGAAAGGGGCGTAGATGGCTAGAAAGGGACAAGACGATAACGGCGGCGGCGTCGACCAAGCAATAGTACTTGGCTATATCGCCGTAAAGGAAGAAGAAACTGTAGAGAAACAAGTGGCGATCCTAACTCAACTCGGGTACGGTAACAAACAAATAGCCACAATATGCGGGAAGAAAGAAAACGCAATACGTGCCCTAAAATCTAAAATTGGAGTTACTAAGAAAAAGGGTAGGTGACCCTCGGTGGCAAAGACGAATTCAGCGGAAGAATTACTAACAGCGATCGATAACAAACTAGGCCTTCTATTAAAAGTATCGTGTATCGGATTAATGGAAGGGAGTAAAATATCCGAAGTTATACGCACCCTCGACGAAAAGGGTTTAGATAAGAAAGAGATCGAGTTAGTTACCGGTGCGAAACCCGATACGATTCAAAAAACCTTGAAAAGAGTTAAGAAAAAGAATAAACGTAAGGAGTCTTGACGTGGAGAAAAAACAACGGCCAGTGGATACGACGAGATTACTAGGCCAGATACACGAGGATATTGCGGGAATCAAACGTTTACTCGTGTTATTCCTAATAAAATCTGGTGCGACTCAAGCCGAGGTAGGTCTTACTTTAGGGGTAACCCAAAAAACGATAAGTACCTGGTTTAAAGATATAAAAATTAAGAAATTCGGAGAGGGTGATTAATCATCGTAAATGAAGTAGCAGACGTACGGTCTAATCTACACGACCAGATTTCCAATGCGGTAGATGTCATCGGGAAATCCGGGCATAAGCTTATGGTGTTCGAAGCTATATATACGGGTAAAAAAGCCGTTAAATCCGTAGAAGATATCGCTAATGCGACCGGGTTTACGGATAAACAGGTAGTTACGGCCGGAAAGGACCTCCTTGACCACGGAATAGTCGAGCCGGCAAAAGCCCGTTCTTCTAAAGGTAGATTAATAACGGCTTATAAAAAAGTGCCCGTATATAGCGCAAACAAAAGGAAAATACTAAACCTCGTTCGTAATGAAGATGCAAAGGAAAAATACCGGAGCACTAAGACGAAAACGGGTGGAGTAAACACGGTTATTAATATTAATACTACCAGAATGGCTATAAATAAACCCGATATTCAGCTTATAACACGAATCGACATCCCCGCGTTAAATGCGGCCGCGCCTTCCCACATAAATCCGAATATTGAACCGTCAATAATACCAGAGGAAGTTATCAAGAAAGGGTTCCAAGCTTTAATAAAAGCGGAAGGCGTTTTTAAAGATTCTGGCGGTGAGCTTTACGATTTATTCGGCGAAACTATCGTCTGCGGTCGTATCCGAAGACTCGCTATTGCTTTCAAAGGTAAAAGCAAACAGGGGCTCCTTACACCAGAAAAAATGGGTACTAGGGCCGACCAAATTCAAAGGTTATTTCGAAGTCCTGCGCAGGCTTTTTTAGTAGTTTACCATAGCCAAATAGCACATACTGTAATCGAACAAATGCAGAATTTCGCCATCGGTAAAAATTATTTTACTGGCGAACGGATTTATTACGGTGTGATTGATGGTAAGGAATTAAAGGAAATCATAGCCGCCAATCCTGATTATTTTGTTAATAAGTAGCGATATTGGTAGATACGTAAAATTCCGGGCGAAAGCCGAGTTATAAAACCGGATATTAGGCTATATTTTAAGTTAGTCTGGGATTTAAACTTCATTATATCTCAGCACGCGCGATGGTATTCGCAAAATGGTGTTGGGTGTTACCACCCGACGCCAGCTTTTAATTCTAACCATCCGGCGCCAACACCTGACGGCACAAGATAAAAACGCGCGACGACAAGTCCCCCGCGTACCCACATACATCTATATATGTCCTTGCTTCGCAAAGGTAAATATGTTACAATATCGGTTAACCCACTAAAAATTTACCGTATTTATGGCGAACGAATCGAAGATCGTTTACCGCCTCGTCGTCGCGGTAATGTTGTTGCTGACCGC